>FWPV01000100.1_pt1 | contig 299006 bp, 301 predicted proteins | sample 2228371 | NCBI WGS metagenome assembly FWPV01 (sample SAMEA103939776, study PRJEB20133) | metagenome | reverse complement strand
GTATAGGGGCTGACGCCTGCCCAGTGCCGGAAGGTTAAGGGGAGAGGTTAGCGCAAGCGAAGCTTTGAACCGAAGCCCCGGTGAACGGCGGCCGTAACTATAACGGTCCTAAGGTAGCGAAATTCCTTGTCGGGTAAGTTCCGACCCGCACGAACGGCGTAACAACTAGGACACTGTCTCAACGAGGGACCCGGCGAAATTGAAATGGCTGTGAAGATGCGGCCTACCCGCAGCAGGACAAAAAGACCCCGTGGAGCTTTACTGCATCTTGGCATTGAGTTTGGGCATTATCTGTGTAGCATAGGTGGGAGTCTATGAAGCTGGGGCGTCAGCCTCGGTGGAGACGCCGGTGAAATACCACCCTGATGATGTTTAGACCCTAACCCCGCACCGTGATCCGGGTGGGGGACCGTGCCAGGTGGGCAGTTTGACTGGGGCGGTCGCCTCCTAAAAGGTAACGGAGGCGCCCAAAGGTTCCCTCAGGGTGAATGGAAACCACCCAAAGAGTGTAAAGGCATAAGGGAGCTTGACTGCAAGACCAACGCGTCGAGCAGAGTCGAAAGACGGGCTTAGTGATCCCACGGTACTGAGTGGAAGGGCCGTGGCTTACCGGATAAAAGCTACCCCGGGGATAACAGGCTGGTGAAGTCCAAGAGTTCACATCGACGACTTCGCTCGGCACCTCGATGTCGGCTCATCGCATCCTGGGGCTGGATAAGGTCCCAAGGGTCGGGCTGTTCGCCCGTTAAAGCGGTACGCGAGCTGGGTTCAGACCGTCGTGAGACAGGTCGGTCTCTATCCGCTGTGGGCGTAAGGGATTTGAGAGGAGCTGCCCCTAGTACGAGAGGACCGGGGTGGACAGACCTCTGGTGTGCCAGTTGTCGTGCCAACGGCATCGCTGGGTAGCCATGTCTGGCAGGGATAACCGCTGAAAGCATCTAAGCGGGAAGCTCGCCTCAAGATTAGATCCCTGTTTTCCCGCTAAGGGAGTAAGGTCGCAGGTAGACCACCTGCTTGATAGGCGGCGTGTGTAAGCGTTGCAAGACGTTGAGCTAAGCCGTACTAATGACCGAGGGCTTCCGTGTGATGCGGAGAACTCAGCACTCTTTGTGACGAAATCCTACATACTATTCAGGTTATCCCAATACTTTGTAAAAAAAGTCTCTTGGTGATTGGAGCGACGGTGGTACACCCGGCCACATCCCGAACCCGGTAGTTAAGGCCGTCAGCGCCGATGGTACTTGGGGGGCGACCCCCTGGGAGAGTAGGTCATTGCCAAGGGACTTTTTTGATTCCATTCATCCCCGTCGTCCAGTCAAATAATCAAAGCCTGTTGCGGCGGTATGATTTGGGTTTGCAATTTTAGCAAGCCTGCGGTATAATATTCGCTGGTGAATGGGTCTAATCACCGCTGTTTAGGTTGTTGACCTTATTAAATTGGAGGTTGTATCGCCGGATGCTCCCGAGTTTAATCCCCTTTGCTGGAATTAATTCCTTCGGCTGCATGGGCGATGTGCAGCCGAAGTTTTTGCCTGATCCCGGGCGTACCCTTGAACAGAGGGGAGGTGAGAGCATTGACGGTTGTGGTTATCCGACCAAACGAATCGCAGGATCAACTCCTGAAGCGTTTTCGTAAGAAGGTCGTCAAAAGCGGCGTCCTGAGCACGGTGCGCCGCAAACGCTGGTTCATTTCCAAGAGTGAGCTGCGCCGTGTGGAGAAGAAGAAGGCGATCCGCCGGATCAAACGCCGACAGTATTCGCGTAACAGCGAATAAACGGATCCGCGCCTTAAGAATGCGACGGCTGGCCAGCCGCCGGATTGCTGGAGGAGAAGATGGCCAAAGAAGAAGATAAGATACAAGTTGAGGGCACTATTATCGAGGCATTGCCGGGTACCCAGTTCCGCGTGCGGTTGGAGAACGGCCATGAAGTTCTGGCTTACCTCTCAGGCCGCATGCGCAAGTATTACATTCGCATCCTGCTGGGTGACCGCGTGCGTGTCGAGATGTCCCCTTATGATCTGACTCGCGGCCGGATCGTCTACCGCCAGCGACGCGTAGGCGAGCCGATGAAGATGGAAGAAGAATAAGTCCTTATTCCATAAATAAAAACAGGCGGTTCTTAATGAAACCGCCTGTTTTTTTATTTTTATCGACCCGCAGACAGGCATGCTGTGCTGTTCTGGAACGCAGTGAGGCTGCCCCCACCAGGGCAGCCTCTTGCTGTGCGGCGTAAGCTGGAATGTATTTTAGAAGGAGAAGAAAGATTTACTGTTATGGCAGGAGGACCGCATCGATGACGTGGATAACGCCGTTGGTGGTCTTGATGTCGGTGACGATCACTTCGGCTTCATTGATGAAGACCTTGCCATCCTCAACCTTGATGCTGACAGGCTGACCCAGGACGGTATCGGCGCTTTCCAGTTGAACCACGTCCTCAGCCAGTACGCGCCCGGCCACCACGTGGTAGAGCAGGATATTGGTCAGGGTCTGCTTGTTCTCTGGAAGAAGCAGGTTTTCCAGGGTTCCGGCGGGCAGGGCGGCGAAGGCGTCCTCGGTGGGGGCGAAGACGGTAAAGGGACCTTCACCCTTGAGGGTTTCAACCAGCTCGGCGGCGGTCAGGGCGGCAGCCAGGGTGTCGAAGCCGTTGAAGACGGCGGCGTCAACGATGTCCTTTGGCAGGATGACCGTGTCAATCACGTGGATCACGCCGTTGGATGCTTCAATATCGGTGATGATGATGCGGGCCTCGTTGACGTAGGCGTTGCCCATATCGAGTTTGAAGAACAGTGAGGTGCCCAGGGCGCTGTCGGCGATCAGGCCGTCGCTGACATCGGCAGCCATGACCTTACCCGGCAGGACGTGGTAGAGCAGGATGTCGGTCAACTGCTGTTTGTTTTCCGGCAGCAGCAGGCTCTCGACGGTGCCGGCAGGCAGGGCCGCGAAGGCATCATCGGTGGGCGCGAAGACCGTGAAAGGACCTTCACCCTTGAGTGTGTCCACCAGGCCGGCAGCCTGGACCGCGGCCACCAGGGTGGTGAAACGGCCGTCAGCAACCGCGATATCGACGATGTCCTTGGCCTCTTCTTCAGCCGGCGGCAGAATGACGGTGTCGATGACATGAATGACGCCGTTGCTGGCTTCGATGTCAGTGATGATAACCTGGGCGTCGTTGATGAAGACATTGCCGCCCTCAACCTTGATGTTGACCGGTTCACCCAGCGCGGTTTCGGCTTCGCTCAGGTTGACCACATCGGCTGCCATAACTTTGCCGGCAACCACATGGTAGAGCAGGATGTCGGTCAAGGTCTGCTTGTTCTCAGGTTTGAGAAGTTCTTCCAGGGTGCCGGCGGGCAGCTTGGCGAAAGCGTCATCGGTGGGGGCGAAGACCGTGAAGGGGCCTTCACCGCTCAATGTCTCGGCCAGATCGGCGGCCAGTACGGCAGCCACCAGGGTGCTGAAACGACCATCGGCTACTGCAATATCTACAATCGTCTGCGGGGCAGGCGTTGGTTCAGGCATCGGGGTGTTGGTGGGGGCAGGCATGGGCGATGGAGCGGGCGTAGCCGCAGGGGCACAGGCGGACAACACCAGGGTTGCCATCAGGGCGATCAAGAAAAAGCTTTTCATTGTGAATCTCCTCTTTTTGTTTCGATTTATTTATTTCCGTTGGTGAACGATAGTATAAGGTTTTTGTATAATGAAAGTCAATCATGTATCATGAGTTTGTATAATGTTTTACAAACCTTAAATTAGCAACAAAAAAGGCGCGGGCCGATCAGCCCGCGCCTTTTTTGTTGCGCAAATCCAAGAAATTTTAATAGACGATGCGGTTATCGTAGCTGGTAAGTGCTTTCATGTAGTTAGCGCGCTCATAAGCGGCGGGTTCATTCACAGCCTGCTGGCTCATGCTGCCGATCATCTGGCGCACGGAATCGTACTCGAATTGTTCCATCCAGGCCTTCAACTCTGCGACCATTTCACCGGCCCGGCCAACCCCTTTCGCTAGCAGCTCCGATGTGGTCATGGCTACGTTAGCGCCTGCCATCAGGGATTTAACGATATCCTCGCCGCTGTGGACTCCGCTGGAAAGCGCCAGGTCGGCTTTGATGCGCCCGTACAGGATTGCGATCCAGCGCAGCGGCAGGCGCAGTTCATTGGAAGTGCTCAGCACCAGGTCGGGCACCACATCAAGAGTCTCGATGTCCAGGTCCGGCTGGTAAAATCGGTTGAACAGTACCAGTCCATTGGCGCCGGCGGCGCTTAATTGGGCCGCCAGATTGGGCAGGGCGGTGAAATAGGGGCTGAGTTTGACAGCCAGGGGAATACGCACCTGCTGGCGCACATCTTTTACCAGATCGATGTAGGACTGCTCCAACTCTTTACTTGTGCGCTGCGGGTCGGTTGGGATGTAGTAAATGTTCAGTTCCAGGGCATCCGCGCCAGCGTCCTGGATGCGGCGGGCATAATCGATCCACCCGCCGGTCGAAATACCGTTCAGGCTGCCAATGACCGGGATCTGCACAGCTTGTTTGATTTTTTGAATCAGCTCAAGGTAGCTGTCAGGCCCAATGTTGTAACTGCCCAGGTCCGGGAAGTACGTTAGCGCTTCGGCGTATGATTCGGTCCCGCGCGTCAGGTAATGGTCCAGGGCCGCGCTCTCGTGCACAATCTGCTCTTCGAACAGCGAGTACATCACCACGGCGCTGACGCCGGCATCCTCCAATCGGCGCACGCCGTCCAGCTTCTTCGAAAGCGGTGAAGCAGAAGCAACCAGGGGATTTTTGAGCTGTAAACCAAGGTAGGAAGTGGTCAGATCTACCATGCGATTTTCTCCTTAGGGTGAAATCTTGCCGCTGTGCGGGCTGCTATACCTCGCCCAGCGGGCTGATATTATTCGCTCTCCGTTGGGGCTGCTTCTTCTTTACCCTTGTGCCCGTTGTACTGGATCGCGGCCATTTGCTGGTACAGGTTCCAGCGTTTCTTCGCGTCAGAGCGCGCTTCGCGCATCAGGGCCTCTGCGCGCTGCTCGTCGCTCTGCAGCAGCATGCGGTAACGGGTCTCGTTGTAGGCGTATTCCTCGACCGGGACGGTTGGCTCGCGGCTGTCGATTTGCAGCGGGTTCTGCCCGGCGTCGATCAGGTGCGGGTTGTAGCGGAACAGAGGCCAGACGCCGGACTGCACCGCCAGTTTTTGCTGGTCCAGACCTTTGCGCATATCGATGCCGTGCGCGATGCAATGACTGTAGGCGATGATAATGGACGGGCCGTCGTAGGCGTCCGCCTCCAGGAAGGCTTTCAGGGTCTGGGCGTCGTTGGCGCCCATGGCGATGCGCGCCACGTAGACGTAGCCGTAAGCCATGGCGATCATGCCCAGGTCTTTCTTGGGCAGCGCTTTACCATTGGCGGCAAACTTTGCGACCGCAGCGCGTGGCGTTGCTTTTGAGGATTGACCGCCGGTGTTGGAATACACCTCGGTGTCCATGACCAGGATATTGACATTGCGCCCAGAGGCGAGAACGTGATCCAGACCGCCGTAGCCGATATCATAGGCCCAGCCGTCTCCGCCCAGGATCCACACGCTCTTGCGCACCAGGAAGTCCGCTAAATCCGCCAGCATGGGGGCGCGCGGATCTTTCAGGGCTGCCAGTTTGTTTTTCAGCACTTCGATGCGGGTTCTCTGGGCTGCGATGCCTGCCTCACTGGACTGGTCGGCTTTAAGGATTTCATCGACCAGGTTTTCGCCAATCTGGCTGCTCAGGGCGCGCAGCAATTCGGCCGCGAATTCGGACTGCTTGTCGATGGTCAGGCGCATGCCCAGGCCGAACTCGGCGTTGTCCTCGAACAGGCTGTTGGACCAGGCGGGTCCGCGCCCGTCCTTGTTGACTGCCCAGGGTGTGGTTGGCAGGTTGCCGCCGTAGATCGAAGAACAGCCGGTGGCATTGGCGATGACCGTGCGGTCGCCGAACAACTGCGAAAGCAGTTTGACATAAGGCGTCTCGCCGCAGCCGGCGCAGGCACCGGAGAACTCGAAGAGCGGCTCGAGCAACTGCGAATTTTTCACCGTGCTGAAGCTGAGCGCAGTGCGGTCAATTTCAGGCAGTGAGAGGAAGAACTCCCAGTTAACACTTTCGGTTTCTCGCAGCGGCGGCTGCGGAACCATGTTGATGGCTTTCAGGCCAACCTGTGATTTATTCTTGGCCGGGCAGGCCTCCACGCACAGAGCGCAGCCCGTGCAGTCCTCCGGGGCAACCTGAATGGTATAAAGCATGCCGGGTAATTCGCGGAACTTGGCCGGGGTTGATTTAAAAGTTTCCGGCGCGTTTTTCAGGTAATCGGGTGAATAGACTTTTTGCCGGATGACAGCGTGCGGGCACACCAGGGCGCACTTACCGCACTGGATGCACACATCCGGATCCCATTCGGGGATTTCAAGCGCGATGTTGCGTTTTTCCCAGCGCGCGGTCGCGGTCGGGAAGGTGCCGTCCACTGGCAGTTTGCTGACCGGCAGGGAATCGCCGGCGTAAACCATCATGGGCGCCAGGACCTCGCGCACAAATTCAGGTGCCTGATCTGAGACAGCTTTGCGCCGGCTGATTTTGCTCGTTACAGTTGCGGGCACGCTTACCTCGTGCAGGTTTGCCAGGGTGTGATCCACTGCCTCAAAATTGCGTTTGACCACCGCCTCACCGCGTTTCCCGTAAGTCTTTTCGATGCTCTTTTTGATCTCTTTGATGGCTTCATCACGCGGCAGTACCCCGCTGATGGCGAAGAAACAGGTCTGCATGATGGTGTTGATGCGCCCGCCCATACCGCTTTTAGCCGCCACTTCGTAGGCGTCGATGACAAAGAAACGAAGTTTCTTTTCGATGATGGTCTGCTGCACTTCGCGCGGAAGTTCATCCCATACCTGGTCGGCGGGGAAGATGCTGTTGAGCAGAAAGACTGCGCCGGGGGCGGCGTATTTGAGCACATCCAGGCGCTCGAGAAAAGTGAACTGGTGGCAGGCGACAAAGTTGGCGTCACCCGGGCCGATCAGGTAAGGCGCGCGGATCGGGCGCGGGCCAAAGCGCAGGTGCGAAATGGTGACCGAGCCGGATTTCTTTGAGTCGTATACGAAGTAACCCTGAGCGTAGTTGGGGGTTTCTTCGCCGATGATTTTGATGGAGTTCTTGTTGGCGCCCACCGTGCCGTCTGCGCCCAGGCCAAAGAACACGCAGCGGACAGTTTCGGGGGATTCGATCGAGAAGTGCGGGTCGTAGTCCAGGCTGGTGTGGCTGACATCGTCTAGAATGCCAACTGTGAACGGGCTGAGGGGTTTGTCCTTGCCCAGCTCATCATAAACCGCTTTGACCATGGCGGGGGTGAATTCCTTAGAGGAAAGCCCGTAGCGCCCGCTGGTAATTTTCGGTGCGCTCGTAAAGGGGGCGCTGCCGTCTGCAAGTGCCTGGTACACGGCGGTGACCACATCTTCATAGAGCGGCTCGCCAGTGGCGCCGGGTTCTTTGGTGCGGTCGAGCACGGCAATTTCTTTGACCGTGGTGGGCAGCGCTTTCATCAGGTGCTCCACCGAGAAAGGCCGGTACAGGCGCACGGTGACGGCGCCGACCTTTTCACCCTTTGCCTGCAGGAACAGGGCGGTCTCTTCCACGGTTTCTGCGCCTGAGCCCATCGAGATGATGACGCGTTCCGCATCCGGCGCACCCGCGTAATCGAACAGATGGTAGCCGCGGCCGGTGATGCCGGCGAACTTGTCCATGGCTTTTTCCACAATCTCGGGGCAGCGCGCGTAGAAGGGGTTGATGGTTTCGCGCGCCTGGAAAAAGACATCCGGGTTCATGGCTGTTCCGCGCAGCACCGGGCGTTCAGGGCTGAGCGCGCGGGCGCGGTGAGCGCTGATCAACTGCGGGTCCAGCATGGCGAGGATATCCTCGTCGTTCAGGTATTCGATTTTGTTCACTTCGCTGGAGGTGCGAAAGCCGTCAAAAAAGTGCAGGAAGGGAATGCGCGATTCAAGCGACGCCGCCTGGGCAATCAAAGCCATGTCGTGAGCTTCCTGCGCCGAGCGGGATGCGATCAGCGCCCAGCCAGTCTGGCGGGTAGCCATGACATCCGAGTGGTCGCCGAAAATGGAAAGGGCGTGCGTCGCCACTGTTCGCGCCGAGACGTGAAAGACGGTGGGCGTCAGCTCGCCGGCGATTTTGTACATGTTGGGGATCATCAAGAGCAGCCCCTGAGAGGCGGTGAAGGTGGTTGTGAGCGAACCGGTTTGCAGAGCGCCGTGCACTGCGCCAGCCGCGCCGCCTTCGGACTGCATCTCGACTACCAGCGGGACGGTGCCCCAAACGTTGGGTATTTTTGCGGCCGACCAGGCGTCGGACAGTTCACCCATGCCCGATGAAGGAGTGATGGGGTAGATCGCGATGACCTCGTTCACCCGGTAGGCAACGTAGGCGACTGCCTCGTTGGCATCAATAGTATATTGCTTCCGTGTCATGATCGTGTCTCCAGAAAAGGGGTCAGAAAGCAGCCCGCATCGTGTTCATCCGACGGGGCTGGCTTGGTGGTCGTTGTCAGGGTGTCCAGACATTCATTCTATCGAGTCTATCTTTTATTGGGGATAAGGGTAAGTTATATAGGTCATCTAATTTATATGTATTTTTGTCATATTAATTTCACCACCGATGCAGCCTTAAACAGGCGTGTAGAATGCATCAGTTCGAATGCGCTTTTGCCGTCTCAGCCCATTCAGGGCTGGTTCAGCGCTGTGTTGGCTGAAGGAGCATTTACCGCAAAAAGTCTTCTGGCCGGACCGCCTGCCTTTGAAAGCCTTGAGGTGCTTCACGGAGTGATTTTAGCCGCCGAGACCGATGTCAATGTGCTTACTTCCCAGTCCCTTGAAAGAGTAATTTGTGGTTAAATCTGCTGGCTGTAACCGCAGTCAGGGGTACCTTAAGAAATAAGGAAGGTGCAGCGAGTTTTGAATAGTACACTGCACCTGAATGGATCCGCGTGATGGTTTGGCTCCTCTGGATGCCTGGGTTATACCATAAAGAATATGCCTTAAGTTTCGCGGGTATCCAGGTGATCAAGGGCCAGAAACAGGGCGGCCAGGGTCTTTGCGTCTTTGATTTGCCCCGCCCGCGCCAGGGATAGGGCTTCAGCAGTGGGAATGATATGCACCTGCAGGAACTCATCCGCGTCATGGTCAAGCGGGTTAGTAGAGAGATCCTTCGCCAGGAAAACGTACATATGCTCGGAGGAGTAACCCGGTGCCAGGTAAAAATCACCCAGCAGCACCAGGCTGCCTGCCTGCATGCCGGTCTCTTCGCGCACCTCGCGGGCGGCGCATACCGCCGGATCTTCATTATCATCCAGAACGCCCGCGGGTAATTCGAGCAGGATGTCACCAGCGCCGATGCGGTACTGGCTGACAAAATAGAGGTTGCCTTGCTCATCCACTGGCACAATGGTGACCGAGCCGTTGTGTTGGACCAGGTCGTATGGGCGCACGAGACCATCGGGCAGGCGCATCTGCACTCGTTCGACCGCAAAGGCGCGCCCCTGGTAGATTTTTTCGCGATCCAGGGTTTCGAAATTCATAGATAGGCTCTTTAAAGAGAGATGGCGGGGCGAACCCCGCCAGAAATGATACTATAAAACGCTCTAGCCGAGGACCTGCGGATCGCTCTACGGAATGCGCAGCACCTGTCCGGCAGTGAGCGTGTACGGCGCCTGCAGGTTGTTGGCTGCCACAATACCCATTGGGTCCACATCGCCGAAAGCGCAGGCGATGCTGTAAATGGTATCACCAGCCTTAACCGTGTAATCCGCCGGGTGAGCCATCAGGGCGCGCTCACCTGAAGTCCAGCTGCCAGATTCAGGTATTCTCAACACCGTGCCTTCGGCTGGCTGTGAGTTCATCGTCAGGTTGTTAGCCGCGAAAAAGCTGCCCAGGTCGAGGTTATACCGCCGCGCGATGCAGATTGGCCACTCACCCTTTTGCAGGGTGTAGGAGGTCGGGCGTTCCGGTGTGGGAATGACAGGCAGGGTGGCCGTGGGAGTCGGAGGAACAGGGGTGTCCTCGACCACGAAAATTGGCGTGGCTTCCTCTCCGCCCTCCTGGGGTGCGCCCGCGGCCTGGGTTTGCTGGACGATCTCTGTCACGCGGATAGAGGGATCCAGGGTATTGACAGGGAACGGGATTTCAGAAGTTGGCGCTACGTCCTCGGGTTGCTTGGTGGTCGCCGAACGGGTACAGGCGGCCAGGCTCACCGCAATCAGGATGGCGATCAGCGCAAAGGTGAGTACTTTCTTGTTCATGATAGAGCTCCTTCTCAGGCAAGAGGGTCGAAAATTTCGTGTATTCTACTCACATTATTTTAACATTCTTTCTACATAGTAGCATAACCATTTGGCGGCGTCAAGCGCACCAGTTGGGTGCTTAACCTTGTAAATTGCAAGTTTAGTGCCAACAACGCGCGTGTGTCCGCCGCGCTAAAGTTTTTATTTTCCTGGTGCCTGGGTGCCCCTGTTAACCAGCAGGTCTGTGAATGCGGGTAGATTATGCTAAAATCCTGCCATCCATTAAGAACAGATCAAGGATTCCTACGCGAAGCATGAATATTTATTTTTCTTGTTCGATCACCGGTGGGCGTGATGACCAGCCTGTCTACGAGGCGATCGTAGCCGCTCTGATCGATGATGGGCACGAGGTACCGACAGCCATTTTGGCGAGCCGGGAAGTCATGGACCTGGAAATGCTTGAACAACCCGAGGCGGTTTACAAGCGCGACGTTGCCTGGGTGCAGGGCTGTGACGTGCTGGTAGCCGAAGTGTCCACACCTTCTCATGGCGTTGGATATGAAATCGCCCTGGCTCTCGCGCTGGGAAAACCGGTGCTTTGCTGCTACCGCGAAGGCCGCCCGGTCTCCAAGATGATCCTTGGCAATGATCATCCCCTTCTGACCCTGGCATCCTACCAGGAAAAGAGTCAGGCCGTCACATTGATACGTGACTTTATACGGGGTCTGTAACATGAAGAAGATCATTGCCAAAGATGACGAACAACCATATTCATTCTGAGGGCTTTGGAGTAACATTGCTCTGGAGACAAAACTTTTGAACACCTCCAAATAAGCTCATCAGTGTCTCCTCCTTTGGCGAAAGCCTCCGCTGGGTTTTCTCACCGCCCCCAGCGGAGGCTTTAAATTTAAATAAAGCCTACTTTCTGGATGCCTGCAGAGGGATGGATCCAGCGCCAGGCGGGGGAGTCGCCAGCCAAAAGGGAGCAGCCAGGCGGCTCAGGCTTCTGAGATTGGCAGCACGATGGTGAAGACGCTGCCCTCGCCGACGGTCGAGTCGACCCAGATGCGTCCCTCGTGGCTTTCGACAATCGAGCGCACAATTGCCAGGCCCAGCCCGGTTCCGTTCACGCTGTTGCTGACATTGCTCGCCCGGTAAAATTTATCGAAAATGTAGGGCAGGTCCACGCTGGGGATGCCGATGCCTTCGTCTTTCACCTGCAGGATGATCTGGTTTTGTTCCACTTCCGCGCGCACATAAATGCTGCCGCCAGGCTGAGAGTATTTAATGGCATTATCCAGCATATGCTCAAACATCTGGCGAATCTGTATTGGATTGCCGAAGAACGGCGGCAGCGTGTCGGGCATTTCCACCACAAGCTTGATTTCACTGCGGGCAATATTTTTACGGAAATTCTCGCTGGCCAGCTCGAGCACCTGGCGCAGGTCAAAGCTTTCTTTACGTGTGTCGAAGCCGGCTTCGATGCGCCCCAGGTTGACCAGGTCATCGACCAGGTGGGTGATGCTCTGCACGCTGGTCTGCACGCGGCGGATAAACTCCTGCTGCAGTTCGTTGACTGGACCAGCTCTTTCAATCAGTTCGGCGTAACCCAAAATGGCGGTCAGCGGTGAACGCAGGTCATGCGACACCGTGGAGACGAATTCGCTCTTGATACGGTCGAGTTTCTTAAGATAGGTGATGTCGTGCAGGGTCAGGGCTGTGCCAACGTCAGGAATCGGCGTGCGTTGAGCGCTGAACACGCGCCCATCCTCCACCGTCAGTTCGGTGCGGTTGGACAGGCTGCGGGTGCTCGTGTCCATCAATTCGAGGAGTTCCGGCTGGTTAAGCACCTGGCGGTAGGGTTTTCCGGCTGCCTCGCTGGCGTTTAATTCCAGGGCTGCTTCAGCGGCCTGGTTTATCAGGATGATCTCGCGGTTCTGGCCAATCACGATGACCCCATCCTGGATGCGCTTGAGGACGGTTTCCATCTTGTTGCGCTCGGCCTGGGTTTCATGGTAGAGGTTGGCATTCTCGATGGCGATAACCGCGTATTCAGCCAGGGTTGAAAGCAGGTTGATGTCCCGTTTCTGGAATGGCAACCGCGTATGGCGGTTATCCACGCCCAGCACACCGATAACCTTATCTTTGACTTTAAGCGGCACGTAAATCAGGGCGTGAACCAGGTAGGCTGTTTTTATCTTCTGCGGCGTGCTTTCATCCAACACTACCGGCTGCCCGCTGCGCAGGACCGATCCCGCCAGGGTGTCCTGAATCGGCAGCCGGAAGGTCTGGACAAAATCTTCCTGAAAGTTCTTGGCTGCGCGCATGTAGAGCTCACCGCTGGCTGAATCCAGCATCAGCAGGCTGCCCTCTTCGGCGCCGGTCAGTTCCACGGCCGCCTCGACAATCGCCGAAAGCACGCCGTCCGAATCCAGGGAGGCAGTAATGGTCCGGCCCAAACGAGCCAGCGCTTCCAGTTCATCCACGCGGCGGCGCAGGCGGTCGGTCGCCCGGCGAGATTCGAGCAGAACCCAATCGCGTGACTGCTGCGATTTTGCCAGGTTGGTTTGCACCGATCGCAGGATATCCTCGGAACGCAGCGGCAGGCAAAGGTAATCGCGAATGCCCATGCGCATGGCTTGCTTGAGGATTTCCGGCGTGTCATTCTGCACGAACAGCAGAACCGGTAAGGCCGGGTACTTATTAATGATTTGCTGGGCGATCTGCAGGCCGTCAAAAGGCCCAATTTTTTCGCTCAGGATGACCAGCGATGGCTGGTTGTCCTCCAGGAATTTGATGGCCGTTTCGTAGTCTTGATAAACGCTGACTTTATAACCGGCGGATTGAAGCACGCGCTCCAGCAGGTAGGTGACCTGCGGGTCAGAAAGAATAACGAGGATGTTCTGATCTTTTGAGTTGATGCTCATCGTCGAGTGAATGCCTCACTTGCCTGGACTGGGAGGTGCGGTCGAGCGGCTATGATGCCGGCAGTGTGATATGAAAACTGGCGCCCTGCCCTTTTTTACTTTCCGCCCAAACTTTCCCGTTGTTGCGTGTTACCAGCTCTTTCACCAGCGGCAGCCCTATTCCAATTCCGCCAAACCGCTGCGCTTTGCCCAAATCAGATTCGCCGGGTGTTTCGAACAGGCGAGAAAGCTGGCGCTGTTCAATGGTTGCCCCGCTGTTGCTGACGGAGATATGTGCATCCAATTGATTGGTTTTTTCAAGCAGGATGCGTACCTGTCCGCCGGGCTCACAATATTTTATCGCATAACTGAGCAGGCTGGTCAAAACCTGGCTGAGGTGATTGGCATCTGCCTGGACGTAAACTGGCTGCGCAGGCAGGTTCGAAACCAGCAGCAAACCGTATTTGTGCGCCAGGGGGTTGAACTGGTTAACCGCCCGCCGCGTCAGGTCGGAAAGGTTTGTGGCGCGCTGGCTGCGCTGCACGCGGCCAGCCTGTATGGCGTGGATTGATTCCGCCAGCATTTCAAGGTCGGACAGGGCTGCCTGTAAATCGGGATCCTCATGGCGCGGCTTGTGGCTGCCAGCAGCGCCTGGCTGCGTTTCCATGGCGGTCAGCGCGGATTTTGCGGCTTCAAGGCTGCGGCTTAATTCGCTGTTAATCGCCTGGATGAGTTCCATCGTGATCTTCTCGCCAGTCTGGGCATGCGCTGCCAGGGCCTGGTGCTGGCGGGCGCGCTCTTCCAGCGTGCGAAACAGGCGCGCGTTGACCAGTGAGATGGAGGCGAAATCTGCGATGGCTTCAACCAGGCGCTGCTCGCCTTCACCGTAAGGTCTGTTGTCTCGGCGCAGCAGGGTGAGCAGACCGATGACCTGGCTGGCGGCTTTCACGGGCACGATCAGGATGGATTGTCCCAGGGCGGCGATTTTAAAACGCTTGAGCGGTTCGCCATGAATGCTCAGCGGTTCACCCGACATGGCAACCAGCGAGCTTATCCCATCATCCCAGGGTTGGTTAAGGCGCACAGGCAGTGATGCGGGTAGTTTATGCTGGGCTGACAGCAAATAGGCTTTGCTGTTTTCATCTTTAAGCAGGAACCAGCCCAGGTCCGCCTGGGTGACTTTCATGACGCTTTCCAGGATCCTGTCAAACAATCTGGACTGGTCAGTCAGCGAAGTGACCGCTTTTCCCACCGAAAAGATGGTGGTCAATTCGCGCACCTTCTGCTGCAGCTCCTGGTTGGTTTGCTGCAACTGGCGCGCCAGGCGCTCGCGTTCGCGCCGCTCACGCACCTGTTTGAGATTTCGCTCAACGGCTGCGAGGATCTCGGTTTCACGCGCCGGCCATATCAGGTAATCCGCAGCCCCCAGCCTGAAGGCCTGAATGATTTCCGCTTCCATCCCTTTTCGCGCGGTCATGATAAAGGGCGCGCCGTACCCCTGTGAAGCAAGCGCCACCAGCAGGTCTTTCCCGCTTAAATCAGGCAGTTCCAGGTTAGCGATGACGACATCCGGATTTACCTCTTCAACCTGCGAGATAGCTGCCGAGGCGTCGCTGAAGGAAAACACCTGGTAACCGGCTGCCTTTAACGCCTGGCGGGCGATGGTATCGCGAATGAGCGGGTCGCTTTCAACGACCAGGATGCGGTCCTGAACTTCGGCCATTGCTGTTAATAATAGCACGGATGAGATAAATTTTATGGTCAGCCAGCATGCAATCAGTTAACAATTCTGTTGGATCATACTGGTTTCCCGCGTCCAATGATGCGGATTTATCTTGCATGATTTGTGCCTGTAGTGTATTAGAGTTGTGTAAGAGCCTGTATAAGCCACTTGACTCTGGGATGAATGCGATAATAAAATGAAAGCATGGAATATAAGGATTACTACAAAATCCTTGGCGTCGATAAAAACGCCAGCGAAGATGAAATCAAGAAAACTTACCGCAAGCTGGCCATGCAGTACCACCCCGACCGTAACCCGGGCAACAAATCGGCCGAAGAGAAATTTAAGGAAATAAACGAGGCCTATGAGGTGCTGCGAGACCGCGAAAAACGCGCGCGTTACGACCAGCTGGGTGATTCCTATCATCGCTGGCAGCAGATGGGCGGGCAGCCAGGTGGGTTCAATTGGGAGCAGTGGTATACCCAGGCGCCTGGCGGCCGCAGCGTGCACGTGGACGTCGAAGACCTGTTCGGCGGCATGGGCGGATTTTCGGATTTCTTCAGCGCCATCTTTGGCGGCATGGGCGGCGAACCTGTGCGCCAGGCCTCCCGCCGCGCCCGGCGGCCTGCCGTCTATGAGCAGCCTGTTCAGATCAGCCTGCGGGAAGCATACCAGGGCGCTACGCGTGTTTTGAGCATTGATGGGCGCCGGTTGGAGGGGAAGATTCCTGCCGGAGCACAAACCGGCACAAAAATACGTTTGGCCGGGGTGGGTCCTGTCGGCCCCGACGGCCAGAAAAGCGATGTATACCTGGTTATTGAAGTGCTCCCGGACCCGCAGTTCGAACGCCGAGAGAACGACCTGTACACCGAAATCAGCATTGACCTTTATACTGCGGTGTTGGGCGGTCAGGTGCGCGTCCCAACCCTGAGCGGTGAGGTGATGCTGACAATACCCCCCGGCACACAACCCGGGCAAAAGTTCCGCCTGGCAGGGCGGGGAATGCCAAAATTGCGCGCACCGCACACCTTTGGCGACCTGTACGTGACTGTCAAGGTCCAAATACCGCGCCAGTTGAACCAGACCCAGCGTGAATTATTCGAAAAGCTGCGAAACGCCTGATTACCTGGTCGACTCAAGCATCATGCGCGCGCCGCAGCCTGGTTGATATGGACAGCCCTGAAACTGGCAGGGTTGAAAATACAACCCAGAAATCTTAGTTGGTATAAAATGATCGGAAGGTGAAAATGAACAAAAAGCCGATTCTTCTGGCATCCCTTTTAGTGGTATTTGTAACTGGTGCTTGTGGATTTTCCTTCCAGCTGCCTTTTTCGGTGGAGAATACCCCGCCGCCTGCCGTGGTATCCCCCGCGCTGGCAACGCCAACCCAGCGCCCCAGCGCCCCGTCTGGCGAGGTGGTGGCAGTGCCGACCCTGGCGCAGTTGCCGGACCTGTCGGAATTAGATTTGAGTGAGCGGGAAAATTTGCTGCCCGCCATCTACGAGCGTGTTTCACCAGGTGTGGTCGCCATTCTGGTTTCGAATGCGCAGGGCGGCAGCACCGGTTCCGGCTTTGTTTTCGATAAGGAAGGGCACATTGTCACCAACCTGCACGTGGTCGAAGGGGCGACCGCCATTGAAATCGATTTTTCCTTTGGGCTTAAAACGCGCGGGGAAGTGATTGGGGTCGACAGCGACTCGGACCTGGCAGTGATCAAGGTGGATGTGCCCGCGGAGGTGCTCGTACCCCTGCCAATGGGTGATTCCAGCCAGATGCGTGTCGGGCAGACTGTGTTGGCGATTGGCAATCCTTTCCGCCTTTCCGGCACGATGACGATTGGGATTGTATCGGCCAAAGGCCGCACGCTTGAGTCACTGCGCCAGGCGGACGGAGGGAACTTTTACACTTCCGGTGACATCATCCAGACCGATGCGGCTATCAACCCGGGAAATTCCGGCGGTCCATTGCTCAACCTGCGCGGCGAGGTCATCGGGGTTAACCGCGCCATCCGTACCACTGGCACGACCATCAGCGGCGATCCGGTCAACAGCGGGATTGGTTTTGCTATCTCCGGCAATATCGTTAAACGCGTTGTTCCGGTGCTGATCAGCGAAGGCAAATATGATTACCCCCTTCTGGGCATCACCAGCCGCGAGGTGCTGACCCTCGACATGATCGAGGAACTGGGCTTGCCGCGCCAAACCGGCGCATATGTGATTGGCATTGTCCCTGGCGGTCCAGCTGACCAGGCTGGTTTGAGGGCCGGTAACCGCACGACCAGCTTCCCTGGACTGCTCGCTGGCGGAGATTTGATCATCGCCATCGATGACCAGCCCGTTATGAGTTTTGGGGAGATGCTCAGCTACCTCATCAACAACAAATCTCCTGGAGATCAGGTTATTCTGACGATTATCCGAAACGGTGAAGAAATGGAGGTGCCGCTGACGTTGGGCATTCGCCCTTAGGTTTTTTTGATAGATCGTTTCAACCAAATATAAATTTGAAGGAGGTTGCCATGTTGGCTGAACGTGAGCTGCGGGAACTGTTGCAATTCATTTCACCTGACCCCGTCCTTAGCGTCTATTTAAATACCGACCCATCGGAAGGAAATAAAGACGCTTACCGGCTCCGCTTGCGCAACTTACTCAAGGGGGTGAACCTGCCAGAGGATGTTGAAACTATCGAAGGATATTTCCAACGAGACTATGATTGGACCGGGCGCGGTGTGGCGATTTTTTCCTGCGCACCGCAGGCATTTTTCCGCGTTTATCCACTGGCTGTTCCGGTTCCTGACCTTGTGCATGTCAGCGACCGGCCGAGTGTGCGCGTTTTGGCTGACCTGCTGGACAGTTACGGCGGGTATGGTGTTGTATTGATCGATAAACAGGGAGCGAGAGTATTTTCTTTCCACCTGGGGGAATTGAGGGAACAGGAGGGCGTGTTAGGGGAGGCTGTTAAGAGGACCAAACACGGCGGAGCGTCATCTCTTCCGGGCGCTCGCAGCGGCGTGGCTGGCCGCACCAGGCATGTTGAGGAAGTGGTCGAACGTAATATGAAGGAATCGGTTGATTTTGCGGTTAACTTTTTTGAGGACGGGCACGTTCGCCGCATCCTGATTGGCGGAACCGATGACAATGTGGCACAGTTTCGCAGCCTGCTGCCCAAAGCCTGGCAGAGCCTGATTGTGGGCACTTTCCCGATGGGAATGGGTGTCGGGCATGCCGAAGTCCTGGCTAAGGCCATGCAAATTGGAAAAGAGGCCGAGGAGAAGCGCGAGGCCCTTCTGATGCAGGACCTGCTCACCCGTGCAGCCAAAGCCAGCGGCGCTGTGGTCGGTATCGATGATACATTGGAAGCGATTAATGCCGACCGCGTCAGCACGCTGGTCATCCTGAACGGCTACCAGCAGCCTGCTTACCGCTGCAGCAACTGCGGCTTCCTCACGATCCGTCCGCTGCGCACCTGCCCGGTGTGCGCGGGCGCAATGGTTGAAATTCTGGATGTGGTTGACCTGGCCATCAACCGCACCATGCGCCAGGGCGGGGATGTGGAGGTATTGCACGGCAACCTTGACCTGGAAAAGGCCGGAAAGATCGGTGCCTTTCTGCGCTATTGATCCTCCTGCCCGGCGTGAGTGATTATTAGCGGCGGGTTAATTTAACACAGAACAAAAACGGGTATGCACACCAATACGGCGCGCATACCCGTTTCGTTCCTCAACCTGCCAGTCCCTCTATAAAGAGTTCCTTCTAACGGTGCTCGATGCGCGACAGGTTTTCGCTCAGGATGCGTAATTCTTCCAGCGCCAGGGCTGAATCCGTGATCAGTTTGGCGCGGATCGATTGCAAGCGTTCTTCCAGCGCGTCAGCGGTGTCCAGGTCATCCAGCATGGCCGCCAGGATATTCAGGTTGCCGCTGGCGGCGCTCAATTCCTGGCGTGCGGTCAGAAGGTCTTTGGTGGCGAGAGCCAGACGCGCATATGCCACATTGGCTTGAACTTCCGCTAAAGCCTTGTTAAATGAAGCATCCGCCAGCTCATCCTGGGCGTTTTCCAGGTTTGCCTGGGTGGATTTCAGGCTGTCTTGAACCAACTGAAGCGCTTCTTCGGATTGCGCCAGGCGTTCCTGAGCGGTAGCCAGGTCGGCGCGCGCCTGGAGCAAACTTGCGTTTGCCGGCAGGTAGAGCAGGAAGAAACTCAGGGCAAAACCAACCGCAAGCGCAACCACGCCCACGATCGTCCAGGGCAGGGCTTTTCGCCAGAAAGTACCTTTGACCTGGGCTTCACTTTCAAGCGGTGGTTCGGGCGAAAACACCTCCCCGCTGACCGGCAAGGTCTCCGGAATGGCTTCCGGCGTCGCCCCGGCTTCAGTTTCGGGGTTGTCCTCATTGCCAACTGGCTGATTTTCCTCTGGTTCGTGAATTTCGTTTTCTTTTCGAGTGGTTTCTTCTTCCATGAGTCATCCTCTGTTTGTAGGAAAGTGAATGGGTAATCTGGATATTTAAGCGGCTCCTGCAGACCGGCTTTCAGGGCGTACCTGTCGGAGACGCGGTTGCAGTGACGGTCAACAAGGGGATGGGCGTTACAGTGCCCTGTGAGGTTCCCTCACCCTGTGGTGTCTGAGTCTGCGCCGGTGTAGGCGTGACCGTGAATAGAAACGGCAGCGTATACAGTTCGACGCCCCCGGAAAGGCCCTGGGTGATGATCATCTTCCAGACGATTTCCAGGTCGTCACTTGCCAGCAGGGGCGATTCGGGCAGGTGATCAAGGGCAGAATCGAGCCGCCCGAGCCAGGCAGCCTGCAGCGATTGCAGCGGTCGGTTATCTCCTGGCTGCAAGTCTGCCAGCAGTTGGCGGGCCAGCTCAACTTCTTGTGCGGCCATGCCGTAATTGCTCTGCAGCAGGCTCAGACGGCTGCGGTTGATCAGAGCCGCCACGCGCAGCAGGGTGATCTCGCGCTGCAGTTCATCCAGGCGTGGATCACCGCTATCCAGCCTGGCCTGGTTTTCCTCCGCCAGGGCGAGGGCTTTTCCGGTCTCAAGGCGCACAGCTTGCAGATCGGCTTGCAGCGCATCCAGTTCCTGCAGACGCGCGTCATGGGCGTCGATCTCGGTCTGCAGGCGGACCTGATCCGTCAGCAGTTCATCCAGCGCCTGGCGGTCAAGGATGGATTGATCTTCCAATGCAGCCAGGCGCTGCTGGAATGCATCCAGCCGTCGGGAAACCTGGTCTTGGTTATCTGCCTGGCGCGTCTCTAAAATGCTGATGCGGCTGAGGCTCTCCTGCGCTGGTATAACCGCGTTCTGGTAAAAATAAACGAATCCCAAATATAGTCCACCGCCCAGCAGGGCTGCGATGAACAGGATCAGGATCAGGCGTAGCAAGGCGCGCATGAAGGTTGCCAGTGCTATGCTGAACCGTTCACCAAATGAAAGCCGCTCACGATTATTCATTTCAGCCTCCTTTCACGGTGACGGCGTGCTGTTGAGCAGCCCGCGCAGCCCGTCAAGGAAGTTTTGGAAGACGTTATTCCGGCTGCGCAGTTCATCAATCTGCCTGGAAAAATCTTCGGTCTGTGCCTGCAGGGATTCCAGATTCTGCACTGCGGCGCCGAGGTCGCTGCGCAGGGTTTCACTGCTGCGCTCCAGGGTAGAAACACGCCCGCTCAGGGTCTCGATGGTGTTCAGGCGCGACTGAAGCGTTTGCACGTCGCTTTCCAGCACCTGGACGCGGGTGGACAGAGCGTCCGCCTGGGCGCTGAGCGCGCGCATATCCGCTGATGTGGCATAATCCAGCGTGCCGTTGATCAGGCTGAGTGTGCCCAGGTTAAACAGCAGCGACAGGGCCAAAACCAGGACCGCCAATGCAACCCCCACCCAAACCATTTCACTGCGCTGGACCGGTCGGGTTTCCGCGCCAGCGTGTTTTTTTTGAGCGGGGGCTGGGGAGGGTTTCTGCCTTTCGGTTGAGTCAGCCTGGGATGTTTCCGCTGGCTGCTGCTGAGGTTCTTCATCGCGCAGGATCGCCGGCAGCGGCTCGCCTACATCTTCACTCGCTGCGCTGATAGTCTCCGCCTGGATGGGTTGCGCTTCGCTTTCTTCAGCCGCGGTTCGCGCCAGCGGTATCTGAGCTCCTTCCTGCTCCGCATCCAGGTTCGGTTGAGCCTGCTCATCGGATTTCATAGCGGGTTCCAAAGCGGCTGTCTCTTCACTCCCGGGTTCTTCCTTCAGCGTATCTTCAGACTGGACTACCGCCTGGGCGCCTGCATCGGTCAGGTAGGGGCGCAGCCGTTCGAGGGACTGGGGTCCGATGCCGCTCACGCGGGTCAGGTCCTGGATGGAAGCAAACGGGCGGGCAGCCAGTATGCGCGCGGCCAGCGCTGGTCCGATGCCCGGCACGGTTTCCATTTCTTCAATACTGCCCTGGTTGATATCTACCAGGCGATTTTGATCTTCTGTCATTTTCTTCCTCCTGAAAGGTACTAATCGCGGCCGTTGAATTTACTGCCTGGCATCCCCGGGCGGGGGTACGGCAGGGGGATATACTCGACCGACGGGCGCCGTGGGGTGCTTTGCGGGTACAGGTTCATCAACTGGTATATCTCCTCTGGCATTTCTGTCGAGATGATCAACCCCAGCCCGCGCGCTTCCTCCACGCTGATGGGGTAGTCGTGGGTCCATTGCCCGGATGCCAGCTCTTCCGCCAGATGAGCGGCTTGCTCTTCGCTGTATACGCTGCCGGCAATACGACGGATGGTCTCTTTCACCTGCTGGATGGCTTTGGCGGCGATATCCGCCAGGATGAGCGTTTCATCGTCCACGCGGTTGCGGTCTTTTTCAGTCACAGCTTTTAAGATGGATACCGCCGGGTAACTGCCGATCTGAGGGTCTATCGGCCCGAGCACGGCGTTATCGTCCATCACGATCTGGTTGGCTGCCAGCGCCAGCAACGCGCCGCCTGACATGGCGTAGTGCGGGATAAACACCGTCACGCGCCCTTTGTGGCGGGCAAGGGCGTTGGCGATCTGCTCGGCTGCCAGCACCAGCCCGCCAGGAGTGTGCAGGATAATATCAATGGGCAGGTTTTCATCCGTCAATTTGATGGCGCGCAGCACCTGCTCGGAATCCTGGATATCGATGTAGCGGGCGAGTGGGAAGCCGAGAAAGCTGAAGCTTTCCTGACGGTGAATTAAGGCAATGACTCGGGAGCCGCGCTTTTCTTCGATGCTGCGCATCAATCGCAGGCGGGCAGTTTCGATCATCTTCTGCCTCACAACCGGGATGAGCGTTGACAGCAGCAGGAATATCCAGATCAGGTTGAAAAATTCCATAACCCCTCCAATCAGCCAGAAATCACCCTACCAGGGAAAATACTCATCGCGCTGCCAGCGGTATGGTTTGCGCCCGGCAGCAAAGGGAAAAGCGAGCAGAAGACCAAAGGCAAAGCCGCCTATGTGCGCCCACCAGGCGATCCCGCCCATTGTCATGCCCGCAGGCAACGCCAGCGCCAGCAGTCCGGAATATAGCTGCGTCACAAACCACAACCCGAGGTAGACCACGGCTGGAATATTAATGAACCATGGCAGGATGAAGACCGGGATAAAGGTGACCACCTGTGCGCGCGGGAAGAAAAGAAAATAAGCCCCCAGGACCGCGGCGATTGCCCCGCTTGCTCCGACCGAAGGCACGCTGGCTGCGCCGCCCAGGAAAACCTGCATTAAACCGGCAGCCACACCCCCAAGGAGATAAAAAATAAGAAAGCGCAGTGACCCCATGCGGTCTTCGACATTATCGCCGAATATCACCAGCGTCCACATATTGCTGAGGAAATGCAGCCAGCCACCGTGCAGGAACATGTGCGTGAAGAGCGGCGACCAGGTTAGTGGGTTTTCGAGCGCAAATCGTTCCGCCACCAGGCCGTAGGTGCGGAAAAGCCGTTCCAGACCAAGTGGCGAAAGACCCAGTTCGTAGTAGAAAACCAAGCCGTTAAGCAAAATGATCAACCAGGTGACCAGGGGAAAGGAGCGCGAGCGGATTGTGTCTTTTATCGGGAACATAAATCCTCATTTGCCTCCAAAAACAGTATAACTTCAGGGCAAGGAATATGCAAATACAGGCAGGTCAGTAAACCGTGCCCGAAATGACTTGAGATGAAAATCTGCACGTGATAAACTCATAACGTGCACAAAAAAGTGTTGGTCGCCAGTCCAAACCCGCCCTTTGGGGCGCTGGTCCGCCGCAGCCTGGAAGAAACCGGCCGGTATCAGGTCCGTGTGGCGGAATCCTGTTCTCAGGCGGAGGTCCTCCTGACCACCGATGCGTATGACCTGGTTGTCCTGGATATAGACCTGCGTGATGGTTCAGCCCCACAGTGTCTGTCCGCTATTCGACAAGGGTATCCACACGTGCCGCTGGCGATCTTTCCACCCAACAACGACCCTGCCCATCCATGGCTGGCAGGTTTTGAAAACATCCCGGTGCTCAAAAAGCCTTTTTACCTGCCGGAATTGATATCCATACTGGACGCCTGCCTGGATATCCCGCCAACGAGCTGGCCTGGCGCGCCCGGCAGGCTGGAAGATAACCTGATGGATGTGGAGCGGGTCCTGCAGCGCTTTTTACAACGGTTCCTGGCGGAAACGGAAGCCCGGGCGGCCTTGCTCTTGCTAGAGGGTGAAGTGCTGTTACGCTGCGGGGAGTTGCAGAAAGACCAGGCAATTGAGATCGCCGCGATTGTGCACCATTCATGGAACGCTGAGCAGAGAGGAGACCTGGTCCGCTTTAACCGCCTGAAGGCAGGCGGCGAGGAGGTCCTGCTATACGCCACGCAGGGTGATGAGCAGATTGTTCTGGTGCTGGTGTTTTCCCCCCAGACCGGTCTGCGCACAGCGCGCACGGTGGCCAGCCACGCTCACCAGGCCTTCAGGGATTTATCTGAACCTCTTTTGACCATGCGAAGCGAGCGCATGGTGTTGGAAGGCGCTCCAACAACAGCTATCGAAGACCCAATGGAAAATGATGCCCCGCTTGAATTGGAAGAGATGCATTTAGATGAACTGCTCGAACATGCGCCTGCGCCGGATCCGCGGCTGGAACCGGCGATCTCGCCTGATTGGGTGCCTGAAGAAGAGCTGGCAGGCGGTGCTTTCCAGTTTCCCTGGGAAAAGGAAGGAGAAAAACTGTTTTCAGGCGACGCCGCGAGTGGGGAATCGAATCCGGGCGTTTATCCGGTGGATATGCAGTCGGACACCGCCCTGACAGATTCGGGCGCAGCGGTATATACCTGTATCTTGCTGCCGCGCCACCCGCAATTGAAGCTGGTGGCTGCCCTTAAAACCGAACTCGAAACCTGGCTGCCAGGTTTCTTCGCACTCTACGGCTGGCATCTTGAGAGCTTTCGTATAGAGCCGGACTATTTGCAGTGGACAATGCGCATCCGCCCGGAATTTCCACCCGCCGAGTTGATCCGCGCGCTGCGCCAGCAATCCTCCCGGCACCTGGCGGAAACCATTCTGCAAATCAGCGCTGAAGATGAGGATGATTATTGGGCGCCAGGCTACCTGCTGGTGAGCGGTGCCATGGCTCCCGCCCCGCAGTATATCGAGGGTTTCATCCGCCAGACGCGCCGTAGGCAGGGTTTTCTTGTTGATTGATCTGGCTGATACTGATCCAGTGACCAAAGGATAAATTATGCCCCCTACCTTATACCTGATCGATGGTCATGCGCTGGCTTACCGCATGTATTTTGCCATCAGCGGTACCGGTCAGCGCCTGACGACCAGCAGTGGCGAGCCGACTGCGGGAATCTACGGTTTCGCCACAGTCATGCTGCGCCTGCTAGAGCAGGATAAACCGGACTACCTGGCAGTCGCGTTCGACACCGGCAAAACATTCCGCAACGAATTGTTCAACGAGTACAAAGCCACGCGCGCCAAGATGCCCGATGATCTGCGCCCGCAGATCGATCGAATCCGTGAAATGGTGGATAGCTTTGGTTTGCAGCGCCTGGAACTGGAGGGTTACGAAGCGGATGATGTCCTCGGCAGTGTGGCGCGTCAGGCTGTGGACAATGGCCTGGGGGTTAAAATCATCACGGGCGACCGCGACCTGCTGCAGTTAGCTGCTGACCGCATTTATGTCAATTTGCCCGCTGGCCGCAACGCCGAAGCGAATGATTATGGACCGCGTGAAGTTGTCGAGGTACTGGGTGTGCCGCCGCGCCAGGTCATTGAATATAAGGCCCTGGTAGGTGATAAATCTGACAATATCCCCGGTGTTTCCGGCATTGGCGAGAAGACTGCTCTGTCTTTGTTGCAAAAATACCCTACCCTCGAGGATATCTACGCTCACCTGGAGGAAATCCCTCCGCGCATTCGCGCCCTTTTGGAAAAAGACAGGGACAAAGCTTTCCTTAGCCGGGATCTGGCCACCATTCGCACGGATGTTCCGGTGGTGCTTGACCTGGAAAAGGCCTCGACGAGCAGACTCGATTTACCCAGGCTGGAGGAGTTTTTCCGGAAAATGGAGTTCCGCTCGCTGTTGCCGCGCCTTAAGAAGCTGGAAAACCAGCCAGGGGTGCAGCCAGCGGCAGACCAGCAATTGTCACTGTTTGGCCAGCCTGTGGTTCAGATAGGAGAAGCGCCTGCCTACCAGATCGATGTGGTCGTGGTGGACAGCCGTGAAAAGCTGGTTGAACTGAGCCAGGCTCTGGCGCAGGCCGGGCAGATCGCCTTTGATACCGAGACCACCTCCACGGATCCGCTGCGGGCGGATCTGGTCGGCATTTCACTGGCGGTGAGAGAAGGGCAGGGCTATTACATCCCACTCGGGCATAAACAGGCTGAACAGCAACTGCCGTTGGACCTGGTTTTGGATGCTCTGCGACCGGCGATGACCGATCCCGCCAAGCCAAAAGTCGGACATAATCTAAAATATGATGGGCTTGTGCTCGGCGAGGTCGGGCTTCAGGTAAGACCGCTGGATTATGACACCATGATTGCTGCCTGGCTCATCCAGCCAGATTCCTTCAATCTGGGCCTGAAAGAGCTGGCGAATGTGTATCTCAGCATCGAAATGACCCACATCGAGAGCCTGATCGGCAAAGGCAAAAACCAGGTTGCCATGGACAGCGTGCCCGTGCAGGCAGCCGCCAGTTACGCGGCGGCGGATGCGGAAGTCTGCCTGCGCTTGATACCGCTGTTAAATGAAAAGATGGCTCAAGCCAATGCCGATACCCTCTTCAGGGAAATTGAGATGCCGCTGGTGCCGGTGCTGATGGAAATGGAACGCACCGGCGTTGCGCTGGATGTGCCTTTCCTCAAAAAGATGTCGGCTGAATTAAGCAGGCGCCTGGCTGAGATCGAAAGCCAGATTTTCGCTCAGGTTGGTCACAGCTTTAACCTTAATTCCACCCAGCAGCTCTCGAAGGCGCTTTTCGAATCCCTGCGCCTGGATCCGCCGGACAGGCGCAAGAAAACCACTTCGGGGCATTTTTCAACCTCGGCGGATGTTCTCGAGGATATCCGCAAGCAGCACCCGGTCGTGGAGATGATTCTCGAATACCGGGAACTATCCAAACTTAAATCCACCTACCTGGATGCGCTGCCCTTGCAGGTTAACCCGCGCACTGGACGGGTTCACACCTCCTACAACCAGATCGGGTCTGTGACCGGCCGGCTGGCATCATCAGATCCCAACCTGCAAAACATTCCCACCCGTACCGAGACCGGCCGTCTGGTGCGGAATGCCTTCATCGCCAGCCCGGGCATGAAGCTGCTGGCAGTGGATTACTCCCAAATTGAGCTGCGCATTGTCGCCCACATGGCGGAGGATGAGGCTATGTTGAACGCGTTTAGGGCCGGGCAGGATATTCACGCCGCCACGGCTGCGGCTATTTATGGCGTGGAACTTTCACAAGTCACCAAAGAGCAGCGCAGACACGCCAAAGCGATCAATTTCGGATTGATTTACGGCATGAGCGCGTTCGGTCTGAGCCGCTCGACTGACCTGACGCTTGGCGAGGCAGAATCATTCGTAAAGGCGTACTTTGAGCGGTTCCCGGGGGTAAAACGTTACCTGGACAACATCCGCAAACTGGCAGCCAGCCAGGGGTATGTAGAGACCCTTCTCGGCAGGCGGCGGTATTTCCCCAACCTGAAAAATCCGGTCAACCAGGCGGTGCGCGCGAGAGAAGAACGCGAGGCCATAAACGCGCCGGTGCAGGGCAGTGCGGCGGACATCATGAAAATTGCCATGCTGCGTGTCCCGCCGGCGCTTAATGCGGTGGGTTCAGACGCCCGGCTTTTGTTACAGGTGCACGACGAACTGGTGTTGGAAGTGCCCGAGGCGCAGCGCGATCTGACCGTCCGCGCGGTGCGCGAGGTGATGGAAAATGCTTACACCCTGGCTATCCCGCTGGTGACAGAAGCGCGCTGGGGAGATAACTGGGGCAATTTGGAGGTCTTGCCAGCCTGAGTGTTGGTTTATTGGGTTTCTACCTGCCCCGACCTTGCGGAACTGTTATGCAGGACCCTTTGATTTTCCAGCGGCTTTCGGTTAAAGTAAGAGATGGGTGAGAAAACAGGCTGACAAATTGGAGACATCCATGCCGGGAAATCGACAGGTGTTCGAAAAAGCAATGAGCGACGGCCATTCCGCCGCCTGGGATCTGCAGTGGGAACAGGCCGCCCTGCATTACCAGGCTGCCGTGCAGGAGTTCCCCGAAAATACCAGTGCGCTGTCCAACCTGGGTCTGGCGCTGTTTGAAACGGGAAAATTTGAACAGGCGCTTGAAATTTATCAGCGCGTTTCCATCTTGCAGCCGGATGACCCCCTGGCGATGGATAAGATGGCCCGCATCTACGAACGACTTGGGCGGCTGGCTGAGGCTGTCCGGGCGGGCATGCAGGCCGCTGAGCTGCATCTCAAGGCGCGAGATGTCGAGAAATCCATTGAAAACTGGCTGCGCGTGGCCAGCTTGCAGCCCACCAATTTGACAGTGCACACGCGTTTGGCCCTGGTATATGAGCGCCTGGGTAAAAAACCTGAAGCTGTGAGGGAATACCTGGCGGCCGCCAGCCTGATGCAGCAGGCGGGTGAAATCCAAAAGGCCTTTCAAATTGTGAACTACGCCCTTAAGATGATGCCTGGCAGCGCGGAGGCGACCCAGGCACTGCAATTGCTGCGCCTGGGAAAACCGCTGCCCAAACCTGTTCGCCCGCGCGGCGGCACAGGGCCAGTGCTCATGGCAGAGGTGCGCCAGATGGAAGGGCAGGAGGACTCTGTTGCGCGCTTAGACCCGATCGCGGAGGCACGCCAGCGCGCATTGGTGGAATTGGCGGAGCTTCTCTTTTCGCCGACGGATGAAGATGGAGAGGGCGCCGGGCAGACAGGACGGCGCGGCGTAAGCGCGCTGGCACGCGGGACGGGGGGGCTTACCCTGGATCGTTCTACCCAAACGCGGGTGCAGCTGCATCTCGCTCAGGCGATTGAATCTCAGACCCATGGCGAGGACCAACAGGCCATCGAAGAATTGGAGAGGGCGCAGTCGACCGGTTTTTCGCATCCCGCCCTGCATTTCGATTTAGGCATGCTGCTGGTCGAGCGCGACGGCGAGAAGGCTCTGCGTTCACTCGTCAAAGCAGTCCGGCATCCTGAGTACGCTCTGGCCTCTCACCTCTTGATGGGCAAAATTTATTTCAACCGCGAAGCCTACGCGGAAGCCGCGGTCGCCTACCTGCAGGCTTTGCGCCTGGCGGATGTCGAAACCGTGCCAGCCGATCAACAAAATGAGCTTCGCCAGCTTTATGAACCGGTAATCGAAATGCAGGCAAACCGCCGCGACGCGGATGCGCACAAGGCGTTATGCGAGACCATCGCTGCCCAACTTGAGCAGGCGGATTGGCGTGCTTACTTGCTGAAGGCGCGCCAGCAGATGCCCGCCCAGTCTGAGGGGTTCCCACCGATGCCGGTATCGGAAATGCTGCTTGAATCGCGCAGCGGCCAGGTAATTGAAGCCCTGGCAAATATCCGCCGTCTGGCAGGGGCCGGCCTGGTGCGCACTGCTCTGGAAGAGGCGTACTTCGCGCTCGACCATGCCCCAACCTACCTTCCTCTCCACGCCCAAATTGGCGACTTACTGTTGAGCGAAAACCGCCCTGTTGACGCTGTCGAAAAATACCGTCTTGTGGCTGAGCTTTACACACTGCGCGGCGAACCCGCCCAGGCTGTCAATCTGCTCCTGCGCGTCTCGCAACTCCTGCCCATGAATACCGCTTTACGCAGCAAGTTGATCGAACTGCTGGTCGAACAGGGACGGGTGGATGATGCCATTCAGCAGTACCTAGAACTGGCGGACATTCATTACCGCCTGGCGGAGCTGGAATTGACCCGTCAGACCTACCTGGCTGCGCTCCGCCTGGTGCAGCAGTCTGCCCGTAACCGTCAGTGGGCGTACCAGATTCTCAACCACCTCGCGGATATTGATATGCAGCGGCTCGATTGGCGCCAGGCCCTGCGCTTTTATGAGCAAATGCGCACCCTGCAGCCGGATGACCAGAGTGTGCGCGCGCGTATCATCAACCTGAATTTCCGCCTGGGCCAGGAGAATGCTGCCTTAAGTGAGCTGGACAGCTATCTCAACATTCTGGAAGGGAATCAACGCCGCGAAGCAGCCCAGGAATTCATGCGCCAGTTGATCGAAGATCAGCCGGGCAAGGCCGGGCTGCACCGCCGGCTGGCGGACCTTTACCTGCGAGACGGTAAAACCGCGCAGGCTATCGCCCAGTTAGATGCCCTGGCGGATGCTTTAATGGAGGCCGGTGAGCGCGAGCAGGCAATCGCGGTCTTGGTTGAAATTATCGGTCTGAACCCCGAAAACCGCGCTGACTATGAAAGCGCGCTTACGCGGCTGCGCGCCGGGACCTGAATTCTGCCCGCCCGCTTTCCTCTTCTTTCTGGCTATTCAGGCTTTCTTCCCCAGCGAAGCAATATAAACCACAAACAGGGTCTCGCCGTCCAGCCCGAGCGACTGGTTGACGGCGTCATCATCATAGGCGGCGATGGCGCACACACCGCTGTTGAGCGCTTCGGCCGCCAGGTACAGATTCTGGCAGACATGCCCGGCATCCAGCAGCAGGTAGCGGTAACCGCGTTCGGGATAGCGCCAGGTCATTCGCTCAACCACGGCTGCCCACAGAAAGGTCACGGCGCTGCTGGCAACCTGGCGCTGGTTCATGCAGGCCTGGGTGAGGCGTTCGTTTATCCCGGCATCTAAGGTTTCCACCAGGAGGGCATGTTCGCCAGCGATGTAGCGATAAAGCCCCGCTTGAAGGCCCTCTACCCGGTTGATCAGCAAATAGGTTTCGAAGGCATGCCGCGCCCCGGCGGAAGGCACCGTGCGCAGGGTGACCGGGCGCTGGGTAAATTCCTTGATGCCCTGCGTCGCCCAAAGCAGTAGAGACAATTCCTCCAGCGTCAGGCTCTTGTCGCTGTAATGGCGCAGGGTGGCGCGCTGTCCGATGGCCCGCCATACATCCATGGCTGGTTTCTGGATGGCATGTACTTCTGGAAGGCGGAATAAAGGTGCGCCGGGGTCGTAAGGCAGTTCAAGCGGGGGTTGCGGCAAGCCCTTGCGCTGGGCGGATTCTGGTACGTAAGCTGGTTTGGTGCGTTCCCAAAATAATCTTCCGATCGAGTCGCTCATGATTCCTCCTGAAGGATTGGGGTGGTCTAGGTTTTACGGTTGGGCGGCTTTAAAACGCGCCCGGATGGATCTTGCCAGAGAGGCGATTTCTGGGTTGCGCAGCAAGGCCAGGCTGAGGGCGTACACGGCCGCGCCAAGGCCGGCGCCCACCAGGGCGGTCAGCCAGGACGGCTGGGAGGCGCTCAGGCTGAGGAGGCCGGTCAATGCCAGACCCATTACCAGCGCGGCTGCCCCGGCCTGGAAGATAGCTGACCACACGCGCCCGCCCTCCAGGCCGTTCAGGCGGCGGCGCAGCAGCAGGATTAATACACTAACCTCCAGAAAGGTTGCCAGCGAATTCGCCAAAGCCAGCCCGCCCAGAGGAAGCCAGCCCAGTCGCTCAAACCAGCCGGGAAAGGTCAGACTGAAACCGATGTTAACGGCCATGGCTGCCACGGTCACCATGACGGGAGTGCGCGTGTCATGCAATGCGTAGAAGGCGCGCACCACCACCTCGAGCAGGCAGTGAAAAACCAGACCGGCGGCATACCACAGCAGCGCCCAGGTGACCATATCCGTCGATCGGCTGGAGAACTCGCCACCCTCGTAAATGCGGATCAGGGGATACCGCAGCAGGATCAATCCCACCGCCGCAGGGATGGAAAAAAGCAATACCCCGCGCAGGCTGGCAGCCAGAGAAGCGCGCAATTCGTCCAGCCTGCCCAGCGCCGCCTGCGTGGAAAAGGTTGGCATGGCTGCCACTGCCACCGATTGGGCGATGGCAGCCTGGGGCATCAGCATCCAGGTGAACGCCAGCGTCAGAGCAGATACGGAGCCTTCTGGCAGGCTGAGACCGATCATCACATTGACAATAAAGTTGACCTGCACCACCGCCACGCCCAGGATGCGTGGTCCCATCAGGCGCGCCACCTCGCGCACCTCCGCCATGCGCAGCCCGAAGGTGGCGCTATAGCGGCCGTGTAACCTGAGCAGATCAGGCGTCTGTACGATGAGATGCAGCAGCGAGCCAATTAAGGCGCCCGCCGCAAGACGGGTGATGCCCATCTCTTCTGGCAGCAGCAGCACGCCTGCCATTTGTCCCAGCGAGTACATGGCAGGCGCGATGGCTGGCAGCCAGAATTTTTGATGCGCATTGAGGATGCCCATCGAAAGACCGCTTAATCCAAAGATCACCACGGTGGGCAGCATGATGCGCAGCAGCAGGATCGTCAGGTCTTCCTGCCCGGCCGTCTGCGCCGGGGCGAGCACGAACAGGCCGTGGCGCACGATTTGTGGCGCGAAAAGAAAAGCCAGCGCGGCGATCGCCGTCAGGATGAGCATGAGCAGGTTGGCTACTGCTGAGGCCAGTACCCAGGCTTTTTCGCGCTGCTCGCGCGCCAGCAGACCGGTAAAGGTAGGGATGAAGGCGGAACCCAGCGCGCCGCCAGCCATCAGATTGAACAGTACTTCTGTTACCCGGTTGGCAGCATTGAATGAGTCCAGGTCGGCTGTGGTGCCGAACACGCGGTAAATTAAAAACCCGCGCACCAATCCAAGCAGTTGGGTGAGGATATATGCAGCCATAACTGTCCCGGCGGCGCGGGCAATTTGACGGGCTGCGGATGGCGTTGCGGTTGGGGGATGGGCGGGTTCGCCGGTCATCGCGTCAATTATAGTGTATTTTGAGCCTTCCCCCGCGTCAGCGGCATGCGCTGCGCGCGTATGGCGGCACTGCCGTGTCTTTGCAAGATTTTATCCTTATGGGATAATTCAAACCGCAGCGCACACCGCTGCTGCCTGCGCCAAAACCCGTGCAAACCGCAGCCCGCGCCGCGGAATGCCAGACTTGCGAGGGAATGACTTTGAACTTTGAAAAAATCTGTGTTCTCGGATTGGGGTATATCGGGTTACCGACTGCCAGCACCTTTGCCACCCACGGTCTCAAAGTTGTCGGGGTGGATGTCAATGCTGCTGTGGTCAGGGGTTTGCAGAACGGGCAATTGCACCTCTACGAGCCCGGATTGCGCACACTGGTGCAGGCTGCCCTGCGCTCGCGCAATCTGATTGTATGTGATGCGCCCGAACCAGCCGACGCCTTCATTATCGCCGTCCCAACCCCGTTCATGGAGGAGAAAAAAGCCGACCTCAGTTACGTGCGCGCTGCTACCCAGGCGATCGTCCCGCACCTGCGCAAGGGCAACCTGGTGGTGCTCGAATCAACTTCACCGCCATTGACGACCGTCAATGTAGTCGCGCCCATCCTTGAAAAATCAGGATTAAAGGCCGGTGAGGACTTTTTCCTGGCTTATTCACCCGAACGGGTGCTGCCCGGCCAGATCCTGCGCGAATTGATCGAGAACGCGCGCGTGGTGGGCGGTGTAACCCCTGCTTCAGCGCAGGCCGGGCGCGACCTTTACGCTCTTTTCGTCCGCGGCGAGATTATCCAGACCGACTCGACCACGGCTGAAATGGTTAAATTGATGGAAAATACGTACCGGGATGTGAACATCGCGGTAGCCAATGAGTTCGCGCGCCTGGCGGATCGTTTTGGTGTGGATGTGTGGGAGGCGATCAACCTGGCTAACCGACACCCGCGCGTGCAGATCCTGCGCCCAGGCCCCGGCGTGGGCGGGCACTGCATCAGCGTCGATCCCTGGTTCCTGGTCGAGGCAGCACCGGACCTGGCACAGGTCATTCGCGCAGCGCGCCAGGTCAACGACGCACAGCCGCAATTCGTGGTGGAATGGACGAAGCGCGTTCTGGGTGGCAGTCTGGCGGAACGCCGGATCACCCTCCTAGGGCTGGCTTACAAAGCCGACGTGGACGACCTGCGCGAGAGCCCGGCCATCGAAGTCGCGCATTTGCTTTCAAACCAGGGAGCGCAGGTGAGCGCTTACGAGCCTTTTAAACCCGATTTCAGCCAGCCAGGTGTGAAGAACACACCTGATCTGACCTCGGCATTGGCGGATGCGGAAGCGTTCATCCTGCTGGTAGCGCATCAGCAATTCAAGGCGCTCGACCCGCACGAGCTGGCAGCGCTCACCCCCGCGCGCGCTGCGCTGGATGTGACCAATTCCTGGAAGCCAGCCGAATGGCAGGCTGCCGGTTTCCATCTGCACCGTCTGGGAGACGGAAAATGACCCCTGCTGGCAGGCTGCGGGTGGTCTCGATTTTTGGCACGCGTCCAGAGGCGGTTAAAATGGCGCCGGTGGTAAAGGCGCTGGCAGGTGAAGCGCGCATTGAATCGCGCGTGGTGGTAACCGCCCAGCACCGCCAGATGCTCGACCAGGTTCTGGAAGTGTTTAAGATTGTGCCCGACCTTGACCTGGACCTGATGCGGCCGGACCAAAGCCTGGCCCAGCTCACAGCCAGCATTTTTTCTAACCTTGACCCGGTGCTGCGAGATCTGCAGCCCGATTGGGTCCTGGTGCAGGGGGATACCACCACGGTCATGGCCACCGCCCTGCTGTGCTATTATCACCGCATCCGCATCGGGCACGTCGAGGCCGGGCTGCGCACCGGCGACCGCTGGCAGCCCTTCCCCGAGGAGATCAACCGGCGCGTGGCAGGCGTAGTTGCTGATCTGCACCTGGCCCCAACGGAGCACAGCCGCCAGAATTTACTGCGTGAAGGGGTTGAGGATTGGCGCATCGTGGTTACCGGCAACCCGGTCATCGATGCCTTGCAGGAGATCACCCGCCGCCCGCCGCCGCCTGAGGTTAGCTCTCTGCTGGCGCAGCATGGTATCCGCCAGGGAGGCCGAGAGTTGGTGTTGGTCACCGCTCACCGGCGCGAGAATTTTGGCCAGCCGCTCGAGAACATCTGCGTGGCGCTGCGCACGCTGGCAGAGCGATACGCCGAACGGCTGCAAGTAATTTATCCGGTGCATCTAAATCCAAATGTGCAGGAACCCGTCAGACGCCTGTTGGCTGGGTTGCCAAACGTCACCCTGCTGCCGCCGCTGGAGTACATGCCCATGGTTCACCTTATGCGCCAGGCGAAACTGGTGCTGACCGACTCTGGTGGCATTCAGGAAGAAGCCACCGGGCTGGGTATCCCTACCCTGGTGCTGCGGCGAACGACCGAACGTCCCGAAGGGGTCGAAGCCGGGGTGCTGCGGCTGGTCGGCACGGATAGCCAGGTAATCGTCAACGAAGCCGCTCGTCTGCTCGATGACCCGCGGGCATACCAGCAAATGGCGCGGGCTGCCAATCCATTTGGTGACGGTCAGGCCGCCGGGCGTATTGTGCAGGCTGTGCTCAACTTCAAGGAGCGTTAAGGGGGATGGCGGCCGGGAGCATCTGCATCCTGCCATATATCCAGGCCGTCAGCGGGCCAGGTTCATTTCAATTAAAACTCAAGACCGAGCTGGAAAAGCGCGCTATTGAAGTTCACCATGATGCCAGCAGGCCCGGCACCCAGGCTGTCCTGCTCATCGCTGGTACGCGCCACCTGGGCGCGCTGATGCGCGCCCGCCAAAAAGGCGTGCGCATCGTGCAGCGTCTGGACGGCATGAACTGGATTCAACGCCGCCGCCGGACGGGCCTGCGGCACTTCCTGCGCGCTGAGGCGGGTAACCTGCTGCTGGCTTACACGCGCCGCTTCCTGGCGGATGCCATCGTGTACCAGTCCGAATTTACCCACGCCTGGTGGCAGCGTGTTTATGGTGAAACCCGCTGCGAAAATACGGTGATCTACAACGGGGTGGATTTATCGGCATACAACCCGGCGGGTCCCGAGCGGCCGCCGACCGATGTTGTGCGCTTGCAGGTGATCGAAGGACATCTCAAAGGCGGCAACGAGATCGCGCTGGAATTCGCCCTCGGTTTTGCTGTGACGCTGGAGCGCAAGTGCGGGCGTCCGGTCGAATTGGCTGTGGCTGGCGACGTGCCTGCGCGGGTGCGGGCGGCAGCAGCCAGTTTGCCGCAGCCTGCCCGGCTGGTTTACCAGGGTGTCGTGGCACGTGACCAGGTACCGGCGCTCAACCGCGGCGCGCACGCGTTATATTCGGCGGAATTAAACGCGCCCTGTCCGAATGCGGTTATCGAGGCGCTGGCCTGCGGCACGCCTGTTTTGGGTTTCGACGGCGGCTCGCTGCCCGAGCTGATCCACGGGGATGCGGGCAAGGTGGTTCCGTACGGGGCGAATCCCTGGAGCCTGCAGGCGCCGGATTTTGAGACCCTGGCAACCGCAGCGCTGGAGGTCCTGACTGACCAGCCGCGTTTTCGCAAAGGTGCGCGCCTGCGCGCGCAGGAGGCTTTCAGCCTTGAGTTGATGGCTGACCACTATCTGCGGGTGTTAACCGGTCAGACCAATCTGGCTGGTTGACATTGACGCCTGATATCGCCAAAGGGTATGGGGATTAATACTCATTAATCAGGCAAATATTGCCCTGTTTGTTATAATTAATTTTGGTTTACAGGCTGCTGAAGCTTGCTGCTCCCCTTTGGCACCGGTTCGTATCCCTGGTGAAGAGGCAAGCATTATTATCCCTTTATTAAACACAGGAGGATTGTATGGCAAAGTCAACCCAAAGTTCGGTCGTGGATATTCAAGATCCCCCAGCCACCAAAGCTCTGTTCGGAAGCCCCAAATGGGCCTGGTTGTGGTTAATCGCGCGTGTTTACGTTGGTTATTCGTGGCTGGATTCAGGATTGGGTAAAGTTTCCAATCCGGCCTGGGTGCAGACAGGTGCTGCGCTCAAAGGGTTCTGGGAACGCGCCGTGGTGGTTCCGGAAGCGCCGGCTCGCCCGGTGATCGCCTTCGATTGGTACCGCGCCTTCATTCAAGGGCTGCTTGACAGCGGCGCATACACCTGGTTCGCCAAGCTGGTTGTGGCTGGCGAGATCCTGGTCGGTATTGCGCTGATCCTGGGGCTCTTCACCGGCATCGCTGCCTTCATTGGTGGTTTTATGAACTGGAACTTCATGATGGCAGGCACCGCCAGCATCAATCCGGTTCTATTCACCCTGGCAATTTTCCTTATTCTGGCCTGGAAAACCGCCGGTTGGTGGGGTTTGGACCGCTTTGTGCTCCCGCTTTTGGGCACACCCTGGCAGCCGGGTAGAATCTTCGCTGCCAAGGCTGAAGAGACAGGCTGACCGCGGCTAAAACAACTGACCGGGCAGAATTTCTGCCCGGGTTTTTTTTAGTTTTACTGGTGGGCCGGCTTATCCTTAAAAATCTCTCAGCAGGACGGTATGGGGTCCGCGAGTGATTTCCCAGGGGTAGATGATGTACGCATCCGTGATGGCGGCGTAATAATCCGGGCGGGCGGTGCCAAACAGGTTGCGGTAGGGATTGAAGTGCATGACGCAGGTGTAGGGGATACCGGCTGCGCCGCTGATGCGATTCTTCACCGCCGAAATCGTGCGCCCGGAGCCCCACACATCGTCTACCACCAGCACGCGCCGGCCGCTGACGAGGTCATTTTCCGGAAACTGAAGGAATTTTGGCCAGGCCAGCCAGCGGGTTTTTTCTTTCTCCTGTTCGTGCTCCAGTTCAGCGGGGAAATCGACGGAAGCGGTCAGGATAACATTTAATTTCAAGGCTTCTGCCAGCATGCCGCCGGGAATGATGCCGCCGTTGGTGATCATTACCATCGCATCGAACTCGACTTCAAATTGTGGGATGAGGTGATCAATCAGTTTGTCGACATCGTTCCAGGTTAACACTTCACGCCGCATTGGCAGGATTCCTTAATAAATTATTGATTTCGTATACCTGAATTTAATATTATAGCAGGATTAATGGTTTGTAGTGATCAATTGCCAGACCGCCCTTCTGGGGTATACTCGTTCACAGGAAATATTATATTGTATTGAATTTCCTTCCCTGAGATCCGTCCGATAGTTGGTTTCCGAGAGCCTGCCTGGAGGCAAGATGCCCGATTTGTCCGATCAGTACCTGCCAGAAATCCAATCGCACCGCCTCGGCGGACTTGACGCGGGCAGCCGTTCAATCTACCCGAACTACCACAGCCTGTGCATCAGCAACCTGCCCGCCAGTATCTGTCGCTGGTTGGACGTGCCGGCTTTAGGCGGGGCGGCTCTGCCCGAACCGCCCTTCGCCCAGTTGAAAGGCAGGTACCGTAAAGTTATTCTGCTGCTGGTGGACGGACTGCGCCTGGATGTTTTTCGCCGTCTGCAGCGCGCCGAGCCGTGGGTAGCCTGGGCGGGCGAATCCCTGCTGCTGCCGCTGACCAGCATCTGTCCCAGCACCACATCAGCCGCGCTGACCAGCCTGTGGACTGGCGTTAACCCAGCCAGTCACGGCGTCCTGGGCTATGAAATGTGGCTGAAAGAATACAGCCTGATCGCCAACATGATTTTGCATGCGCCAGTTTCTTCCAATCAGGCTGGCAGCCTGGCGCACAGCGGTTGTAGACCCGAAACTTTCCTGCCGGTTCCGGTTTTGGGTCCGCACATTAAAGACCACGGCGTGCGCGTGGTAACCTTGCAGCCATCTGCCATCTCGCGCTCAGGTTTATCCACCATGCTGCTCAACGGCGCTCAGATGGTACCCTACCGCACCTTGAGCGATTTGTGGGTCAGCCTGGCGGAGATCCTTGACTCGCAGCCGCAGGTGACTTACACCTGCGTCTACTGGGGGGACTTGGATGAGCTGCAGCACCGCTACGGGCCGGATAATGAGCGCGTGCTACTGGAGTTCGCCGCCTTCGCCAGCGGCCTGCAGTGGTTCATCGAGCGCGTCCGCCAGCGGTCTGGGGCGGATACGCTGCTGCTGCTGTCTTCCGACCACGGCCAGATTTCAACGCCCCCTGCCAGCCAGTACGATCTGCGCGCGCACCCCGAGCTGCTGGCTGACCTGGTTATGCAGCCTTCGGGTGAAAACCGCCTGCCGTATTTCTTCCTGCGCCCGGGTAGAGAAGCGCACGCCCGTGCTTATATCGAGAACGCCTGGCCGGGAGAGTTTATCCTGCTGCCCACAGTCCAGGCGTTGCGAGCCGGGTTGTTTGGCACCGGCGCTCCATATGAGCGCGTCGCGGACAGGCTGGGAGAGTGGGTGCTAGCCGCACAGGGCAGTGCTTACCTGTGGTGGGCCAACAAAGACTATACCATGCGCGGCAGGCATGGCGGCCTGAGCGCGGACGAGATGCTGGTGCCGCTCTATGTGTTAGAACTCTGAAATTTATTTTGGGTGATGTAAGGTGTTGGCCAGGTACTTCTGCCTGTGTGGAGCCAATACTTTCACCTGAATTGCCATTTTCTCCCTCTTTGGTCATGGGTGGAAATCTATCTTTAATCAGGGAACATCTGTCCACCGGCACTGTCAGCCGGGGGACGCTTTCATTATTATGAAGATCAAATCAATAAATCTTGCGGTCTACCGCAAGCATCATCAGGAGAATGGAAATGAATACGCAATCATCAGAAACCACATTCAGGCAGCCTTCCGCTCGCAGCAAGCGTATCCTGGGCGGAGTCATGTTGATTCTTTTTGGCGTCGGGCTGCTGATTTCCTATTTGGGAGACAGCGCCTTATGGATGGTGCCCCTGCCTGGCTTGCTCATGCTGGTTTATGCCATCTTCAGCCGCGATTCGGGTTGGTTCATCCCTGCGGGTGTGCTGAACGGCATTGCGCTGGGCATACTGGCGCTGGAGGGACCGGTGCAAACCGCCAGTCAGGAACCCCAGTCAGGCGCGCTCTTCCTGCTTTGCTTCGCGCTGGGTTGGGTGAGCATCCCGATATTTTCGGCGCTTTTCACGCGCGACCGGCACCTGTGGGCGCTCATCCCGGGCGGTGTGATGGCGGGCACCGGCGCACTCATCCTGCTGGGTGAACGCGGACTGCAGGTTTTGGAACTGGTCGGCTACCTGGTGCCGGCCGCCTTGATCCTGGTCGGTGCGCTGCTCATCTTCAAGAAACGCAAGTAAGGTTAACTCCCCTGTTTCTGCGCTCATGTGCGGCTATCTGCCGCTCATGAGCTTTTTTATATCTTGACGATTAAAGAAAAAACACTATAATATATGAGCGTTTGTTCATATATTCAGGAGTAAATTTGCGCAACCCGGCAGCATGCGAAGAAAATATCATCCACGAGCAGGCGGTGCTCGCAGCCCAGGAGACCCTGATCAATGGGTTGACAGCCACCCGCCTGGCGCAGCTTTTCGCCGCCCTCTCTGACCCGACCCGTGTGCGCCTCATCTCAGCCCTCAATGGGCATGAATTATGCGTTTGCGACCTGGCGGCTGTGCTGGGAATGACCCAGAGCGCGGTCTCGCACCAGCTGCGTCTGCTGCGCAACCTCAACCTGGTGCGCTTTCGCAAAGAAGGGCGCATCGTCTATTACTCGCTGGATGACGAACATATCCAGGATCTTTTCGAACGGGGACTGGAGCACATCATTCACGAAGGCCGTTGACTTTATGAAACAATATCATTACCTGGTTGAAGGCATGGACTGCGCCGACTGCGCATTAAAGGTTGAAAAAGGCGTTCGCAGCCTGCCCGGCGTGGAAAAAGCCAGCCTGAGTTTCGCCACCAGACAGCTGGTTGTGGAAGGCAGTCTGCCGGAGCAGGCGCTGCGCCGGCGCGTGGAAGCGCTGGGTTACCGCCTGGTCGAGCCTGCCCCGCAGCACGCCGCTGGTAAGCGTCAGCCTTTCCTGCTTGGGCTGGCGCATTATTTGCTGGCCACCCCGCGCAACCGCCTGGCGTTGGCGGGTGGGGCACTGCTGTTAATTTCATTTGCGCTGTCGTGGGTAGGGATCATCGGCTGGCCTTTGAGTTCCCTGCAGATCCTGGCGCTGGGACTGGCAGGAGCGCCGATCGCGCGCCGTGCGGTTTCCAACCTGATCATCAACCGTGATTTCAGCATGGACTTCCTCATGACCACGGCAGCGGTGGGGGCGGTGATCATCGGCGAGATCCCCGAGGCGGCCTCGCTGATTTTCCTTTTTGCGATCGCCGAAGCCCTGGAGGGTTTTACAGCCGACCGCGCGCGCCGTTCCATCGATGACCTGGCGGAACTGATCCCGGATACCGCCATCCGTGTGAATGGGGGGACAGAAGAGCAAGTCCTGGTCGCTTCCCTGCAAATTGGTGACCACATCCTGGTGCCTGCCGGCGAGAGGGTGGCGATTGACGGGCGCGTGTTGAGCGGTGATAGCGATATCAATCAGGCGCCCATCACCGGCGAAAGCCTGCCGGTCCATAAAACCGCCGGAGATGAGGTTTACGCCGGCACGATTAACGGCAGCGGCGCGCTGGTGATCGAGGTAACGCGCCCCACTGAAGAAACCACCCTCAGCCGCATCATCCACATGGTCGAGCAGGCTCAGGCTGCCCGCGCGCCCGCCCAGCGATTCATCGACCGCTTCGCCCGCGTTTATACCCCGGCTATGCTGCTTCTGGCGCTGCTGGTGGCTTTTCTGCCGCCGCTGCTGTTCGGAGCGCCTTACTTTAATCTGCCGGATGGGGAGCGCGGCTGGATTTACCGCGGCCTGGCGCTTTTAGTGATCGGCTGCCCGTGCGCGCTGGTGATCAGCACGCCGGTGACCATTGTCAGTGCGCTGGCGGCGGCAGCCCGCCGCGGCGTGTTGATCAAAGGCGGCGCTTACCTGGAGGCCCTGCAGCAGGTCAGGGTGGTGGCTTTTGATAAAACCGGCACCCTCACGCGCGGTTTACCAGAAGTCACCCAGGCGCGTTCCGTGGACTGCCTGGGCGGTGAAGTCTGCGCTGAATGTGATGATGTTCTGGCCTTGGCCTGTTCGCTGGAACGCCGCAGCAGCCACCCGCTGGCCCAGGCGGTCGTGCAGGCGGCTGAAGTGCGCGGCCTGAGCGGGCAGTATCCGGCGGCTGAAGAAGTCGTCAACCTGGCTGGGCGCGGCCTGCAGGGCAAAGTCAACGGACAGACCGCAACGATCGGCAACCACCGCCTGTTCGATCAGGAACACCCTCACAGTGACCAGTTGTGCGCCTGGGTCGAATCCGCCGAAGCGCTCGGACAGACCACCATGCTGGTGTGCGACGGCGAGCGCGTGCGGGGTTACCTGGCCCTGAGCGACAGCCTTCGCCCAGAGAGCGCTGGTGTTGTGCGGGCGTTGAAGGAAGGCGGAAAGGAACTGGTCATGCTGACGGGTGACAATCCCAGAGCGGCGCAGGCAGTAGCCGAGCGGCTCGGCATTCAGCGCGTGCTGGCGGGTCTGCTGCCCGAGGATAAAGTGGACGCAGTGACGCGGCTAAAGGCAGAGCACGGCGAACTGGTTATGATCGGTGACGGCATCAATGACGCTCCCGCGCTGGCTTCGGCATCGGTTGGGGTGGCGCTGGGCGGGGCCGGGTCTGCCCAGGCCATGGAGAGCGCCGATGTGGTCCTGATGTCGGATGGGCTGGCGCGCCTGCCCTTCGCCCTGCGGCTGGCAGATTTGACCCGCCGGCTGATCCGCCAGAATGTGGTTTTCAGCCTGGCGACCAAACTGGTCTTCATTCTGTTGGCGTTGGGCGGCTGGACCACCATGTGGATGGCTGTGCTGGCAGACATGGGAGTCTCCCTGTTGGTGACCTTCAACGGCATGCGGCCGCTTACCCTGCGTGACGACTTCGAGGGGTGACTTCTGCCTAGAATAGCCTGCTGTTCGCCTGGCAGGCCCGTAATTCTTCCAGAATGCCGCCTCTTGGCTGGTTCGCTGGGATATAATGATGTGAAAGATTCGCAGGTTTTTTCTTTTTACCCGCATGAGTAAACGACACAAGACGCGAATTGATTCAACCGGGAAACTTGAAATTCCCGCAAGCCTGGTGCAGCGTTTCGGGCTGCACCCGGGCGAACAACTGATCCTGGAAGAAAGTGACCGCGAGATCATCCTGCACCGCCCGCTGACTTTTTTGGAGCGGGTCTATGTCGAGGTCACCAATTCCTGCAACCTGTCCTGCCGAACCTGCGTGCGCAACGTCTGGCAGGAACCGCTCGGCTGGATGAGTGCGCAAATCTTTGAGCGCCTGCTGGAGGGGCTACAGGCTTTTACGCCCCGGCCAACCCTCTTTTTTGGCGGTTTTGGCGAGCCGCTGGCGCATCCTGACCTGCCTGCCATGGTGTCCAGGGCACACGCCGCTGGCTGTGAGGTGGAACTGATCACCAACGGCGTGCTGCTGAGTGAATCGCTCTCCAGAACGCTGCTGGACAATGGGTTGGACGTGTTGTGGGTGTCATTGGATGGCGCCAGCCCGCAAGGATACCAGGATGTGCGCCTGGGAGATGAACTGCCGCGCATCCTCGATAATCTGCGCGCTTTCAACCGCCTGCGCCGGCAGATGGGCGACCGCCGAACCCGCCTGGGTATTGCCAGCGTGATCCTGCGGCGTAATCTTGCTGAGCTGCCAGCCCTGATTGACCTGGTGCTGGAGTTGGAGGCGGAGTACTTCACAGTCAGCAATGTCCTTGCCCACAACCGCGAGCTGCGTGCAGAGACGCTGTATGACCAAACCCAGTATGATGCCAGCGGGCAGAAAGCCAGCCCCTTAACCTGGATCAACCTGCCGCGCACGGATATCTCCCCAGAGGCGCAAAAAGCCTTTCAGCGCGCCTTCAATGCCGGCTGCCAGGTGCAGATTGCCGGGGTTAAGCCGCTGCGCAGCGCCAACCGCTGCCCGTTTATCGAGCGCGGCAGCCTGTCGGTGCGCTGGGACGGGCAGGTCAGCCCGTGCCTGGCCCTGATGCACGATCACGTCAGCTATCTGGACGATCACCCGCGGCGCTCGTACGCCACATTTGTTGGCAGCCTGATGGAGCGCGGCCTGCAGGACCTGTGGCGCGATCCAGCCTATCTGGATCTGCGCCAGCGCTTGCTGGATTTTGATTTTGCTCCCTGCGTTCTGTGCAATAGCTGCGAAATGGCGGAAGAAAACCTGGAGGATTGCTTCGGCAACCTGCAGCCCGCCTGCGGCGGCTGCCTTTGGGCTCAGGGTATCATTCAATGTCCGTGAATCGGTTCGCTTTGGCGGGAAGGTGTGGATTTCTTAACCATTTAATAACCTGGTGTGTACTGGATATTAATTGTCCTCTATTACAATGACTTTGCAAGAATCAGGCTCATTTCAAGACGATTGGAATGGTTAATAGAGGATATAAATGAATAAAACGCGCGTACTGTTCCTGTGCACTGGAAATTCCGCCCGCAGCCAGATGGCCGAGGCCTTATTGCGCCGTTTCGCCGGCGAGCACTTCGAGGTTCACAGCGCCGGGCTTGAGCCCAAGGGGGTTAATCCCTACACGATCAAAGCGCTGGAGGAAATCGGCGTTGATACCAGCCGGCACACCTCCAAGACCCTGATGGAATATATCGGTAAATTGCATTTTGGCTACCTGATCACCGTTTGCAGCAACGCCGAAGAAAACTGCCCCATATTCCCGGGCATGGGCATGCGCCTGCACTGGCCATTCGAGGACCCGGCCGCGTTCGTCGGCAGCGAGGAAGAGACGCTGGCCAAATTCCGCCAGATCCGCGACCAGATTGATGCGAAGGTGCGTGACTGGCTGGAGGAACAGGGCCTCGAGGTTGCCCAGACGGAGGCTGAATAACCTCATTTATATCGATGGGGTAAGACGCCGCCTGCCCGTTTTAAGCATCCGCCGGGCGCTTCGGTTTCTTTTACTGGCGAAGGAGGCGGGCCGGCTTCTTCTGGTACAATTTTTACCAGTGAGATGCGCAGCAAGATTCTTTGGGTAATTGCGGGGGTAATCATCCTGATCAGCCTGGGTTGGGCTGTCATGCCGGTGTTCCTGGCTCGTGAGCGCCAGGCTCAACTGGTGGAGGGCGTGCCTATTCCGCTGCCCGATCCTGTCATGGAAAGCAGCACCTCGCCGGAGGAAGCCCTGGCAGTACGGCGGTCCATTCGTGATTACCAGCCGGTCGGGTTGAGTCTTGCTGAAATCGGACAGCTTCTGTGGGCTACTCAGGGAGGAACCCCATTCAACTGCATAGAAAAAATTCAAGACCAGCGTCTATCCCTTATCAGATCGATAAGCAGGAAGCCTTTATCTCGTTTGGATTATCAATAATATAATCAATAGAATTAATATAAATATAACTTCAAAGAATTTATATTTATGCCACGGTTTTGGTGATGAAGATATTTTCAAGAAAACCTGCAGTATTATTTCTCCTATTGGTTAGCCTGTCTTTACTGATTCGATTATTGATTTATTTTTATGTGTTGCAAGCCGAACCCTTAAAATTTGCGCTGAAGGATGTGGATGGTTATTTAAATATCGCACAAAACTTGTTGGATCAGGGTATATATTCGCGCGAACCTTCGGCCCCATATTATCAAGACCTTACTCGCCCACCTGTCTACCCCATTTTATTGGTAACTTTGTTGAAAATTACCAGCTTTAACGGACCAATAATCATATTTTTGCAGACGGTAATAGGCTCACTTCTTTCTGGTTTTCTATTTTTATCTGGAATAGAGTTTGGATTAGGTAAAAAAATATCGACCATATTAGGAGTGATTCTCGCCTTTGATCCAATAATTGTACTTTCAGGCCATTATTTGTTGACTGAAACGATTTTTTTATTTTTTTGGATTTTAGGAATATTATTTTTTTTGAAGTTTATCAAAAAGAATAGGGTAGGTTTTTTATTGATTAGCGCATTTTTTTTCGGTTTTTCTGCATTGACCCGGCCAGTTGTTCTATATTATCCCTTATTGTTAATACCCCTTTTGTTAGTTTTACCATTGAATACCTTAACTAAAAAGCTTCGCTACTCTGCTGGTTTCTTGATCGTATTTTTGCTACTTATCACCCCCTGGATGTTGCGTAATCAAATTGTCGGCGGAGTGTTCTCGCTTTCGACGATACCGGACATTAATTTGTATTTCTATCGGGCCAAGGCTGTATTTGCGGATTCACAAAATATTTCACAAGAGATGGCTTTTTCTATATTACATACTGAATTAACAAATGAGGTCACTGAAAATCAATTAACACCTGGGCAAACCCAGGTATATATGCGAAAGCGGTCGGTTCAAATTTTAACGATATATCCTATTGAAACCATTAAGATGACGCTTATTGGAAGTGCAAGGCTATTGTTAGATCCGGGGTACTCTTTGATTTGCACTGCGCTAGATCCAAAGAACCTCACACCAGAATGTTTTGAGGGGCAGGCAACGATGCTAGAAAGTAATTTATTTCAGATGATGTGGTCAAGAGTTTTATTAATGAATTTATTACAAAAGGTAATCCTTATCATAAGTGTTTTCTTCACAGCAGGCTATTATATTTTTGGGCTATTGGGAGTTATTAATTTAATAAAAAAGAAAAATTACTTTTTTCTAGCGCTCCTTCTTGGAAGTATCACATATTTTGTTGTTACTTCTTCTGGAGCAGAATCTCTCTACCAGCTTAGATTACCTTTCATTCCTTTCCTTGCGTTATTAGTCGGAATCTCAATAAAAAAATTCCTTGGAGACGATTGTCTCCATATACCCGAGTATCGAATTAATTGTGTTCCGAAAAAATTTTGATTCCTTTCTAATTTTCTAACATTCATCAAACCTTCTCAGGTTCTTCACAATTTCTTCATATGATCGGGCTATCATAAAGGAGTAAGTTCGAGAAAAACCTTAATAGAGGAGTTTACCGTATGAAGAAATCTCTTGTTGCACTCGCAATACTGGTTGGCGTGCTGTCCGTCCTGGTGTTCGCTGGGTCGGTTTTCGCCCAGGCTGACCAGCCTGGCACCGGCCAGGGCCAGGGTCTTTTTGGCATGGGGTGGCATGGTATGATGGGCCGCGGCGCAGAGGTTGCGCCTGGCGGCGGTTTGCTGCATGACTACATGCTGGCGGCCTACGCTGACGCGCTCAATCTGACCGTCGATGAGTTGCAGGCCCGCCTGGATTCAGGCGATCGCATTATCGATATCGCCATCGACCAGGGTCTCACTCTGGCTGAGTTCCGCGACCTGAAAACCAGCGTGCGCCAGACAGCCATCGATAACGCCCTGGCGGATGGGGTCATTACCCAGGAGCAGGCCGACCTGATGAAGACCCGCCCAGCATTTGGCGGGCATAGAGGTCACGGCATGCGCGCCGGGTTTGGGGGCGACTGCCCCAACATGACGCCCTGACAATAAAAATCATTTTGGATGAAAAGGCGGCCTGGAAATGGCCGCCTTTTTGCGTTATTACGCTTTGTTGATTCAACCCTGTACCTGTGATACACTATCCTTCGCTTGCAATTCATCTTCACGCAAGACGAAAGGGAACTTTACACACACATGCCGGTGATCTATCCATTTACTGCCATCGTTGGCCAGGAGCGCATGAAGCGCGCCCTGGTCTTGAATGCGGTCGATCCCCGTATTGGCGGCGTCCTCATTCGCGGGGAACGCGGGACGGCTAAATCGACCGCGGCGCGCGCCCTGGCGGCCTTGCTGCCCAATGTTCGCGTGGTGGCGGACTGCCGCTTTGGCTGCGACCCCGACAACGCCATTACCTGGTGCACCGAATGCCGCGAGCGTGTCACCAACGGCAGCGAGCTGCCTACCACCACCCGCTCCACCCCCTTTATTAACCTGCCCATTTCAGCCACCGAGGACCGCGTGGTTGGCACCCTGGATATCGAAAAAGCCATCCAGAAGGGCGAGCGCTCCTTCGAGCCGGGTGTGCTGGCAGCCGCCAACCGCGGCCTGCTGTACATCGATGAAGTCAATTTGCTGGATGACCACGTGGTCGATATCCTGCTCGATTCGGCCGCCATGGGCATGAATATCATCGAGCGCGAGGGCATTTCTTTCAGCCATCCGGCGCGCTTTATCCTGGTGGGCACCATGAACCCTGAAGAGGGAGACCTGCGCCCGCAGTTACTGGACCGCTTCGCCCTTTCCGTCGAAATTTATGGTATTCGCGATGCGCGTGAGCGTGTGCAGATCATGGAGCGCAATTTAGCTTTTGAAGCCGACTCCGAAAAGTTCCGCCGCGCCTGGCTGGAAAAGGAGCAGGAGCTCTCTCGCCAGATAGAACGCGCGCGCACGCTGATCGACTCGGTAACCTACACCAGCCGCGATCTGCTCTCTATCGCCCAGTTGACCGCCTCACTGCACGTGGACGGGCACCGCGCCGATCTGGTGATTCTCAAAGCCGCCCGCGCGCAGGCAGCCTTCGATGGGCGCACGGCGATCAACGGGCGCGACATTGCGCTGGCCGCCGAACTGGCTCTGCCGCATCGCATCCGCCGGGGTCCCTTCCAGCAGGAAGAAATCACCATGGAGGAGCTGCAGGACCGCATCGAACAACTGCAGGGCGCCAGTTCAACAGGGCAGCGCCGTGAAGAAGTTGAGACCCTCGAGGACGAACAGACCCAACAAAAAAAAGCCTGAATGAGGGAGCGGCGGCCCAGGAAACGCTCCCTCAAGGTCTCCCTGAGCCTGGGCAAGAACGCGACGAGGTCTTTGACCAGAAAAACAGCCAGTGGTGGGAAGGCGGCGAGCGCGTCAAGGTGGGGCAATCCTTTGAGCCGCGCCGCCTGGCGACCCCGCTGGATAAAATGGTGCGCCGCTTTGCCGGCCGCCGTTCGCGCACGCGCACCGACCGCAAACGCGGGCGCTATGTGCAGTCGCGTCCCTCGGCTGGTAAAGCTGACGATCTGGCGTTCGATGCCACCATCCGCGCCGCCGCGCCTTTCCAGAGCCAGCGCGCCGAAGAGCGCAAACGGGTGGCTTTCTCGGTGCGCCCATCAGACTATATGCGCAAGGTGCGTGTGCGCAAGGCCGCCAACCTTATTCTTTTCCTGGTGGATGCCTCCTGGTCGATGGCCGTTGCAGAGCGCATGCAGGCTACCAAGGGCGCCATCCTATCCTTGCTGACGGATGCCTACCAGCGCCGCGACCGTGTGGGGTTAATCGTTTTCCAGAAGGACCGAGCCACGCTGGTTCTGCCGCCCACCAACTCGGTTGTGCTGGCGCAGCGCGCCCTGGCCGACATCCCTGTGGGCGGCAAGACGCCGCTTTCCGCCGGCCTGAAACTGGCCCACGAAGTGCTGCGCCGTGAGCTCCTGCTGCACCCGGATGTCATGCCGTTGCTGCTGGTCCTGACCGACGGGGCTGGCAATGTCGCCATCGGGCATCTGCCGCCCCAGGAGGAAGCGTACCGCATCGCGCGCCAGATTGCTGACGAAGACGTGCACAGTGTGGTGGTCAACATGGAGCACGTCGCCTTTGACCAGGGCCTGGCCCAGGCCTTGGCAGATCACCTGGAAGCACCCTGTTACACGTTAAGCGAGTTGAAAGCCGAGAACCTCTACCTGGCAGTGCGGCAGGAAATGCGCGCCGTCCAGTCAACTGTGCCTGGCGAAGAGCCGCGCTGAGCGCGGCCTGCTCACCCAGATGGCAGGTTGGGGGTAAATCCTCATGCCTGCTGCGAGCGGTCGTTTCTCCCGACCCGCCCGTGGCAACCATCGACTTGCCACACTTTGCGCCCCGTGATATCATCACAACTGATTGGAGATTTCTTGATGGCAATCCGGTCTGAGCGCCGCGCACGCATCCGCACAATTCTGATTTTCATCATTATCGCCACGCTGCCCTGCTACTGCATCGGGTTGGTCATCTTCCAGCTTGGCAACGAGAACCGCCAGCCAACCGCCACCGCAACGACCACACCCACCGAGGCGCTGGCGACCCCGACTTTCACCCCCTCCATCAGCCCGTCTCCTTTTGTTTTGCCTTCCCTTACCGAGACCACCACGGCAACCATTACCTGGACGCCGACCATGACCTTTACCCTGTTCGTGCCACCCACCCGCACGCCTACCCCCAGTTTGACCCCTACCCCCACCATCATTACTACGCCAACCAACACGCTGGAACCTTCGCCCACAGATATTCCTCCGGATGAAGGATCATCTCCCTGAACTGAGGACCCGACATAAGTGATGATTGAGATCAAGGACTTCTTAAAGACGCTGATCTCGCAGCCCGGCCTGTCTGGATATGAAGGACCGGTTCGCGAGACCATCGCCCGGACCTGGCAGCCGCTGGTAGATGAATTGAGCGCCAGCCCGCTGGGCAGCCTGCACGGGCTGAAACGCGGCGATGGGGATGACCCGCGCCCGCGCATCTTGCTGGCGGCCCATATGGACGCCATCGGCCTGATGGTCACCGAAGTGACGGACGGCCTGCTGCGCATCACGGATGTGGGCGGGGTTGACCCGCGCATCCTGCCCGGTCAGCGGGTTACGGTGCACGGGCGCCGCGACCTGCCCGGCGTGGTTGTTCAGCCCGGCGCGCATCTACTGCCGCAGGAAACCAACGCCAAACAGGCGGTTGCCATGCGCTACCTGCTGGTGGATACCGGTCTGCTGCCCGAAGAAGTGGAGCAGCTGGTGCGGCCCGGTGACCTGATTTCCTTTGCCCAACCACCGATTGAATTAAGTTCGGACCTGCTGGCGGGGCACAGCCTGGATAACCGCGCCTCGGTGGCAGCCGTTACCCACTGCCTGCAGGAATTGCAGCAGCGCCGCCATTGCTGGGATGTGTGGGCGGCCGCCACCGTCCAGGAAGAAGTCACCCTGGGCGGCGGTTACACCTCCCCCTTCAGCATTCGGCCGGATATCGCCGTCGCCATTGATGTTACCTTTGCCAAAGGACCGGGCGGGCCGTCCGATTACCGTACTTTCCCGTTGGGTAAAGGTCCCACCCTGGGCTGGGGGCCCAATATCCACCCGGCTTTGATGCGCCAGTTCAAACAACTGGCCGAGCGGCTGGACCTGCCTTTCCACACAGAGGTCATGCCAAGGCATTCCGGCACGGATGCTTTCGCTATGCAGGTTGTGGCTGAGGGTATCCCTACCATGGTGATCAGCATCCCGCTGCGCTACATGCACACGCCGGTGGAGGTGATTTCTCTCAAAGATATCGGCCGCACCGGTCACCTGCTGGCGGAATTCATCGCCGGGCTGCAGACCGACAGCCTGAAAACCATCACCTGGGAAGAGGAGGTATAAATGTCCGCACAGGCCATTCCGCCCTTCCTGAAGATTGACGCGCCGCAAATCGAACTGCTCGAGCGCCTGTCAAACGCCGTGGCGGTCTCCGGCGATGAGCGCGAGGTGCGCGAAATCGTGCGCGCGGAAATTGCGGATCATGTTGGTGAAATAAAAACAGACGCGCTTGGCAACCTGCTGGTCAGGCGTAAAGGCAAAGGGAAAAACCCACTGCGCGTAATGCTCTCCGCGCACATGGATGAAGTCGGCTTCATGCTGGTAGAGGAGGAAGAGGGAGGTTGGTTCCGCTTCGAAACTGTCGGCGGCATCGATGCGCGCCAGCTGGTCGGAAAGCCAGTGCTGGTTGGTAAGGATCACCTGCCCGGCGTGATTGGCGCGCGTCCCATCCACCTGACCACCCCCGAAGAGCGCCAGAATGCCATCTCGATCGACAACCTGCGCATTGATCTGGGTCCTGACAATGCAAAGAAAGTCAAACCCGGTGACCGAGCGACCTTTGCAACCCGTTTTCAACATGTGGGCCCGAGTTTGATGGGCAAAGCCCTGGATAACCGCCTGGGCGTGGCCACATTGATCGAGCTGGTGAAAAACCCGCCTGAAAATGTGGACCTGCTGGCAGCTTTCACCGTGCAGGAGGAAGTCGGTCTGCGCGGCGCGCGTGTGGCAGCCTACGCCTTAGACCCGCAGGTGGCGATAGCCATCGACTCCACCCTCGTCAATGACCAGCCGCATTACGACGGCGAAGAAAACACGCGCTATAACACCCTGCTTGGGGCGGGACCCGCGATTTATATTTCCGATGTCGGCACTCTCTCGGATCCCCGCCTGATCCGTCACCTGTCAGAAACGGCGGATGCACTTGGCATCCCATACCAGTTCCGCCAACCCGGAGGCGGCGGCACAGAGGCGGGCGCGATTCACCGCCAGCGCTCTGGGGTGCCCAGTGTCTCTATTTCGGTCCCCGGACGCTATGCCCACACCGCCGTGCTGGTCGCGCGCATTGATGACTGGCAGCATACCCTGGCGCTGCTCTACCATGCAGTCGGCAGGCTCACTGAGGCTGTTTTAGCCGAACCTCGATAAGTACTCGCTCTCAGGAGATTTTCATGAAAGCATTGATTCAAAAACTGGTCGAAACCTTCGGGCCATCTGGTTACGAAAGCGCTGTGCGAGACCTGATCCAGGCTGAAGTTGGCAAAGCAGGCGATGAAATGCGCGTTGACGCCCTGGGCAGCCTGATCATTCGCAAAGGCAAGCGCGCCAAAGACGGTAAACGCATTATGCTGGCGGCGCATATGGATGAAATCGGCCTGATCGCCACGCATGTCGATGAGCGCGGTTTTGTGCGCTTCACCCAGATCGGCGTCCTGCGCCCGCATACACTGGTGGGCGGACGGGTGCGCTTTGCCAATGGTGCGCGCGGCGTGATCAACGGCGAGCGCCTGGACAACCTGGACAAGGTCCATGGACTGGAGAAGCTTTTCATCGACCTCGGCGCGACCAGTAAAGAGGACTGCCCGGTTAGAATCGGCGACGTCGGCGTCATCGACCGCCCGTTTATGGATCTGGGCGCGCGTCTGGTTTCCAAAGCCATGGACGACCGTGTTGCGGTGGCTGTGTTGATCGAGGTGCTGCGCCAGGTGAAGAAATCACCGCATGAATTGTATTTCGTTTTCACTACCCAGGAGGAAGTGGGCGTGCGCGGCGCAACCCCGGCAGCTTATGACATCGACCCGGATATGGGTCTGGCTGTGGACGTCACCCTGAGCGGCGATACGCCCAAGGGGGTCAAAATGGCTGTCGGCCTGGGAAAAGGTCCCGCCATCAAGGTCAGGGATACCGGCATGATCGCCGATCCGCGCGTGGTACAGTGGATGGCGTCGGGCGCAGAAAAGGCACGCATCCCTTACCAGTTTGAGGTGCTGGAAGGCGGGTCGACGGATGCGCGTGCCATTCAGCTCACCCGTGCGGGTGTCCCGGCGGGCTGCCTGTCCATCCCCTGCCGCTATGTCCACTCGCCCTCTGAGATGGTCGATTTTGAGGATGTTCAAAATTCGGTGAAACTCCTGGTGGAGCTGCTCAGCCATCCGGTCGAATTGTGATTAAGGTGAAAGTGCCTTTCCAATACCAACCACCTGCGGGAAGCGCGTCTGGGCATGCGGCTTTCGCGCGCCTGCTGAGCGCGCTGTTGATTCTGGCGCTGCTGGCCGGCTGCGCGCAGTGGCTGGAACCGTTCTTCCCGGGGCTGTTTCCAGGCGAGTCTACCCCCGGTGCGCCTGCCAACGGGGCGGCGCGCACCCCCACGCCCGAAATGACCCCCACCTTCGAACCGCTGCCGACGATCAGTGGGCCGGTAACGCTGACGGTCTGGGTGCCGCCGCAGTTCGACCCGCAGGGGGATTCCGCAGCGGGCAGCCTGCTGCAGGAAAGAATCGATGCCTTTATGGAGCAGACCCCAGGCGTGCTGGTTAACGTGCGCGTAAAAGCGCCCAGCGGCCCGGGCGGCTTGCTGGAAGCCCTGACGGCATCCAGCGCGGCGGCGCCTGGCGCGCTGCCTTCATTGGTGGCATTGAACCGCACTGACCTGGAGGCAGCCGCCCTGAAAGGGTTAATCTACCCGATCGAGGGTTTAAGCGGGGAGATCGACAGCGCGGACTGGTACCCGTATGCGCGCCAGTTGGGGGCCATCCAGGGCAGCCCGTTCGGGTTTGCCTTTGCTGGCGACGCGCTTGTCCTGGTCTACCGCCCGTCTGTATTCGGCGGGCAGACGCCCGACTCATGGGAAAGCATTTTATTTCAGGGCGCGCCGATGATCTTTCACGCGGATGATTCGCAGGCCGTTGTCACCACCACGCTGTACCGTTCGGCTGGCGGCGAGGTTCAGGATATCCAGGGCCGCCCCACATTGCAGCTCGAACCGTTGGAAGCGGTCCTGCGGCTGTATGCAGAGGGCGCTCGCGGCGGGACCTTTCCCGCCTCCCTGACCCAGTACCAGACCGCCGGGCAGGCCTGGCAGGCGTACAGTGAAGGTCAGGCGGATTGGGCTGTAACCTGGAGTTCGAATTTTCTGGCCAATTTGCCACCGGATTCGCGCATGGCGCCGCTGCCGCCCCTGGGTGAGGAAGCCTATACACAGGCGACCGGCTGGGTGTGGGCGCTGGCCGATCCTGATCAGAGCCGTCATGAAACCGCTCTGGCGCTGGCAGAATTCCTGACCCAGAGTGAATTTCTGGCAGAGTGGAACGCGGAAGCCGGATATCTTCCCACCCGTCCGACTGCGCTGGCTGGCTGGCCGAACCAGAGCGTGCAGTCCTTGTTAAACCAGGTGGTGCTTTCCGCGCGTATCCGCCCCGCCAACGAGATCCAGGCCAGTCTGGGGCCGATTTTGAAAGAAGCCACAGTTGCAGTGATCCGTGATTTGGGTGACCCGCTGCAAACCGCTCAATCCAGCCTGGATAAATTGGGGGCGCCTTGATGCGGAAAATACTCGCTGCGGCTGCCTCACGGCTGGGACTGGAGCGCCTGAAAAAAGCGCCCTGGTTCAACCGTCACACCTTCTGGCTGCTGATGGTGCTGGCTGCCTTTTTCTCGGCTCAGGCGATGACTGAGCCTTTGCCGCGCGCTGGAATCCAGAGCGCTGACCTTGACGAGACCCCCGCGGTCAGCGCGACGCTCTCTACCAACCCGCTGCTGATACAGACCCAAGAGCTCAGCCCGACGGATGCGAGTCCCTCCGCGACGCCCCTGCCGGAAGAGCTGATCGCCAACCGCGAGCAGACCAACGGCATTGTGGCCGGCACGATCATCCTGCTGTTGATCGTCATCGTTGGCACTGTCACCGGCATCCGTGCCCGCCAGCAGGAGTAAGGTAGAGATGTTTTTTAAGCGATAGCGCTGTCGGCCTAAATCAACCCCAACTCCTGCGCCTTTAGAATGGCCTGGGTGCGGTCGCGCACGCCCAGCTTGGCGATCAGGTTGGAGACGTGATTCTTGACCGTGCCCTCGGTGATGACCAGCCGTTCGGCGATCTCCCTGTTCGATAATCCTTCCGACAGCGCGCGCAAGACATCCAGCTCACGTTCGGTCAATGCCTCGATCAACTGCCCGCCTTTGACCGGCGGCGCAGCCGCCAGGCGCGAGAATTCCGTCAACACCTTGCGCGTGATGCTGGGCTGAATCAGCGCGCCGCCAGAAGCCACCGTGCGCACGGCCGCGGCCATTTCCTCGCTGCTGATGTCCTTGAGCAGATAGCCGCGCGCGCCGGCTTTCAGGCCCTCGAAAACGGTCTCATCATCATCAAAGGTGGTCAGGATGATCACGCCGATTTCGGGATGATTTTGTGCCAGCGCCTGAGTGGCTGCCACGCCGTCCATGACCGGCATGCGGATATCCATCAAGACCACATCCGGGCGAAGCTGGGCCGCCAGGCTGAGGGCTTCCTGACCGTTTTCGGCCTGCCCGACCACCTGCATATCCGTCTCGGTTTCCAGTAAAAGCTGGATGCCCTGGCGCACCAGTTTTTGATCGTCGACCAGCAGCACCTTGATCATGACGGCTCTCCTGCGATCGGGATGCGCAGCTCGATCTGGAAGCCGCCATCCGGCTGGTATTCCGCCGCCAGGCTGCCTCCCAGTTGTTCGGCGCGCTCGCGCAGTCCGGCCAACCCGAACCCAATGGCGTTTTTGTCCTCAGGGAGAGCCTGGCCATCATCGCGCACCGTTAAGCGGATCTGCTGCGCTTCATAAGCCAAATTCACCCACACACGGCTGGCGTTGCGGGCGTGTTTCTGCGCATTGGTCAGGCTTTCCTGCACCACGCGGTAAAGAGTCAGCGAGGTGTTGGGCGGCAGGTCGGGCGCCTGCCCGCTGGTGATCAGCTCGGCACGCAGGGAGGCGCTGCGATTGAAGCCTGCCACCAGCGCCTGCAGCGCCTCAAGCAGAGATTTGCCGTCCAGCGGTGTGCGCCGCATGACCGCGACGCTCTGGCGAATCTCGTCCAGCGCCAGGCGCGCTTCTTCGCGGCAGGTATCGATCACCTCGGCCGCTTTCTCCGGGTCGCGCTGGATGTACTTGGCTGCCGCCTGAAGCTGGATGTTTAGCACGGTCAGGTGGTGCCCCAGGCCGTCGTGGATTTCCCGCGCCAGGCGCACGCGTTCCTCGTCCACCGCCAGCTCGGCTTCGCGCTGGCGGGCTGCCAGCAGGTCGGCGTTGGCCTGCAGCAGCTCGGCCGCCAGTTGTTCTGAGCGCCGGGTTTGGGCAGCGTAGCGGGTCACCACCACCGAGAGGGTGCCGACGAACACCAGCCCGACCGCCATGCCGATGCTCAGCGCGGCGATGCTGCCGGCATCCATGTCCAGTTGCCAGAGCAGCAAAAGGTACGAAAAACCCGCCGCCAGCACGGTGACCAGGGCGGTGCGCACCGGCAGGGTGATGAAAGCCTGCGCGGCGATCATAAAGTACAGGTAGATAACGTTGATAAAATGCCCCATCCAGGCCGTCAGCAGCATCAGCGCGGCAGAAATGATCACAAAAGCCAGATGCCCATCATATTCGCGCTTGAATAACCCGAAGATACGGTCTTCAAGAATGTTGATCACCACGATCGTGGTCAGCACGGTGATTGTGCCGTAGAAGCGCCAGGCCTGCAGCTCCCGGCCCTCAGCCAGGATGAAGGTCAGCAGCATGATAAAAATGATCACGAAGGCGGTAATGCGAATGAGCTGCCCGCTTTCGATGCTGAAGTAGGATTTGATCCGTTCGACCAGGTCGTCGGCGTTCCTGCCGGATGTGGTTTTCATGGTCAGGCCACCGCCGCGATGGGCGGTACTTTGATTTTAACCAGCGTGAGCGCGGAAATCAGGAACAGCGCGCCGTAAATGGCGAAAATAACCAGGTAGCCCAGGCCGGGCTCGACCAGGTTGAAGAAATCGGCCATCGGCCCGCCGATGCCCGCGCCCACGATCCCGGCCCCGGCGCCAGCCAGGTTAGAGATGCCCAGGTAGCGGCCGGCTTCCGCTGGCGGGACCAGGTCGGTGCCCAGCGCCCAGTTGCTGGCCATGAAGGTGCCGGTGCCCAACCCGATGATGCAGCCGCTGATGATCACCAGCGGTATATCGCGCGAGAAGAGCAGCAGCAGCGTCCCGGCGGCGGCGATCAGACCGGCCGCCATGACCAGGCGCTTGCGCCCGATTTTGTCCGCCAGGTTGCCGCCAAAAATGGCCGATGGGATCAGGAAGAGCGCCACCACCGCCAGCAGGATGGTGGTCACCGTGGCGGGATTGGGCACCTTGAGCACATCGCGCAGGAAGTACTGGGCGAAACCCTGGATGGATCCGACCGCCGCCAGGAAGAGCAGGCGGTTGATCACCCACCAGATGAAGGAGGTGTGCTGGCGGGCTTCCTTACCGATGCCCACCCAGGCGCCAAAATAAACGCCGATGAAGATCGAGCCCGCCATGGCTGCCAGACCGGCCAGCCCGACCAGCAGGATTTGCAGCGCCGGTTCAGCGCCCTGGCTGGTGAGCGCGCGCCCGCTGGAGTTGACAAACCACAGCGCCAGGCGGGTGACGCCCACGAAAATGGTCGTCAGCGCGGCTAACCGCAGGAAGCGCGCCGTGACGCCGTTGGTGGGTTTTTCAGTGATCGGCTTTTCGCGCGCCGTCAGCACCGTTACCGCCATAGTGAGGAGATAACCAGCGGCGACGATCCCCACCACCAGCCAGACGCGCCCGTTATCCACCAGCGGTCCAATGAATATAACCAGGAAAACGGGCAGCAGTTCCAGTACCGCCTTGACCCCCGAGGAGCGGCCGCGCTGGTATTCGGGCACGATATCCGGGATGAGCGCCTGCATGGCGCCCTGTGAGATATTGGAGGAGATTTGCAGCAGGATGATGCCCACCAGCAGGATGGCGTAGGCGGTGGTGAAACCGAAATTCAACTGGAAATACTCGTCCATGGCCGAGCCGATGAACATGGGCGCAGCCCCCAGCAGCAGCAGGAAGATCACGTTGCCGAGCGCGCCGCCGAAGATGAACGGGCGCCGCCGTCCGAAGCGCGAGGTGCTGCGGTCAGAGAACATGCCGCCCAGCGGTTGAATCAGCATGGCCACCGCCAGGCCGACCACGCGCACATTGGCCAGGTAGGTGTTCTTCTGCTCCTCGGGCATGAACAGCAGCACCAGGTAAGGCAGCAGGATGGGGGTAATGGTTCCCGAGGCGATGTTCAACCCAAGCCAGTAGGCGTTCAGGGTAATGTGGTCGAACCAGCGCATCTTGCGTTCTTGCATGGCAGCCTCCCTCAATCCGTGATGGCGCCCGGACGTACGGCGCGGATGGTTTGCAATGACTCGATCGCCTGCTGGACGGTCAGCTCAAATATGACCGGTCCCCGGTAATCCGCCTCTTGCAGGCGGTCGAGCAGGCGTCCCAAATCCAGGTCCCCCTGGCCGAGCGGCTGGTGATCCTTGCCGTAGCCGATCCTGCGCTCGGGTCCCTGCCAGGGCCCGTCATGCAGGTGCACCTCGCCCAGGCGCGGCAGCAACTGTTCAAGCGCGTCGAAAAGCTCGATCGGGCCTGAAAAGCCGACCAGCACATGGCCGGTATCCAGGCACATCGACAGGTCGAGCGCCTGCGCCATTTCGAGCGTCAGTTCGAAGGGAAACTCGATCGTCTCGATGGCCAGCTTACGGGGAGGCAGCCCTGTATCGCCCAGGATGCGCCTGAGGCTTTCGAGCGCGTTCTGCTGGAACTGGCGCAGGATAAGGGCTTTACCGGCCTCCGGCAGGCGCATCTGGTAGAACTCGGCTGCCAGCGCGCCGGTGGCGTGCAGCACGTAAACCTCAGGTTCGAGCGGCAGAGTCGCCTGAATGCAGTCGATCACCGCCTGGGCTGAGCCGTGCCGCACCGGAGTCAGCGGGGTGGACGGCTCCACCGACCACAGCGGCAGATGCACGGTGTAGCTCAGCCCCAGCTCTTCCTTGGCCTGCTGCAATCCCTGCACGGCGGCAGGGCTGTAGCTGTTGGGGAACCACATCCCCAGGTCGCCGCCCAGCTCGATCAGCTTGAAACCCGCCGCGTGCAGTCGGCGGATCAGTCCGGCGTGGTCGAATCCGGCCAGGTGCGCCATGGCCTCCTGCGCGCCGCTGCCCGCGGGCAGCAGCGCATCCATCTGCATAGCCATAATCCCGAATCGCATGCTTCACCTCTTTTTTAATGGATAAGGCAGGGCTGCCCTACCATTGCGATTGCCTTTGAACTCGGCGGGTGATTTTATCGTCGCGATGCTGTCCGAAAAAAATGAGATGAGGGAAGAATTACCATAACAAGTATATGAGGAATTCATCGAAAGGGCAATAAGTTTCCGATCGCCAGGCCGCCGGATGGCATACAGGCGTTCTAAACGGAACACAGTAAATGTTTTGTAGGGTGCGTTGAAAACGCGCCGTGATCACAATTAAAAAATGGTGCGTCATATACGCGCCCTGGGAATGTTGAACAGCCAGTAAATCCTCCGTGTCTGCGGGATGAAAACAAAGGAGAATGCCTTCTCAAGGCACTACTGGCAGGCCTAATTCAGGCCGAACAACAGATAAACCCCCGCCAGCGCGACCAGCGCGCCGATAACCGCCCGCGGGGTCAGTTTTTCTCCTGCTAAGGCGGCAATCGGCAGGATGAAGATCGGGTTGGTGGAAAGTAAGGTTTGCACGACGCCTGCCGGGGCCAGCGCGACCGCGATTTGCTGCAGCCAGATGGCGATAGCCGTACCGATCAAGGTCGCTGCCGCCAGTATGCCGACCAGGTTGGGTGACTGGCGGAAGCGCTCCAGGCTGACCAGCGGGCGGCGGGTGATGAGCATGAAGACCGCCAGCAGGACCGCCCCGGCCAGCAGGCGCAGGATGGCGGATTGGAGCGAATCGACCGTGGTGCGCGTCAGGGCATAGCGCGAGAGCACCAGCGCGCTCGATTGCGCCAGCGCATAGATGCCCCCGGCGATCAAGCCGCGCTTGAGGTCGATGCCGGCCTGCACGCCGCTGGTGCGCTCGCTGATCACCCAGGCGATGCCCGTCACCGTCACCAGAATGCCGGCCCAGGCGCTCCAGGCCAGCGCCTCCCCCAGGAAGGCCCAGGCCATCAAGGCCACCATCGGCGGCGAGAGCGTCGCTAACAGGAGGGTGCGCCGCGGGCCCAGGTACTGCAGGGTTTGCAGGAAAGCCGTATCCCCCAGGGCGATCCCGACCGCCCCGCTGAGCAGCAGCAGCCAGAGAGCGTCCGCGGGGATCAATGACAAAGACCCGCCCCCCAGGAAAAGCATGAGCGTCAGCAGCGGCAGCGCCAGCGCGCCCTTGAGGAAATTGATCTCCAGCGGGCGGATGTGCCTGCCCAGGCGCGTGAACCAGGTGGAGGCGATTGCCCACAATAAAGCGGCGGTCAGGGCTGCCAGACCGCCGCCGGTGGGGGTTGCGAGCATGTCGAGGAAGGCGTCCATGGGTAATGCCCGCAATCATATCATGAAATAGAATTATTTCGCCGGGGGATTAGCCTGCCTGGTTATTGTTCCTGCCGGCCCTGGTTTCATGTCATCAGTCGTTTGGCTGATCTTTTCACCCGCCGAAACGGCGGATGCGCGCCGCTCGCCAGTTCTCTATACTGAGAATGTCGTTGGGCATTCTGCGGCCAATTGCGCAGCGGGAGGCCCTCCGTTATACTGGTTCTGATGGAGGTTCAAGATGGCTTCTGGATCGAATGAAAACCTGCTGACCGGGCTCTCGCAGGCGATGGCTGCGGCGGTTGAGAAGGCGGCTGGTTACACCGTGCTGGTGAACGCGCGCAAACGCCTGCCCGCCAGCGGATTAGCGGTTGCGCGAGACCTTGTGCTGACGGCTGACCACGCTGTCGAGCGCGAGGAGGACATCAGCGTGATGCTGGCGGACGGCAGCCTGGTAGCAGCCAGCCTGGCCGGGCGTGACCCCGCCAGCGACCTGGCGCTGCTGCGCCTTGCGCAGGCGGATCTGGTCCCCGCGCAGCCTGCGCCTGATGAGGGCAGGGTTGGGCAGCTTGGGCTGGCAGCAGCGCGCCCATCGCCTGAGGGAATGCAGGCTGCGCTGGCGCTGATTTCCGCCATCGGCGGACCGGCGCGCACGCGCAGGGGTGGTCTGCTGCGCCGGTATTTCCGGCTGGACGCGGTGCCTTACCCGGGTTTTTCTGGCGGGCCGCTGGTGGACGGCGGCGGCCTGGTGCTGGGCATCAATACCTCTGGCCTGGCCGGTGGCGCTTTCCTTTCGATTCCTGCCAGCCTGGCCTGGGAGACGGCCGAAGCGCTCAAGCAGCACGGCCGCATCAAGCGCGGCTATCTGGGTGTGCGCAGCCAGCCGGTCGAACTCTCCCCAGCGGCGCAGGCCGCACTAAAGCGGGAACAGGCAACCGGCCTGCTGCTGGTCGGCGTCGATCATGACAGTCCGGCTGGAAAGGCGGGGATGATTGTGGGTGATATCCTGGTCGCGATCGAGGGACAGATCATTGCGGACCCAGATGACCTTATGACGGTCCTGAGCAGCGACCTGGCGGGGCGCAATGCTGCCGTTGAAGTGCTGCGCGGCGGTCAGCCGCTCAACCTGACGGTCCTGGTAGGTGAGCATTAAGGACGCTTATGCTGCCACAGGCTTCTACTGAGCCCGGCCGAATCCGCGTCGCGCTGGTAACCCCGGCTGGCGCTGTGCGCGCCGGGCTGCAGGCCATGCTCTCAAGCGAGGACGGCATCGAGGTCGTGGCCGCGCTCAGCAGCCTGGACCATGTGGAAGATGTGCCAGCCGGCTGTGATGTGCTGGTAGCCACCCCTGGCTCGCTGCGGGGTTTGGACCTGGCGCAGCTGGCTGGCGCCCATCCCGGCATTGGCGTGCTGTTCCTGCTGTCCGAGGGGCGCGGCGAGTCGGGTTTTTCAACCTTACCGCCTGTGCAGGCCTGGAGTGTGTTGAGCCTGGAAGCAGACAGCGCGATGATTTGTGCGGCTGTGCGCGCGGTTTACGAGGGCTTGCTGGTTGTTCAACCGGAAATGCTGGAATTCCTGCCAGGACAGGCGGACCGCCAGGCGGTCTTCCAAAATAAAGGCGAAGCGCTCACCCCGCGGGAAAGCGAGGTGCTGCAGCAACTGGCGCTTGGGCTGACCAATAAGCAGATCGCCCTGGCTTTGGGCATGAGCGAGCACACCGCCAAGTATCACATCTCGTCGATCTACGGCAAGCTGGGGGTGCTCAACCGCGCCGAAGCGGTGCGCGAGGGGGTGCGCCGCGGCTTGCTGCGGATTTAATGGACGTGGCTGTGGCCTTCGCCTGAATTCTCCGGCCCCAGCAAGGGGCGCAGGCGGCCGAGGCGCTCGGAATGCAGCGCTGCCAGACAGGCCAGCCCGGTAGTGATCGGCACCGATAAGAACAGCCCGATCGAGCCGACCAGTGTGCGCACCACCTCTTCGGCAATGTAGTTGATATTGATCAGCAGGCCAAAATTCTGGTCGCTGAGCGAAAAGAGCAGCAGCATCGGCAGGGCGGCCCCGGCGTAAGCCAGCACCAGCGTGTTGACTGTGGCGGCCACGTGGTCGCGGCCGATATTCATGGCGCGTTTGTACAGGTACCTCAATTTCATGGCCGGGTTAACCGCGTGCAGCTCGAAAACGGCCGAAGCCTGGCTGATGACCAGGTCATCCAGCACGCCCAGCGCGCCGATGATCATACCCCCCAGCAGCAGCCCGCGCAGGTCGATGGGTTTATCCACCATCTGCACCAGGAACATGACGTTTTCATCCCCGAACCCCGTCAGGCGGGTAAACTGGATAAAGAACCAGGCCAGGCTGCCGGTGATCACCAGCGAAATGAAGATGCCTACCACGGCAGAATGGGTTTTCAAGTTCCAGCCGTACACCAGGTAAAGGGAAACCGACAGGAAAATAAACGACCCGACGATGCTGACCAGCACCGGGTTTTTCCCGTCCAGGATTTGCGGCAGGATGAAGAAGATGATGATCCCCAGGCTGAAGGCGATACCGATCAGTCCGCGCAGCCCCTTCCAGCCGCCGATCAGCACGCTGACGACCACGAAAGCCAGAAAGAGCCACAGCAGGCTGCTGGTGCGGATGAAGTCGGTGAAGAAAGCCACCAGCTCACCGTCCGGGCGCTGCCCGATGGAAAGCAGCACCTGCTCGCCAGGGCGCACATCCGCGCCGCCCGGGCGCACCTGGCGCAGGCCGTATTCGACCTCGACGATCTGACCGCGGTAATCACCTTCGATCACGCGCGCGGTAAACACCTGGTAAGCCTGCGGCTGCCCGCCCAGGGTGATCTGCCCTTCCTCAATGATTTCGAGCACCTCAGCGCGTACGGTGCTGGAGTCGTAACCGACCTGTTGGGCAGAGCGCGTCGGGCTGAAGATCTGCGACAGGTTGGGAACGGCCCACGCGATCAGGATCACGCCCAGCACCAACACAGCGGTCAGCGCCAGGGCAATGAGGATTTTTTTGGGTAGATTCATGCCAGTTTTATGTTTTTTTTTGGAGGTTGAGAACCAGGTACCGGCCAGTGGCAGGCCTGGAAGTTGTTTTCGCGATTATAGCACAGGAAAAATGGCACCGCACTTGCACCCGCCTTGGCAGCATTGGATTTCAGGTGCCCGGGCGCTTTTCCTGGCCGGAAATTCATGCTATGATTCGTTCAGGAAATCACAGCTCAGGATCGGAAGAACAGGGGAGGCAGGCATGACGGATCGTTTAGGGACAGATTTTGTGAATACCCGAAGGGCAAACCGGATCAACTGGGAGCGTTCGATCACCATTGTTGACCCGGTCAGGGCGCCGGGCAAGACGATCAACGTCAGCGCGGTGGGGATTCTCCTATCCACGCTTCTTTCGTTGGATTTGCAGCCCGGCAGTGAGATCGCCCTGGACATCCCGCACATCGAGGGGCACGACTCATTGGTGGTGCACGGTAAAGTTGTGCGGGTGGAACGCACCAGCCAGGATATGCGCGTAGCCGTCGATCTGGCCTGACGGCTTCGCTTTGAGACCAGGGGTATGATCCAGTTAATCATGGGGTGATGGAGGACATCACCTTCTGAGAGGGTCCTGGCATGATTTTATACAAATTTATTTGACAGCCGTTTTAAAACGTAGTATTATTATCTTAATAATAATAAATATTAACCCGGCTTGAATTCGGGCGAATGATAAAAAAAACCAAATAAACGAAAGGATTGAATTATGGCCAAAGTATTCGAATTGCCAGCCCTTAAGTACGCCTTCAACGCTCTGGAGCCCTACATCGATGCCCGCACGATGGAGATCCATCATGACAAGCATCACGCCGCTTACGTTACCAACCTGAACAAGGCGCTTGAAAGCGCCCCGGAGTGGTACGAGCGCAGCATCGAGGAAATCCTCAGCCGCATCAACGAGGTGCCGGAAAGCATCCGCACAGCCGTGCGCAACAACGGCGGCGGCCACCACAACCACACGCTCTTTTGGGATTGGATTTCGCCAGGCGGCAGCAAACAACCGGTGGGGGCGGTTGGGAAAGAGATCGAGGCAGTCTTCGGCTCCTACGACGCCTTTGTGGAAAAATTCAGCACGGCCGCTGTCACCCGCTTCGGTTCTGGCTGGGCCTGGCTGGTGCTGGACGGCGCCAAAAAGCTGCAGGTCTACTCCACCGCCAACCAGGACAGCCCGCTGATGGATGGCCACACCCCGCTGTTAGGTCTGGACGTGTGGGAACACGCCTACTACCTCAATTACCAGAACCGCCGGCCCGATTACGTCAAAGCCTTCTGGTCCGTGCTTAACTGGGATGTAGTCGAGAGCCTTTACCAGGCAAACAAATAAGTTTAATTTGTAAATTTACCGGTTTGCGGTCCCCTTTCGCCAGAGAGGGGGCCGCTTTTATTTTCCATCACCTGGGGAACTGGCGGCTGCTTTGCGTTTCTTGCGCTGCTGGTGGCGGTGGTCGATGGTGGCGGTCAGGTGCGCCCCAAGCAGCACGATCACACAACTGATGTAAATGTAAAACATCAACGCCAGCACCGTGCCCAGCGATCCGTACAGGATCTCGTACTGCGCCAACCCGCTGGATAGGTAGATGCCAAAACCGTATTTAGCCAGTTCCCAGCCGATGGAAGTCCACACAGCGCCCCAGATGCAGGCGTGCCAGGGCGGGCGCGTGTTGGGGATCAGGCGGTAGGTCAGCAGGAACAGAAGAAAGGTGAAAACGGCAGGAACAAACAGGCGCAGGTAAGTCCAGGCGGCGGTTTCCTGGATATGAACACTGTCGTAGATGAGCGGGTTGGAAAGGCGGATGATGTTCAGGATGGCTGAGGAAGTCAGGGACAGCACCAGCAGCACGATCAGAATGCCGATCATGGCCAGCGCCAGCAGGCGGGTGCGGATCACGTCGCGCGGCTTGACGTGCAGCCAGGCGAAATTGATATTGCGCACCAGCGTATTGAAAAAGCCCGATGCAGACCACAGCGTTGCGATCAACCCGACCGTGCCAAAGGTGGTGCGGCGGTTGAGAATGACCTGGATATTGCGTTCGATCAATCCTTGTGCGTTGGGGATGATCTGCAGGATGAACTGGACGACCGCTTCGACCGCTTCTTCAGTTCTGAGTAAAAACGAGGTGACCGAGATCAGGATGATGATCAGGGGAAACAGGGAGAACAAAGCGTAATACGCCAGGCTGGCGGCGGCTTCCGCTCCGCGCACCTGCGTGAAACTCTTCAGCGAAATGCGTATGACTTCCAGTGACCCCCGGCTGATGCTGTTTGCCCTGACGTAATAAGGTAACAGCCGGTCTTTAAGTGTCGCCATGCGTTTGTGTTTTCATTCCTTCCCGTGGGGGACGAAGCGGGTTCAAATTTAGATCATCCCTCTGCTTTCGCCCTAATTGTACCTGATCGGCTGCGCTTAACCGCCCGGACCCTCCCAGCCGAAGCGCTCAAAATCAATGCGGTCGTTTTCATCGAACTCGACGCCCTCCTCCAGCAGCAGCTTTTGCTGGATAGCGCCGCCCACGCCTGGCAGGCTGATGCGTCCCTGCGCGTTGATCACGCGCTGCCAGGGCACATCCGTGCCGGATTTCAACGCCGCCAGCGCGTAGCCCACCTGGCGCGCCTGGATACCGTGCCCGGCGATGCGCGCCACCTGCCCGTAACTGGCCACCTTACCGAAAGGGATCTGGCGCACGACGGCGTATATCAACTGGGTGGACGTTTGATCGAGCTGAATTTCTTCCATCGAGGCTGATATCCTTTGCTGTCATAATTCGCAACCGCTTTTCCGATTGTAACAGACATCCACCAATTGATTTCTCATGCGCAGGCAGGAATTCCAAAATAAATGACACCGCGAAAGCCCTGGGACTCGCACGGATATATCTTTTGTCTTCGCGAGAATGTACAGCGGGCAATCTTTACGTAAAGCTTAACCGCCTGCTTTGTCCCGAGGCTGGATACGGTACAATTCTCGCATGCGCGCGCTTGTCCCGTCTGTAATGATTTTATGTATCATCCTCAGCGCCTGTACGCTGGTGCAGGAGCCTGTTGAGCCCGCCAGCACCCCGCTCCCGACCTGGACTGCCCAACTGCCGGCGCTGACCAGCACCGCCCCGCCGCCTGCGCCGACCCTGACCCTCGAGCCAACCGCACAGCCCGCGCCGGAAATCTGCTCGCCGCTGGCGGGGTTCCCGCTCGAGCAGCTGCGCGAGCAGGTCTCCAATCCCTACAACCCGCCGCGCCCGGGCAGCGATGACCCGCACCAGGGCGTTGACCTGGCTGAGCTCATGCCGGGCAGTCAGGTCGCCTTGACCGGGATGCCGGTCCAGGCCGTGTTGAGCGGGCGGGTGGCCGGCGTTACCCGGGATCGCTTCCCCTACGGGAATATGCTGATCATCGAAACAGCGCTGGATGGGTTGCAGCCTGAATGGGTGTCTGAGCTGGGCTTGCCCGAGCCGATAAATGCGCCCCTGACCGGAAGCGCCTTGAGCTGCCCGGCCCATGAGCAGAAGTGGTTCGCGCCGGGCGAGCGTTCACTTTACCTGCTGTACGCTCACCTGCTGTCCCCGCCCGCCGTGCAGCCGGGCGATGCCGTCGCCTGCGGCGATGTGTTGGGCGCGGTTGGCCAGAGTGGCAATGCGCTCAGCCCGCACCTGCACCTCGAGGTGCGCGTGGGGCCGGCCAACGCGGACTTCGGCAGCATGGCGCATTATGACCCCTCCGCGTCGGTCGCGGAGATGGGCGCCTACTGCCTGTGGCGGGTGAGTGGGGCGTTCCAGACCATCGACCCGTTCTACCTGTTAACCGGCTGCCAGCCTGAAGGGGAACAGCCCATACCCTGACACAAATCAGGGCGGCTGCCTGGTGGAACTGGCTCAGGGAGCGTTACGAATCTGTATTCTGACCTCGGGGTAATCCGCGCTTGGCCCATTCAGGATCGGCCGCGGAAGGTCTTTCAAATGGCGGTCGAAGAAAGCCAGGCTGTAGGCGTTGAGAATCGCGATCATTTGCTCGCCGCGGATTGTGCCGGTGAAGCCGAACAGGCTGCCCAAGGGGGAAACCAGGGTCAGGTCGTGGAAGTCGTAGTGCACCGATCCGCGCACCGTCAGCAGGTAAGCCGGGGCGTTGACGTCTTCAAACACCTCCTGTCGAACGTACTCGCTCTCTTCGGCAGCGAAAAACAGGAAGGGCACCTGTAATGGCGTGGAGAGCACCGGTTCGTACTGCGGGCTGTCCAGGGCGATGCCGGCCTTGCAGCGTGCGTCTTCCAGGCACAACAGCGAGGCGGCTGATCCGCCAAAAGACATGCCCATCACGCCCAGGCGGTTGAGATCCAGTTTGTTGTGAAACTCAGAGAAAATTGTCGCATCCTGAAGACCGTCAATGATGAAGCGCATATCCGCCACCCAGGTGCGCAGGCTTTCCTCGCGGAATGCGGGGTCGTCGTAAAAGCGCGGGTTGTTCTCGCGCGCGAACTGCGCCAGCGAGCCGTCCGTCAGAGGCATGGCCAGCGCCTGGTAGGGATGCCCCACGCTGATGACGATGTAGCCGTGGCTGGCGAGGGTTTCCATCAGGGCGGTGTTCTGCTGCAGGGTGCCCAGGCGGTAGCCGTGCGAAAAGAGGATCACCGGGTAGCGTTCCTGGGCGGCGGCCAGGGGCGCGTCGGCGTAGGAATGGCTCTGCACCAGGCGCAGGTGGTCCAGGGTGAAGAAAGGCAGTCCTAATTCACGCGTCAGCATGCGCACGATCTGCGGGCGGCCCAGCCAGTAATCGACTGGCTTTTGACCGGCGGGAACATCGGCTGGATACCAGACCTGCACCGGCACCTGTCGGGCATCGGTTGGGTCGCTGCTCAGCCACTCCGCTCGCGTGGAATCGATGTAGGTCTGTCCGCTGGTGCCGACGCTGTACGGCCCGTCCGGCGCGGGCAGGCTGAAAACCGGCAGAACGGCTGGCAGTTGCGAGAGGGCCAGGAAAAGCAGCAGGGCAGCCAGCACGCCCAAAAAGCGCAGCCACGGGCGGCGCACCGGAACCGGCTGCCGCGCCTGTTCGCCCGCTTGCAGCAGCAAAATGTTCTGCGTCAGCAGCGCGCCAGCCAGCAGGTAGGCGGGAATCATCTGCCAGCGGTAGCCCTCCACCACAAAATGCACCACGATCAAGGCGGCCGATAAGAACGGCATATAGAGCACCAGGCGTGAGCGGCGCTGGCGCGGCAAAAACGACCAGGCCAGCGCGAAAATCAAGGTCAGCAGAATCAGGTTTTCGAATAACCGCATGGATAACTCCGTGGGCGAGATGCACGGACATTATGCCACATTTAAACCAAAAAATGGCGCCTGGCGCCATCGCTGTTCACGGCGCTGGAGACCCCCAGCTATTTTTGGGGGTCTCCAGGCATCCAATGGTTTACCTCAGGCTGAAGCTGCCCGACCCCAGGTCTTCGCAGATGATCAGGATTTTATGAGCCGCGCTGCCATAGCCAGGCGTTTCCCACACACCTTCTTTACCGTTGCCGGAGATGCGCGTCATATCACTGCGAGGGTTGACGCTGCCGGAGCCGTCATCGCGCACTTCCAGTCGCACCGCCGAGCCAGCCGGGCTGTCCAGGCGGATCGAGCCGCTCGCGCCATCCAGGCGTATCGTCAGGCTGGTCTCTACCGGCAGCGCAACCGTCAGGCTGCCGGAACCGCCGATCAATTGCGCGTTGTACGGCTGACTGGATGCCGGCAGGCTCAGGGCGGTGCTGCCCGAGCCCTGGTCGAGGTACAGCCCGCTGAGCTGCAAGCCGCTCAGGTCGAGCCGGTTCGACCCACTGGCGGTATCCAGGATCAGGTTAATGGGAATGCGCGCAGATAGACCGATATCCCAGGAAGCCTGGGTATCGAAGGTGAAGCCCATGTTGGCCGGGCCTTCGCGCTGCAGGCGGATACGGCGCACGGGATCGCCGCGGGCGCTGAAGTCCAGGCTGCCAAAATAATCGATCTCTGCCTGCATCAAAGTTGGGGAGTCGCCCAGGCTGTAGATGCGCACCGGCTGCGATGAGGTGTGAATGGTGATTTCCGCGGAGGTGGCGTTGCCGATGGCCTCAGTGATCGAGCGCGACTGCAGCACGCTGCCGCTGGGCAGCCCCAAGGCCGGTCCGGCGATCAGGGCGAAAATGACAACCGCAATGGCGGCCAGCCCGATCAGGGCTCCTGCTAACGGTGAACGGCGCGCGAAGAGAATATCCAGACCGATGACGATCAGGATCAGCGGCCACAGTGATCCGAGGATGCCGAAATTGGCTGCCGGGATGACACCCAGATTGCCGAGCAGCCAGATCAATCCGATGCCGATGAGGATGATCGGCCAGAAAAGCGAGCGGTACGGGCGTTCATTCATGGAAATTTCCTTTACTTGCGGGTTTTCCCTTCTAACCTAAACAGGCAGCAGTCACTTCACCCGCAGGAAAAGGGGCTGCTGCCGAGAGGGGGGGATAGGTTACGCCGCGGGTTCGACCGGCATGAGCAGCCACAGGATCAGGTAGATCAGCAGGCCGTTTCCGCCCAGGAACAACAACAATAAGAAAATCAGACGCACGACGGTAGGATCGATGCCCAGGTACTGGCCAAGACCGGCGCACACACCGGCAATCATGCGGTCATTTGCGCTTCGATATAAACGTTTGTTATTCATTGTTTATCTCCTCGTGATATATACGCAGGTCAAGCGGGATAAGTTGCGCGGCTCAGTGTCAGCAGGCGCACGCCCTTTACCTGCGGGAAAACCGCGCCCTGCTGGATGGTGCGCAGGGCGGCTTCTTCATCAACCACTAGCGCGCCGGAAAGCAGGTCGACGCCGTAATCAAACAGCAGCGGGCAAAGGGGTGTGCTGGGTCCCAGCAGCATGACCAATGAACCCGGGCTGCGCAGTGCCAGCAGCCCCTCCAGGGTGTGGTTGATCAGCGTGGTGCCGGTGATGGCGAGGATGTCCGCCTGCGGGACCAGATCAGGCGCGGCTTCGGCCGGGAAATCATCCGCACCGGGGCGTTTCTCCAATACCCACACGTTGCGCGCTGTGCTTTTCAGCCGCTCGACCTGGGGGAATCGCCCGACCATGACGATGGTTTTTCCGCGGGCGCGCTCAGCCAGCAGGTCGAAGGCATTGATTTCCACCGCCCGGCTCTCGTCCACCGGCAGCAGCGAGTTGAGCGCCGCCAGCCCCAAGCTGGCTTCCAGCGGGTTGTCCGAATGCAGCCAGTTCGCCAGTTCCTGGGCGCTCTTGTGGTGCAGTTCCCCCACATCCCGCACGCGCTGCGAGCCGTGGGCGCTGTCGCCGGTGTAGCTGGCGGCCAGGCCGCAGCCTTGGCTGCAGACGACGGTCCAATGCACGCCAACGCGCAGGTCGCGAATTTCAACCGGCTGTGCTGGCAGTTGGGCGAGTAGATTGTTTATCAGGCTCATGACCAACCTCATTTTCTGTGCTAGTGAAGAGGGTGCTGGTTGACCTCCTGGCACTATGATTTTACCCCTTCGCGCAAAATAAAACACCCGCTGACTGCCCACAGGGGCGCATTTGGGTATGCGGGGCTCTTTGTAACCCTTTCCCAGGCGCGATTCCGGGCAACGTGTGGTATCGTTAAAAAGAAAAACTTTGCTTGGTGAAACCCATTCTTTATCACCGTGAGGGGATGTCGATGGCGCGAAAAACCTTAGGATACGTTCAGCTTGAATGGAATTGCCCGCGCTGCGGCAGCAAAAACCCGGGCCCGCAGAAAACCTGCCTGAGCTGCGGCGGGCCGCAGCCGGATGACGTCCAGTTCCAGCAGGCGCAGGGACAGGAACTGATCACCGGCGAGCCGGCCGAGGAGATCGCAAAGAAAAGCGCGGATATCCACTGCGGCTTCTGCGGCACGCGCAACCCGGCGGATGCGCAGGTGTGCAGCCAGTGCGGCGGCGACCTGGCCGAGGGCGCCAGGCGGCAGGCCGGTCAGGTATTGGGTGCGCACAGCCCGCAGGCAGCCCCGCAGATCGCCTGCCCCAACTGCGGCCAGCCCAACCCGGCGTCCGCTTTGAAGTGCGCCACTTGCGGCGCTTCTCTGGCGGTGAGCGCGCCTGCTCCTGCCGCTTCAACAGCCCGCCAACCTGTTAAACTCGGACCGCTGGTCATTATCCTCGGGATCGTGGGCATCGGGCTGCTGGTGATATTGTGCCTGGCGCTGACCGGCGTGTTCGGCGGCGGCGAGGAACTGACCGGCACGGTGCAGAGCGTCAACTGGACGGTCAGCGTACCGATCGAGGCCTACCAACAGGTCACGCGCTCGGACTGGCGCAGCAGTGTGCCCGCCGGAGCCGCCCTGGGGGAGTGTGAGTACCGCTATGCGTATTTATCGGATGAACCGCAGGCGGTTTCCACCGAGGTGTGCGGCACGCCTTACACCGTCGATCAGGGTACCGGTTACGGCGAGGTGGTCCAGGACTGCAGCTACCGCGTCTATGAAGAATACTGCTCCTATTCAATCACAGATTGGGTTGTGGTCGATACGGTGGTGCTGCAAGGCAGCGATACCAATCCGCGCCTGCCGAACATCCCGGCCGGTCAGCGCATGGGTGAAGGCAGCGAGACATATACGATCGTTTTTTCAACCACGGATGGTCCAAAGACTTACACCACCAGCAACCTGGGCCTGTTCCAACAGGCGCAGATAGGCTCGCGCTGGAAGTTGGTTACCAACGCTTTTGGCGCCATCCGCTCGATCGAACCGGCGCAGTGATCGCCCGCGGTACGCCGGGGAGTTTCGTTTCCATTTGAACAGACAGCCGTTGTGAAATAGGCGTAACCCCTGCCGCTACCCCGATAGTTGCTGCCGAAGATGATATGTTGTAGGGGCGGGTCTCAGACCCGCCCCTATGGTTTTGCAATTTTTGAAATTAGGTTGACAAATTATCTCTTAAATGTTATTATTTCTATATAGAATAATTCAATATTGAAACATATATTCACCATACGAAAGGTGTTATCAAATGACAATTCTCGGCCTTCACCATATCACCCTGGTAACGCGCGACGCGCAGCGCAACGTGGATTTCTACACGCGCGTGCTGGGATTCAATTTCGTCAAAAAAACCGTTAATTTCGACGATCCCTCCGCCTACCACCTGTACTACGGCGACCAGAGCGGCAGCCCGGGCACAGCCATAACCTTCTTCGAGTGGAAACACGCCGCCCCCGGTTATCCCGGCATCGGCGGCACCCACCACTTTGCCCTGAGAGTCAGCGATTACGACAACCTGCTGCGCTGGAAGCGCCGCCTGACCGACCTGGGCATCCCGGTCAAGGGGCCTTACAACCGCAATTACTTCCAGTCCATCTACTTCAAAGATCCGGATGGGGTCATCCTCGAGATCGCCACCGAAGGACCTGGCTGGCTGGTGGATGAAAGCCTGGAGGAACTGGGCACGCACGACCTGCAGCCGCCCAAGGAAATGGAAATCCGCAACCGCGATGAGCAGACCATTCGCGCGCTGACCTGGCCTGAGCCGGTGCAGGAAATCCTGCCTTCCATGAGCCTGCAGCGCGGCATGCACCACATCACCGCTATCGGCGCCGACATCCAGCGCAGCAACGATTATTACGCCGGTCTGCTGGGCATGCGCCTGGTTAAGCGCCAGTCCAACTTCGATGATCCCTCTTCCGCCCACTGGTACTGGGGCGCGGGCGATCTCGGTCCGGGCACCATCCTGACCTACTTCGAACGGGATCCCCGGCGCGAGCCGCCGGTGCGCATGGGCAGCGGGCAGACCCACCACTTTGCCCTGGCTGTAGCCGACGAAGACACCCAACTGGAGTGGCGAGAGAGGTTGTTGTCAGCCGGGAAGTCTGTCTCGCCGGTGATGGAGCGCGTTTATTTCAAATCGATCTACACCCGCGACCCAGACGGGCACATCGTCGAGCTGGCCACCCTGGGACCAGGCTTTATGGTCGATGAAGGCAGCCAGCCGCTCGGCAGCGTGCTGCGCCTGCCGCCATGGCTGGAAGCGCAGCGCGCTGAAATCGAAGCCAGCCTGGACCCCATTACGATACCCACACCAGCCTGACGGCGGGGTGTTATTGTTGAGTGAACCATGAAGCAAACCGCAGCCCTCTTAAGCCTGCAGGCGCAGGACCTGCACCCGCGCGACCGCTACCGCCTGCTTACCAGCCTGGTCGTGCCGCGCCCAATCGCCTGGGTCTCCACCCTGGGCGCCGACGGCAGCGCCAACCTGGCGCCCTTCTCCTTCTTCAACGCGGTGGGCGGCAACCCGCCCACCATCATGATCTCGGTCGGGCAGCGCGCCGGGACTGCAAAGGACACGCTGCGCAACATCCAGGAGACTGGCGAGTTCGTGGTCAACCTCCCCAGCCAGGACCTGGCCCAGGCGCTGAATGCCAGTTCGGCCAATGTGGACTATGACGTGGATGAGTTCGAGCTGGCCGGCCTGAGCAAGTCCCCCTCGCTGTTGGTGCGGCCGCCGCGCGTGAGCGAGGCGCCGGCTGCCCTGGAAGTGCGCGCCACGCAGTTCGTGCCGGTCGAGGGCAGCCATTACACCCTGGTGCTCGGGCAGGTGCTGGTATTTCACCTGCGCGAGGACCTGCTGCGGCCCAACGGCCTGGCGGATGCTGCGCGCCTGGACCCGCTTGTGCGCCTGGGCGGCAGCGAATACAGTTCCCTGGGGGCGGTCTTCGAGATGCAGCGCCCGGAATGATCCCCTGGCCAAATCGGCTGACCTCCCCAGGGTGTGAAAAGATGGGCTGAAGCTTGCGCAGCCCATCTTCGCTTTCATGAACACCCCCGCGGGGGGGATCTCTGAGCGCTTACTCGCGCACGGTCAGGAGCATCGGCCCCTGTTCGCCGCTCACACCCGGGTTGTAGTAATCGTAAGCGCTGCTGGCTGGCGTCTGAGCTCGCAGCGGGAATTTGGCGCGCAGGTGGAAGCTGAATTCCAGCGGCTGGCCCGCGCTCAGGTTGGTCAGGTAGAGGATGACCTGTCGTCCGGTTAGCTCAAAGCGCTGGATGCGCGTGAAGGGATAATCCTCCGGCGTGTCGTTGTAGTAAGCCACCAGGGCAGCCAGGTCGCTGCTCTCCACCGAGAAGCCGGGCGGCAGCCCCAGGTCGATGATGGCTGATTCAGCCCGCGTGCCGGGCTCGGTCAGTTCCACCCGTACCCCCACCTGCACCAGGTCGTTGACCGCCAGTTCGGTGCGGTCGTAGGTCACATCGATGGCGACCAGTTCTTCGCTTTGGTAAAGGTCAGGGTAGGCGGCCAGGTCGTCCCAGGCCAGGTAGTAGCTGCCGCTGATTTGGTACATCAGGCTGCCCTTGCCGCTGGACTGAATATCGACCAGGTTGGGGCGGCCCAGGTTGATGTCATCGAAGACCACCAACTGAACCACATCGAAGTTTTCTGGCGTGATCTGCAGGCTGCGGGTCTGCCCGCCGTTCAGGCGGATCGTCACCTCCGCCTGGGTGTCCTCCGCGCCGGCGCGCACGCTCTCCAACAGCGCCTTGAGGGTCAGCACGGTGGCCTGAGTCGAGTGCCAGGTGCCGTAGGAGTCTTTTTCGCGCACCAACCCGGTCAGGGCGGCATTGGCCAGCTCGGGGTGGCGGTCCGCGCGCAGGAAGGCGTAGGCCGCCAGAGCGCTGGTCTCGATGCTGTTGGTCCTGCCGGTGCTGCCCATGAAGGTGGCCACGCTGCTCTCCCACCAGGCGGAGCTGCCCTCTTGTTTGGCCAGTCCGGCCAGCCGGTCGAGAACCGCGTCTGTGACGGGCTGTATCTCGCCGTCCGCATCCAGGTCAGCGGAAACCAGCGCGTTGGCGATCAGCGCCAGCACATAGGCGTCATCCACCTGGGTGTGGCGCTCACGCACATATTCGATGGCTTTCTTCACCTGCGCCTCGCCGCCGAAGCCGGCTTCTACCAGGCTCCAGGCGATGTAGGCGGTCACCGGCAGGCGGTCATTGCCCAGGCTGGACCAGGTCGATTCGTGCACCAGCCCGCGGTCGTTCTCCCAGGAACCGTCCGGCGACTGCTGCGCCAGCAGCCAATCGCCGGCGCGGGCGATGATATTGGCGTCCACATGCGCCACGCGGCTCATGTCGGCGAACTCCTGCAGCCCGTAGGCCGTCAGCATGCGGTCGGCGGGCGCGTCGCCGAACAGCGAGAAACCGCCGCTGGATTGCACTTCGAAGGTGGTCAGACGCTGGTAGCCCAGGTTGATGTACTGCTCGGCTTTCAGCTCCGCTTCCGGCGCGGCCTGCCCGGTCGAGCGCAGGTAATCGAGCACAAGCACGTTCGGGTAAGTGGTCGAGGAGGTCTGTTCAAAGCAGCCGAACGGCATGCGCAGCAGGCTGTCCAGGCCCTCAACCACCTGGCTGAGGATGCCGGGGTAGATCTTGACCAGCAGCTTCTGCGTGCCGGGGATGGTCTCGGCTGGCAGCAGGATCTCCTCGTGCACATCCTGCCCGGGCAGCAGGCGGTCGGAGCGGGTGAGCTGCAGCAGCTTGCCGTCCGGGAAGACGCGCACATCTTTCTGGATGGCATCTGACATGCGCGAGCCCCAGGCGGTGACCTTAAAGGGCTGCTGCCCGAAATCGAGCACCTTGATGCGGAAGTACACCACGCTGATGTCATTGGCGCCGATCTGGATTTCCTTGACCGGCTCATCCAGCAGTTCGAACCAGCCGGACTGATCCAGTTCAAGGCGCACACGCTGGTCCTCGGTCAGGTAGTTGAACACGCCCACCGGGATGGAGATTTCATCACCGACTGTAAGGGCGAGCGGCAGGTCCAGGTCGATGAAGAAATCCTGGAAGACGCGCAGCCCGGCTGTGGCTGAGGCCAGCTGGCCCTCCTGGGTGGAGGCCAGGGCGGTCATGCGCCAGGTGGTGATGCTGTCTGCCACCGCGAAGGTCAGGCTTAACTGCCCCTGCTCGTCAGTGACCAGGTCGGGCAGCCACAGCATGGTCTCGGGGAAATACTGCCGCAGGCGCGGCGGCTCGCCGGAAGTCGCCTCTTCCTGGGTCGATTCTGCTTTGTCAATGGCCGCCTGCGGGACGGCTGTCGGCATGGGCGCCATGGGCGGGACGGCGCCCATCATCGCTTCCTCCACCACCATGCCGCCGTCCATGGCGCGCATCACCGGCGCGCTCGCCGCTGCGCCGGTGGCTGCCAGCGGTACACTGCCGATCAACAAAACTACGGCCAGCAGCAGCGCGGCAGCTCCGGCGGCCGCCCTGCGCTGGAAGAAAAAGCCTCCCGCCCGCACCAAAAGGATCAGCGGTACGGCGGCGAAGGCAGCCAGGCCGGTAATCAGGACGGAGTCGCGCGGGCTGGAGGCTGACCTCGTGGCAGCATAGATCACCCCAATGGCGACCGCGAGGAACAGCACCAGGCTAAATAATGTCCAGCCCAGGCTGAGGTCTTTGCGCACGATCGCGGTGATGACCAGCGTAAGGAAACTGGCCGCAGCCGCCAGCGCCAGAACAGAAAGGAAACCACCCGTGTTGTAGCTCAGCCGGTACATCAGCCATTCGAAGCGGTCAAGGGGCGTGCGCACCCATTCGGCCTCCCCTCCGGCGGGCCAAAGCAGGAAAAGCACCGCCAGGAATACCAGCAGGGCCAGGGCGAAAAGCAGGCTGCGGCCGAGGGCCTTCTGTTTCCATAACACCAGGCCGGTCATCAGCAGCAGCCCGGCCGGGATGGCCAGCAGCAAGCCGTAGAGAACCTTGCTCAGGCCGGTGAAAAAGGCGCTTTGTTTCTGCTGAGCGTTGCGGACAGCGTCCTGGTGCGAGTTGGCCTGCAGGCTGAAGGGCGAGATGCCCTGGAAAGCCGCGCCGGCAGCCGCCAGGGATGCCTGGGCGGCGCCATCTACAGCCTGTCGCAGGAGCGGGTCTTCGGCCGGCAGGCTGCCCGCCAGTTCAGGGAAGGAAAAACCGTGCAGGTCATACTTGGGCGCCAGCAGTTCTTTCTCCAGCAGGAAATACAGTTTGGCGAATCCCGGATCCTGTTCAGCCAGGGCGAAGACGGATTCGTCCACCACCGCCAGGCCCAAGGCAGCCTGAACGCCGGCGCCGTCCGGCTGCTGGACGCGGATATCCAGGCGCGCGTCTTCCCCAAGCCGGTAGGTATCCTGCCCGGGGGTGAGCTGCAGCAGCAGCTGCTCAGCCTGGTCCACCACCACCAGGCGGGTATCGCGGGCGATATTACCGCTGCGCAGAATCTTGTAAGCGTGCAGCTCGAGCGTGCCGTACAGGTCTGGACTGAGATCGATGACCGCCTCACCCAGCCCATTCTCGATGGGAATGCTGCGGGTGGAGAGCGTCTGCCCGCCGCGGGTGATATCCAGGTAGACTGTACCGGATGGAGCGCTGGTCAGAATGGTCAGCGCCATGCTCTCGCCGACCCGGTACACAGGCGCGTCAGGGCGCAGCAGGACGGTTTCTTCCGCGTAGGCGCCCTCGAAATTGAACTCGCGCTGCGCGCTGCGCCCGTTCAGGTCGACCGCCTGGATGGACAGCCACTGGTAGGGGGATTGGGGCGTGAAGCGAACCTCCGCCAGCCCGTAGCGGCCGGTCTCCAGCGAAAGGGTCTGTCCGCTTTCGTACAGGTCGATCCGCAGCCGGCTGGGCGCCGGGCTGCCGTCCGGGTAACTTGTCAGGACATAGAGGATGTTCTCGACACCCGGGCGGAAAAGTCCGCCTTCGGGCACCGCTTCGATCACCAGGGCGCTGCCCGCTACCGGCAGCGACAGGTTGGACACCTCGCTGTGGGCTGCCAGGTCGGTGACCGTGGCCTGCAGGTAATAACGCCCGCGCCCGCTTTCCAGGTCGCTGCCGGCGATATAGGCAGGCAGGTCGAAGTCAAATTCGAAGTTTCCTTCTTCATCCGTCTGGCCCTGGACAGTTGCGGTGACCACGCGCTCGAAATCAAAGGTGTAGCCTTCGATCAGCACCTGCCCGCCCGCCACCGGTTTGCCGAAGAAATAATTGGCGCGCAGCATCCCGTTGACATGCTCGCCGGGCAGGTAGTAGCTGCGCTCGGTTTCGATATTTACGTCGAATTTGGGCAGAACATAGTGCTCCACGGTGACGGTCTTTTCAGAGGTGGTGCTGCCCATGGCGGCGCTGATCTTATACGCCCCCGCGTTGACCTCGCTCGCCAGGCTGAAGTCAACCGCGGCCACGCCGAAGGCATCCGCTGTCAGGCTGCGGCGGAAGACTTTGTTGCCTTTTGCGTCGGCGATGCTGACCTCAATCGTCTGGTTGGCGGCTGGCTGCAGGTCGAAAGCGCCCAGCGCAAGCATACGCAGGTGCATCACCTGCCCGGGCTGGTAGATGGGTTTGTCGCTGCTGACCAGGATGCGGTAATCGCGCTCCAGCGTGACCGGCCGCTCGATCCTGTCCCCGCCCAGCGCCGAGCGCGTCTCGACGATCATCACCTGCTGCGAATCGAGGTCTTGCGGCACGCGGAAGCTGACCGGCAAACTGCCCTGGCTGTCGGTTCTCCCTTGGAAAACGGGCAGGGCGGCGCCGCCCGCCGCCGGCTGTAAGGCGACGCGCACCTCGGCATCCGCTAAGGGGGCGCCGCTGGCGCTGTCGCGCACCAGCACCCGCAGGGCCGGCTGGCTGCCCGGGACCAGGCGGTTCTGCCCGAGCACAATGGTCTCATGCTGGCTCAGCCGTTGGGGCAAATCGGCGTAATGCCGCACGGCAAGCGTGGTCGCCAGCGCTGCCAGGACGATGGCGGTAATCGCAACGAGATTGAAAAGGATTTTCCTGGACATGTTACCCCTCCCGGGAAGGAATCTGGCTGGTGTTCATCCCCCCTGTCAGCCTGTGGAATTGATCATTGGACGGATTCTGGCTTAAGAATGTTCCTGGTTTTGGTTGTTTTCATCTCCCCTTTGCACTACAATTAGGTGCGTAAGGGGGTGCACTGCAGGTTTACAAATTCAGGGAAGGAGTACTGGAGATGGCGAACATCGGAACTGTGGTTATCTTATCCTTATGCCTTGGAGTGGTCTTTCTGGCGCTGATCGGCGGCGGGATTTACCTGATCGTGCGCTCGCGGCGTGATAAGCAAAAAGCTGCCAGCAGCCTGGCCTGGCCGTCGGTGCTCGGGCGGGTGGTCGAGTCGCGGGTGGAGGAGAGCCGTTCCACCGACAGCGAGGGCGATGTCAGCATCACCTACCGCCCGTACGTGCGCTACGAATACACCCTGCAGGACCAGACCTACAGCGGCGATAAACTGTACGTCGGCCTGGTGGCTTCCTCCAGCAACCGCCGCAAGGCGGAAGAGACGGCCAGCCAGTACCCCGCCGGGTCCGCGGTGACCGTCTATTACAATCCGCAGGACCCGCAGGATGCCGTACTGCAGCAAAAAACCGGCGGGAATTCGGCTCTCATCATCGGCATTGCCCTGCTGGTAATGGGTGTATTGGGTGGGTGCATCGGCGTGATCGTGCTGGCGGTTAGTTTCTTCAGCATCAATTAAAGCGCCGAGATGGCGTGTAGGCAAGGACTGGCTATGGTTTTACCGGTGTTGACCGGCTTGCAGTCAAACCATATTTTCCGGGGTAAATGAAATGGAAATAATCACATACAACGGATGGTCTCAATGCATTAAGCTCGAAAACCTGCTGGTCGATCTGGTCGTGACCACCGATGTCGGCCCGCGCATTATCCGCTACGGCTACCTGGGGGAAGAAAACGAATTTTTCGAGAACCCGGATGACATGGGCACGAGCGGCGGCAGCCAGTGGCGCGTTTATGGCGGCCACCGCCTGTGGCACGCGCCCGAGACGCACACGCGCACTTACTGGCCGGACAACGAGCCGGTCGACTGGCAGGATCACGGCGATTTCGTGCGCGTCATCCAGGCAGTGGAGAGAAACACCGGTATCCAGAAAGAGATCGATATCCGCCTGTCGCCAGTCGATACGCACGTGCGCATCGTTCACCGCCTGCGCAACACCACCCTGTGGGATGTGCGCCTGGCCCCCTGGGCGCTGACGGTCATGTCCAGCGGGGGGACCGCCATCCTGCCCATGCCGCCGCGCGGCACCCACCCCGAGTACATCAACCCGGTCAATTCGCTGGCCTTGTGGCCTTACACCGACCTGAGCGACCCGCGCTATATCTGGGGACGCCAGTATGTCATGCTGCGCCAGGACCCGCTGGTAAAATTGCCGCAGAAGATCGGCGCCTGCATCCCCTCGGGCTGGGCTGCCTATGCCCGCCGCGGCCATTTGTTCTTCAAAAAGTTCGCTTATGACCCTGAAGCCGTGTACCCGGATTTCGGCAGCACGGTGGAGGTCTTCACCAATCACCAGATGCTGGAGTTGGAAACCCTCGGTCCTCTGCAAGTGATCCAACCCGGCGCTTCCATCGAGCATGTCGAGGACTGGTACCTGTTCCGCGACGTGCCCACGCCGCACAATGACGCCCAGGTCGAGCGGCACGTCCTCACCCGCATCGTCGAGACCGGGGTGTGATCCCCGCCTGCGCTGGTTAGGATGGCCCGCTTCCTGGTCGCCGGCCTGATCAACATCGAAACCACCCTGAGGGTTGAGGGCTTTCCGCTCCATTACAACCCCGTCCATTATCCCTTCTACGGGGTGGCTTCGAGCGTCTCCGGCGTGGGCTATAACCTTTCCAAAGCCCTGACCGTGCTTGGGCACGGCGTGCATTTTCTTTCCATGATCGGCAGCCAGGACCTGTTTTCGCCGCTGGTGCGCGCCGCGCTGCAGGCCGATCAGATCGACGGCGCTTACGTCCTGCCGAAGCTGGCGCAGACGCCCCAGTCGGTCATCCTTTACGACGGCGAGGGACGCCGCCAGATCCATGTGGATCTGAAGGATATCCAGGAGCAGCCTTACCTGCCCGCGCTGTTCGAGCAGGCCCTGGCGGACAGCGACCTGCTGGTGATGGGCACGGTCAATTTTACGCGCCCGTTCCTTATCAAAGCGCGGCGAAGCGGTAAACCGGTTGCGACCGATGTGCACACCATCGCCAGCCTGGAGGATGACTACAACCGCGATTACATGGCTCACGCCAATATCCTCTTCATGTCGCACGAGCGTCTGCCAGCCCCGCCTGAAGAATGGGCGCGCCGTGTGCTGGAGCGCTATGGCAATGAGATCGTGGTGATCGGCATGGGCGCTCAGGGCTGCCTGCTGGCCGTGCGCAGGGACAACTTCATCGAAAGGATTCCCGCGGTCGCGCCGCGCGCGGTGGTCAGCACCATCGGCGGCGGGGACGCTCTTTTCGCGGCCTTTCTGCACGCCACGGCGCAGGGCGACGACCCCTACACCGCCATCCGCAAGGCGGTGGTCTTCGCCGGCTACAAGGTCGGCGCCGTATCGGCCGCGGATGGCTTCCTCAGCGCGCCAGCGCTGGAGGACCTGTACCGGCAAGTGAGCGCCGCCTCCTGAGAAAACCGCTTTGAACTCGCGATGGAAGATATCGTCGCGATGTAGCGATGTAGGTCGGGTAGAGGGGGTGGTTCTCTGCTAGCCAAATCTGACTTCAGCCGCCCCGAAACCCGACAAGACCGACCGTTCATTGCAAACCGTGCGCCTTATACCGGGCGCGGCTATCTCATCGGCGGTTCTGCTGCTTGACCTGCGTCCTGCTTGCCGCTACAATGGTCAGGCTGCCAGCCAGGAGAACAAGGAAAATCATGGACATCGAGAACAACACCCATCATGAAGCCAGCATGGACCTGGGTAAATTCTTCCGCCTGCTGCGCGTGCGGCTGATCACCCAGGGGCTGCAGGCCACCGGGCTGTGGTTGTTCAATGTCTTCAACCGCTACCTGCTCGACCGCCCCATTCGCGCCCAGTGCCAGGTTACCCCGCAGTTGTTCGTGGGGGCGCAGTTCCGCCGGCGCGGCTGGCGCATCATCCGTCACTGGGGGGTTAACGGGGTGGTCAATATGCGTTCCGAGTTCGATGACCGTTCCCTCGGGGTCGACATCCCGCATTATCTGCACCTATCCACCATCGATGATGACGCCCCCAGCCTGGAAGCGCTGCGGCAGGGCGTTGCCTTTATACACGAGGTCATCAGCGCAGGCGGCAAGGTCTACGTGCACTGCGGCGCGGGGGTTGGGCGCGCGCCCACCATGGCAGCGGCTTACCTGATCTCGACCGGCCTTAAGCCCGAGGAAGCCTGGCAGAAAATCCGCAGTGTGCGCAAATTCATCCGCCCGACCCGCGTGCAGCGCGAGCAGATCGAGCGCTTTGCTGCGCAGCTAGAGCGGGTTTGATTTTCTTATTGCCCGCGTTTATTCTCCGCTTTGTTCGACCTTTTCCACCACGATGGTGAAATTGACAGCCAGCGCGGCGATCGCCCCGATGGCGGCCCAAACGGGCATTAATAGCGCACCGACCACGCCGATAGTCAGCGGCACCTCGATAAAGGTCTCGCCTTTTTCGTTTTTAATGATCAGCCGGCGCACGTTGCCTTCGTGCAGGATCTCCTTGACTTTGGCCAGCAATTGCTCGCCCTCGACGCGGAATTCTTCGTAATGGACTTTTTCTTCGCTCATTGAATTTCTCCTGGGGTTGCCGATAGGGGAAGTCTACTGCTGAAAACATGCTGCTTGTGTTACCTGCGCCTCCAGCGGGTTCCCGTGGATAGACTGCGTCGTTCGGGTGAGTCTTGGACCAGCCCGCAATGAATGTCTGCGGCTCAGACCCGCAGCGCGCCGCGAAAACCGCGGGAAGCGTAAAAAGAAGGGGCGCTGTTGTGAAACACAAAGACGCGCCCATAGCGGCGGTCACAGAAGAGCGCCCCGCCCAGCCTGCGGATTTCGTCCGGGGTTTTCACCCAGCTCTCGGTTCGGGTATCGAATTCCCCCAGTTTCTGCAGCTCGCGGTACTCCTCTTCCGTCAAAAGCTCAATGCCCATGGCGGCGGCCAGATCCACAGCGTTGCCAGCCGGGAAAACGCCTTTCTTTTCCCGTTCCGCCTGCCCGGCTCGGTCGTAGCAGATGCTCCTGCGCCCTGCCGGGCTCTCGGCTGAGCAGTCGCAGAAAATGTATGCGTTGGTGTTTTTATCATGGCCGATCACATCCGGTTCGCCGCCCGTGCTTTCCATCGCATGCAGCGACGCCAGTTTTTCAGGCTGCGCTTCCAGTTTTGCCCGCACCTCGCGCCAATCCAGACCTGAATGGCGCGATATATTTTTCTCGAATCGCTCCTTTAACGTGTTTAACAGCTCTTCCCGTTGTTCCGCTGAAAATTCCAAAGAGATCTCAATTTTTGCTAACGGGCTGCCGCTGCCTTTCGTCGGTGCTTTCGCCATGTATAGCCTCCTGTCGGCTGTTCTACCTTTTGTTTATCTAAATTTGGTTGTAAAAAATTATAAAGCGTATCCAGACGATTGATGTCGGAAAAGGATTCTCACTCAGTTGTGGAGTCTCTGATCAATATCCATCCTTGCGAGGTGATCCCTGTAATCAAGCTGCGGCGATTTAGTTGCCGCCCTTGCGGTTCAAATCAAGCGCCGCCCGGCGGCGTCAAAAGCCTGAATTTCAGCGTTGAACGCCGGGCTGCCGGGGTACGCGTCCGCGAAAATCGTCCAGATCATTTCGTCGCCGCGCTCGCCGCCGCTGCTGGGCAGCCGCCTGCGCAGGGTCGCTTCGTGGCTGAAGCCCAGCTTGCGCGGGATGGCTGCGCTGCGCGTGTTGCGCGGATCGCAGTGAATCTCGACCCGTTCCACGTGGTGCACCTCAAAAGCCACCTTTACCAGGGCAGCGCTGATCTCGGTCGCCAGTCCTTGATTGATGAAATCCTTGTGGATCCAGTAGCCAATTTCCAGCCCGCCCGCGGCGCCGCGGCGGTGCAGGCCGCTCCCGCCCAGCACGCGCGTTTCTTCAGGATCGAAGACGCCGTAGACGTAGGCTTCATCCCGGTCGAACTGGCTGCGGAAAAGACGCAGGCGTTGGATGCGCTCCTCCAACGGCTCGGGGTCCTGCGCCCAGGGCATCCAGGGCAGCAGGTGCTCGCGGCTCTCCAATACGGCCGTGTGCAGGCGCGGAGCGTCTGCAGGGTCCCAGCAGCGCAGCAGCAGGCGCGCAGTGCGGATGCGGTAAGCGGGCGGTGGCGGGGAACCTTTTGTCATGGGTATACCCTCTTAATGGTCTGGTTGTTTCTCTAGCATACACCCGCATGAGACTTGAGGCAAGAAATTTCAGGTATTAACCCCGCTGCTGGTTTACCTCCGCTATAATATAGCTATGTCATTTCGCACTGCCCTCTTTTCAACGCTTGCCTTTACCCTGGAAGAGCGCGCTGACCTGCTGGCTGAATCTCATGACACAGCGGTGCGACTGTTCAACGGATTTTATGAAGGTGTCCCTGACTTGGTGGTGGACCTGTACGGGCGCACACTGGTGCTGAACAACTCTGCTGAAAAACCCCATTCCCTGCGCGCCAGCGTCGAAACCGCCCAGGAGTTTTACCTGATGCGCTTTTCCTGGCTGGACGCGGTGCTGGTTAAGACGCGCAATGCCGAGGATCCCGCCCAGCGCCTGGGTGTCATTACGCACGGACAGGCTCTGGATACCCAGGTGCAGGAGAACGGTACGCTGTACGCCCTCGATCTGCGCCTGAACCAGGATGCCAGTTTTTACATCGACACGCGCGAACTGCGCTCATGGCTGAAACGCAACATGAACGGCAAACGCGTATTGAACACGTTTGCTTACACCGGCAGCCTGGGCGCGGCTGCGCTGGCCGGGCGCGCGCGCCAGGTCGTGCAGACCGACCGCACGGAGCGCTTCCTTAACCTGGCCAGGCAGACCTACCACCTGAACAACTGGCCGGTAAACGACGCGGATTTTATTGCGGCGGATTTCTTCAACGCAGTCTCTGCCCTCAAACGCGCGGACACCCTCTTCGGCTGCGTGATTCTCGATCCGCCCTTCTTTTCCACGCACCGCAATGCCAAAATAGACCTGGCCAGCGCCTACCCTGCGCTGGTCAACAAGGTGCGCCCGCTGGTGGCGCACGGCGGCTGCATCGTGGCTGTCAATAACGCGGTTTTCTTCGGCGGCGCCGAGTACCTCAAGGTTCTGGAGGGGCTTTGCGCTGACGGTTACCTGCAGGTGGAAACCCTGCTGCCGGTGCCTATGGACGCCTGCGGTTACGAGAACACGCGCGTCAGGACGCCGCCTGTGGATCCGGCGCCGTTCAACCATTCCACCAAGATCGCCATCCTGCGTGTCAGCCGCAAGGATGGTCGCACGGAATAGATATGCCGGCTCAACCCTGCTCGAGCGGGTAGCGCGAGAGCACCTGGCGGGCGAAATCCGCTAGGCTTGAGCGCAGGGCAGCCGGTTCGAGCACCTCGACCGCGCCGCCATATGCCAATAGCCGCGCGCGGGCTGAGTAGATGCTCTCAAACGGCAGGTCCAGTGTGATCCAGCCGTGCGCATCTGGCTGCGCGCTGGAAGCCTGATCCTTCGCTGGCTGACCGAACTGGCGGATAATCCACCTCATCAGACCCGGCGCAGCGCGCAGCCTGACCCAGTAAAGCGGGCGCAGTCCTTCCGCCTCCTCGACCCATTTTTGCCAGAATTCCGCCAGGTTGAACTCCGGCGGACGCGCAAAGGCTTCCGCCAGCATTTCCGCGGCAAGAATGCGCGCGACCGGGATGGCGCGCATAGCCCCCGCAATGCGGCACACCAGGTACCACTTATCTACGCGCGCAACCAGCCCGAAGGGTTCAGTGACCTGTTCGACTTCGGTGAAGAATTCAAGCTCGTAGCGCAGGCGCAGTATTCGGTCACTCCACACGGCCTGCTGGATCACCCCCAAGCAGGGCAGCGCTTCCTCGCTTTGCGTGGTGAGCGTGCTGTCGAGGTGAATACGCTGGCGCACGCGGCTTTCCTGGCTGCGTTGCGAAGGAGACAGGCCGGACCTCAGCTTGAGAAATGCCGCCTTCAGGTCCTGGCTGACGCCCAGTTGCTGTAGGGCGGCCGGCACGCTCAGCATGAACAGCGCGCGGGTTTCGTCCTCGGTCAGTCCGGTCAGCGAGGTGCGGTAGGCTTCATCCAGGCCGATGCCGCCGCCCGGGCCGCGCTGGCAGTAGACCGGCACGCCCGCACTCCCCAGCGCATCCACATCCCGGTAGATGGTGCGCAGGCTGACCTCCATCTCGGCCGCCAAACGCTCAGCGCTGGTCAGGCCGTGAATCTGGAGGTAAAGCAGCAGGTGCAGCAGGCGGTCGGCGCGCATGGAACTGCCATCATTGTACTTCAAATACATGACATTAGGTGGCAGGTATTGTTGCTATCCTGTCCTTGTGACAATCAAACGAAAAATCTATTATTACGGAGACCTTGAATGAACAACAATCAAGATGTAAGAATTGTGCGGCTGGAGCCCATGCGCGTGATCAGCCTGTTGGGATTCGGGCAGGAACCTGAAACTCAGGCCTGGGATAAAATGATCTCCTGGGCAAAGGGAAAAGGCCTGTGGCGGGATGGGAATTCCAGGCGTTATTTTGGCTTCAATAACCCCAGCCCGACGCCCGGCAGCCCCAACTACGGCTACGAGGTGTGGATGACGGTTGACCCTCAGGTGCAGCCCGATGGAGAGGCGAAGATTGTAGAATTCCCCGGTGGTTTATACGCTGTGATGCGCTGCCCGGTGATCAACCCCTGGGCGGATATCCCGGCAGCCTGGCAGGCGCTGGTGCAGTGGGTCGAGCACAGCCCCTATCGCAAAGCCGAACACCAGTGGCTGGAAGAGACCCTGGATGCAGAAACGATGCTGGTTGGCCAGAAATTTCAACTGGACCTGTACCTGCCGATCGCGGGTTAGTCAGCGATGCCGGCCGGTTGTGCCTGGGCGCGGTTGTTCCGCTCGCGCAGGCGCAGGAAGACCACCCCCGCCAGGATCATCAGGCTGCCGCTGATCTGCGCCAGGGTCAGGCGTTCGCCCAGGAACAAGTAAGCCTGGGCGGCTGTCAGCGATGGTTCCAGCGTGGCGATCAGGTTGACGATCGAAGCCGGCAGGTAGCTCATCGAGAGGGTGTACAGGCCGTAGCCGCCCACTGTCGGCCCCATCGCCAGCAGGATGAAGGCGATCCAGCCGGATGGTTCCAGCACCGGCAGCAGGCTGCGGGCAGCCGAGACTGGAAAAAGCAGGTTGGCGGCGAACAGGAACAGCGCCGCCGCGCCGAAGGAGTAGCCCACCGCCGTCCAGGCCGGGATGCCGCGGCGGGCCGATTCCTTGCCTGCCAGGCTGTACGCCGTCATCGCCAGCCCGGAGAGTAACCCGGTGATCACCCCCAGGGTGTTGCTTTGCCAGGCGGAGAGTTCGTGCGCGCCGGCCACCAGCACGCAGCCGCCCAGGCTGAGCAGGATGGCGATGCTTTTGCTCAGGTTGAGGCTCTCCTTCCACAGACGCCAGGCGATCAGCGCGGTGAAGGCGGCTGAGGAGTAAACCAGCACGGTTGAAACCGCGGCCCCGTTGAGCGCCACCGAGGTGGTCCACAGGGCGTTGAACGAAGCCAGGATCGCTCCGTACACCAAAATGAACTTACCCTGTCCCTTTGGCAACCGCAGCAGCCCGCGCCGCAGCAGGCTGATGCCCAACAGGATGGTCAGGCAGGCCAGCAGATCGCGCCAGGCCGCCAGCAGCAGGGGTGGGAAAGCCTGCTCGCTGGTCAGGTAGCGGATGAAGATCGCGGTGGTCGACCAGATGATCGTACCGCTGACGGCGATGGTGTAGCCGCGCGCCTGGCGCGCAGCGCTGGCAGTTATGGCGGGGGCGGGGGACAATCAGGCTCCTGTCAGGGTGGGGATGGCGGCGTTAGGGAGATGCGGTTATTCCGGCGGGTTGATGATCCGGTGCCCGGCTGCCTGCAGCGCCTGGGTGGCTGCCAGCAGGGTAGCTTCTTTCACCAGCAGGTAATCGGTGTCATAAGTCGAAATGGCAAAGGTGGCGATTCCGGCCTGCGCCAGCGGGTCTGCCAGGGAACTGAGCACGCCGGTCAGGCTGAAATCAAGCGGTCCCTGCACCATGAAGGCGCGCCAGCCGTGCTCGCAGGCCGCGTCCGCCGGAACCGCTTCCTGCGGGCAGACGATCGAAAGTTCGTCAGCCGTGCGCGTGAGCGAGAAAAACGGCCCCGAGAGCGCGTTCTCAGGCAGGGGCGCGCCCCCGGGCAGGCGGCAGATGGACAGGCGGTACGGCAGCAGGCGCAGCGTCAGGGCGGGCATAAGCAAAGCGGCTCAATTATAACCTGCGGCGCAGGCGCTGCAGAGGGCTATTTCTGCTGGGAGGCTTTGATCAAAGGGGCAATTTCGAGTTTCTTCATCGGTAAGAAAGCCTGGGTTACCCGGTCGATCTGCTCCCGGGTGCCGCTGCGCATCATCTCATCCAGGACAGTGGGAGTCACCTGCCAGGAAATACCAAATTGATCTTTTAGCCATCCGCACTGTTCCGCCGCCGGGTCGGCGGAGAGTTTCTCCCAGTAGTAATCGATTTCATCCTGAGTATCACAATGGATCATGAAGGAGACGGCTTCATTGAAACCGAAGTTGTGCTGGTGGGCACTGTCCATGGCGGAAAACCATTGCCCCTCGAGGACGAAGTCACAATACATAATCGTTCCTTCTTTATCTGGCTCCTGGTCCTTACCGTAGCGGAAGACCGTGCCGGTTCGCGAATGGTTAAACACTGTGAGGTAGAAGTTGACGGCTTCTTCTGCTTTGCCGCATACCTCGTTGACGAAAAGGAAAGATGGGATGATTAAAGGGCGTTCGTCGCCTTGAGGATCTGCCAGTATCAACTGCCACGAGAGCCCGTATTTATCCTCTGCCCAACCAAAGCGCGGGCTGAATGGATAGCTGTCCAACGGCATCAGCACTTTGCCACCTTCGGATAATTTTTCCCACAGCGCGTCGAGCTTTTGGCGGGCGTTTGTATCCCGAGCTGGGTCAAAGTTAACAAAAAATGACACCGATGGGTTGAATTTAAAGAGCGGCCCGGCGCTGATCGCCCTGAAAGAATATCCGAATAGCTCGAAGGCGACGAGGTCGGAATCGCCGGAAGGTGTATCTTTCAATGTGGTGATGTAATTGACCTTTGAGTTGTCGCCGAATGCGGAGACATAAAATTCGGATGCCTGTCTGGCTTCATTATCAAACCATAAATGTGGGGTGATCTTTTGGTTGACAGTCATTTTGGTTGCTCCTTGTAATTGGTATCTGATCCATAAACCGAATAAGCTGGTTTCAGGTATTTAGATCGGGCGCTTCGGGCGGGGTATGCAAATATAAAATAGAATTATTGTTCTATTATACTATATTATATCTATATTGTCAATTATTATTTTTGTGCCACCGCAGGCTGCGATTTGAATTTTCTTCTACCTCGGGGCCGCCACACGCACCTGGTCACCCGCGGAAATCAGGCCGGGTTTTTCGACCACGGCGACCAGACCGCGCCGGTGCAGTGCGGCTTTGACAAAACCGCTCTCGATACCGGCTTTTTCAGCGTACTGTGCCTGGATCACCCGGCCAGGCCCCCGACAGGGCATATTCTCATCCGTCACATACAGGACCGCGCCTCGCGAGAAGAACAGGCGCGTGCCTGGCGGCAGACGCGTCAGTCCAGGGATGCCCTGGGTGAGGATGTTCGCGCCCAGCCACTGCCCCAGGATTTCCGGGATGCCCAGACGCGCGGCGATCTCAGCCAGCTCCTCTGTCGAGACCAGCGAGACCTGGCGGTCATTGCGGATGAGCGTACCGCGGGCATAATGCGGCGTGCGCCCGTCTGAAAGGCGCGTCAGGCCGGCGTGTTTGTCACCGTTAAGGCCTTCGAAGGTCGCTGTTACCTCGTTTACCGGCGTGCTCACCAGCGAGCGGGCGTCCAGCCCCAGCAAGACCGCCGCCACCCGGCCTTCAAGCTCCCTGCTCATGCGCGCCTCCCAGAACTGTAGGGTGTGAATCCGGCGGTATGCCAGCCGCTTGAACGGAGAAAGCGAATTTCTGCAATTTTCATTCTTTTTCCCGCCGGCGCGCGCGGGCCGCGCCCAGGGCAATTACCACCCCCGGCAGCAGTGTACTGGCCGGGCAGATCTTATCGGTAAGCGAGCGGACCTGGCTCTCGACCCAGTCCACGGCCCGTTCCGCGCTCTGGCGAATCTGGCTCTGGATCCACTCCAGCACCAACTGTTCGATGTTCTCCAGCTTCTGGCGCGCCCAGTCGCGCACCTGAGCTTCCAGCTCCTGCTTTTTGGCTTCCAATTCAATGGGAATGACGATCACGTTGATCACCACCGGGCGGGTGCTGATGCTCTGCCCGGCGCGCACGACATCCCAACTCGAGGTAAACACGCCCCTGCGCTCGAAGACCGGCGTTTGCCAGCGGAAGGCAGCGGTTTCACCCGGCGCAAGCGCGGTGTTGACCACCAGCAGTTCACCCGCCCCCCAGTCATTGCGCCGATTGACCAGGCTGACCTCGCCGGGCTGCCAGGTCTTGCTGCCGTTGTTTTTGATGATCAACTCGATCTCCAGGCTTTCGCCCTCCACTAGCACAGGCCAGTCGCTCTGGCGCTCGACCACCGCTTCGTAATCGGGGATGATGCCAGCCGAGATGCCGATTGCCTGCGGGATCAGCCGTTCGGAATACACATATGGCTGGCCGTCGCACAGGAACTGGGTCGACTCGCCGCCGTCCAGCATCATCACCTGCTGCGCGCCAAAGTCGCGCAGCACCGCGGCGGCATCCGCCTGACGGGTGGTCTTGGAGGTGAAGACCAGCAGGCTGCGCGCGAATCCATCCTCGTCCAGGTCGGCCAGACCGATGAAGGTGCGCCCGGTCAGCGCGTTGGGGTCCTTATCGGCGGCCTCGTGCAGCCCGGCCAGCGTTTGGGGCGCATCCGAATTTTTGAAAGCAGCTTCGTTCAAGGGAACGATGCGGGCTTTGTCCGCCCACAGCTCCAGCAGCAGCTTTTGATCGGGATACTCATCGCGGGCATAACCCTCGCTCAGAATGCTTCCGCCGGTTTTCACCCCGAAAGCCAGCGGGGCGGGGTCCTCGAAGGTCGAGAAGAAGCCGCCGTTGACCACACAGGCCGCGCGGCTGGTGCGCGCTTCGAATTCCTTCCAGTACGCATCCAGCGACTGGCGTGCAAAGCGCGGGCTGGCCCCGCCGTAAGCGCCCAGGCTGTTGCCCGGATCGCCCATCGGCCCGTGCAGCAGGTGCACTCCGGTCTGGCGGGTCAGGTCAACCACCAGGACGAAGTCGGGGTTGCCGCCGGGGTAATCTTTGCGGTAGAGTTCGAGGCCCGGCTGTGATTCGAGCGGGTAAAAGCCCGGCGGCGGCGAGGTTGCCCGGGCGGAGGTCGGCGGTACCAGCAGAAAGACCAGCAGCAGGAAGACTGCCGGGATAATCATTCGCGGCTTGAATGGGAACATAAATTAATTATAACGAGAATCGTGCCAGGAAATGATCTAACCGAACTATAGGGTTGATAGGCCAGGCTGGACTGGTTAGGTCTTTGACCTGCTCACACCTGCAAGGGTTCCAGGCAGCCCTGCGGAACCCAGCCATGCTGCCCGGCGGCGTCCAGCGCCCAGTACCAGCCGGATTCCTCCGCCAGCAGGGTGAGCGAGTCGCCCGGCTGGACGCTCAACTCGGCTGAGGTGTAGTCGCGCAGCAGGACGGCTGAAGCGCATTCTATTCTCAGCCAGGCTTCCGGCGTCCATCCGCCGGCGCCCTGCGCGTTGCGGCACCAGACCCAGCCAGGCCATTCGGCCTCCCGGCGTGCGGGCGTGAGCACCTCCCCGGCATTGGCGATCAGCGGGTCGGCATAGGCAGCCTGATACGCCTGTATCACCCGTGCGGATCTGGGATAAGATTGCAAGCCTTAGACCCCCAATATCAAGTTCAGAAAAATCAACGTAGCCATGCCAACGGCAATGGTCAGCAGCGGGCTGCGCGTGCGCCACGCGACCAGTACCGCGACCATGGCTGCCAGCAGGCGCGTGTTGGCGAAGGTCACAGAGAGCTCACCGCCGCGGATGAGCACTTCCTGGAAGATGATCGCGCTCAGCACCGCTGGCGGTACAAAGCGCAGCCCGCGCCGCACCAGCAGGGGCGGTTCGTAGCGCCCCAGCAGCGCGATGAAAGAAAGGCGCGTGGCATAGGTTAGAACGCCGCCTGCGATCAGCACCAGCCAGACGCTCATACCCGCCTCCGCTCAGTCAGCAAACCGATGGTGATACCAATCAGCGCGGCGGCGATCAGACCCAGGTTGTAGGGCAGCCAGTAAAGCGCTACCGCTGCAACCCCGGCCGAGAGCGCTGCCGCCAGCGCCGGCCGGTCGCGCAGGGCCGGCACGACCATGGCGATGAAAGTCAGCGCCAGGGCGAAATCCAAAGACCAGTTGGAAGGGATGACCGCCCCCAGGAAGATGCCAGCCGCGGTGCTGACCTGCCAGGATGCCCACAACGCCAGCCCGCAGCCCAGGAAAAACCAGTGCCGCAGGTGCCGGCTGCCCGGGCGCTCGTAATGCAGGATGGCGACCGCATAAGCCTCATCCGTCAGCAGGTAGGCCAGCAGCCCTTTCCACCATGGCGGCAGGTTTTTCAGGTGCGGGGCGATCGAGGCGGAGTAAAGCGCGTGGCGCAGGTTAAGCACCACAATAGTCAGGGTAATGACCAGCGCCGGCGTGCCAGCAGCGAAGAGCTGCGCGGCGGCAAATTGCGAGGAGCCGGCGAAGACGATGGCGGACATGGATTGGGCCGCCGGGCGCGGCAGACTGGCAGCCTGTGCCAGCACACCGTAAATCATGCCAAACGGCACCACCCCGATGATCAAGGGGATGATGGCGCGCACCCCGGACCAGAACTCACCCCTCGCGCTGGCCTTGACTGGCGAAGAATCACTCAGATGGGTTTCGGGGAGGTTGGCGGGCATGGGCACTCAAAGGGTTCAGGTGGGGTGTTTACTGGCGGTTCAGCCGGCTGCGTGCGCAGGATCATTTGGTTTCAGGACAGGCGCTTATTAAAGCATAAAAGTTGGTAATTGTGGACGCGGATTTTGTTGTTTTCCTGCATTCGGGCATCTTTCGCGCACGGCCTTTCCCGCCAGCGTTGGCGGAAAGCCGTGGCGCTTCTCTGATGCACCCTTGCTGAAATGGTTATCGCGCGGCGCCGGTAACGCACCCTTCAATAATTAAGATGGTTTTAGCCCAAAATGTGACCTTTAATATGACCTGTTATACCCAAAATGTACATAACGTTTTTCAGGCAGGCGGGTTAAGATAGCATTGTGCACGGGTCGGGCGATCCGTCGCGTACCAACCCGCCGGGAATCGTCCCGGAGAACCTCTGGTAATTTATACCAACCAGATAAAGGAAAAAAATGGCCAATCAAACCATTGTAATTAACGGCGAACCCTTGCCCACGATGAAAGAGATCAACCGCGAACTGGGACCATTTACCAAAGCGGATGTGCGCCGCAGCGTCTGGCAACTGGTCAACACCCTGGTGCCGCTGGCGCTGCTCTGGTATTTGATGGTGCTCAGCCTGCAGGTATCCTATTGGCTTACCCTTGGCCTGTCTGTGCTGGCAGCCGGGTTCATGGTGCGGGTTTTTATCTTCTTCCACGACTGCGGGCACAACTCGTTCTTCCCTTCGACCAAAGCTAACAAGATCCTGGGGTTTTGGCTGGGTATCCTGGTCTTCACGCCCAGTGAGCAGTGGTGGCATTCGCATGCCATTCACCACGCCACCAGCAGCAACCTGGACCGGCGCGGCATCGGCGATGTGACCATGCTGACCCTCGAAGAGTTCTACGACCGCCACTGGCTGATGAAGCTGGGATACCGTTTCTTCCGTAACCCGCTGGTCATGTTCGTGCTCGGCCCGCCCTTCATGTTCCTGATCATGCACCGCCTGGCTAAACCCAATTACGGGCGCAAGACGACCACCAACGTGCTGCTGACCAACCTGGGCATCCTGGTGATGGCGGTGGGCATCACCCTGTTGATTGGCTGGCAGGCCTACCTGATGATCCAACTACCGGTTATCATGCTGGCGGGCATTGGCGGTATCTTTTTATTCTACGTCCAGCACCAGTTCGAGGATACCTATTGGGAGCGGGCGGAAAACTGGAATTACGTCGCCTCCGGGCTGTTAGGCGCTTCTTATTTCAAGCTGCCCAAACTGCTGGAATGGTTTAGCGGCAGTATCGGCTACCACCACATCCACCACCTCAGCCCGCGCATCCCCAATTACAACCTGGCTGAGTGCCAGAAGGCTTCGCCGATCATGCAAAAGTGGGCCCGGGTGATCACCATCCCGGACAGCTTCCGCGCGGCGCGCCTGAAAGTGTGGGACGAGCCGCGCCGCAAGATGACCGGTTTCCCGAAGCAAGAACGGCCTGAGCCTGCGCGAGAACCGGTTACCGAGTGAAGGACAGGTGGTTGGGTTCGATCCAACCACCTGTTTATTATCATGCTGGTCGTTGCATGCGGCGGGTTGATTGAGGCTTGGCGTGTTGAAAATAACTTTCACCTGTACTTTCGATAGCGGTCGTATCGATTTTTGGGCGTGTCCTTGGGGGGTCTGATTTCAGAGCCGTAGGTTGGGTTGAGGGGCGTTGATGTCTTGGTGATTAAATGCCCTGACGCCCCGAAACCCAACAATAATGTCAATATATTAGATTAATTGAATATCGGGTTCTCGACTTAAGGTGGGATTAAAAACCCTTATAAATCGTAGCGGTACAGGTTGGTGTGGCGTAATTGGAAGCCAACCCGCTGGTAGAGGCGGTTGGCGGCTTCGCGCGTCGGGCGCGAGGTCAGGTCGACGGTTTTGGCGCCCAGTTCTCGCGCGCGCTCGAGCGCTGCGCGGGTGAGCGCCTCGCCGATGCCCTTGCCGCGCATGGATTCATCCACCACCACATCTTCGATCCAGGCGCGCACGCCGGTCGGGATGCGGAAGGTCACCAGGGTCAGCGAGCCGACCAGCGGGCCGTTTTCATCCGGGTAGCGGGCAATGAAAAAGGACTCGTTGGCGGCGATTTCCTGCAGTTCGCCGAGGGTTGGCAAAGCGGCGGAAGAACTTAGCTGGGGGATCAGGCGCGTGAAGGCCTGGTGAATCTCGTCAGTGATCTCGGTCACGAGCGCGATGTGCATGGCGATCCTCCGGGGAAGTTGTTCAGGGTTTTGGTCCTATTATAACGGCAAACCCGCCGACCTCAGACCTGCCCGGGTCAGCGCAAGCTGGGGTTATCAACGGCGGGTACACGCCAGCACGCGAAGCCAGAACAGACTCTCGCGCACCTCCCTGCAAAACTACCAGCCGCGAGTGTCCCATTCTTGCCCACCCAGGTCGTCACCGCCGTACAGCACCTGCTCGAACACAACACCGCGAAATCGTGTCACAGCTATGATAGCAGCGGCCTAAATTGAGACTGCGAAGCAGTTTTGCCCTGGTATTTTTTCGCCGGCATTCTTGGGTCTTGAGAAAGCTGCCTGGCTATTTCATCAGACCGGAGCAGACTTGACCCGTATCTCCAGAACCCCTTCCCGTGGGAACAGGTCCACCTGCAGGTTGTTGAGGCTGCCCGCTATGATATCGGCACCGCCGGTCAGCAGTTCTTCTCTGCTATGGGTCGATGTGACCGCGATCACGCGCATGCCGGCGCCTTTGGCAGCTGTTATCCCGGCCGGTGAATCCTCAATCACCAGGCAGTCCACGCTGGCGAGTCCCATGCGCTCTGCCCCCAGCAGGTACGGCTCCGGCGACGGCTTGCCGCTGCGCACATCTTCGGCGCTGACCATCACCCGCGGGACCGGCAGCCCGCAGGCACGCAGGCGGGCGGCTGCCAGCGCCCTTCCCGCCGAGGTGACCAGCGCCCAGGCCTTTTCCGGCAGGGCTGCCAGCAGGCGGGCCGCCCCTGGGATGATCTGCACGCCCTCGGTGTCCACCGTTTCGCGCGCCAGGAATTCCTGCGCCTCGCGCTCCACATCCAGATGGGGCGCGACCCGGCGCATGGTTTCTACCGTGCGCATGCCGTGCGCCGCCGACAGGATCTCCTGCAGGTCGAGCCGATGACGCGCAGCCCAGTTGCGCCAGTGGCGTTCGATGCAGCTGCTCGAATCGATTAACACACCGTCGAGGTCAAAGAGGATCGCTTTGCATTGCAGGGCGGGTTCGGGCATAGGGCTGGCCTTCTTCAGTGTCATGAGTGGAAATGTTTAGCTTTGAGTATACCTGTGAGTCGCATGCCTTGAAAGAGCTGCGAGCCGCTAACCAGTCCGATTCTCCGGTGGTACGGTCATTGCGGCAGCCAGCGCCTGGGCTGCCAGTAAATCCTGGCTCAACTGCCCGCTGCGCACTTCCTGAATACTCTCCTGCGCCCAGGCTGGTGGGCGCGGCTCCCGCGCTGCCATGTGGAGGTCGTACAGGGCAGCCAACGGACGGTCGAGCAGTACCTCACGCGGGTCGCAGTACCCGTATTCCTGCCAGAAGGCATCCACCGCGGCGCCTGCCAGTGAGAAGGTGACATTGCGGCAGTCACTGTAGCGCATGCCGATCCCCAGCAGATGATAATCAAAGACAATCGCCTGCGGGTCTGTGCCCTCCTGGCGGGATAACGCCAGGTTGGTCCAGTAAAAATCATTGTAATTCAGGGTCAGGCTCATGCTTTCCAGCGCGGACTTGATCTGGTTGATCATTCCGGCGGCTTGCTCCCACAGCGGATGGTGCCCCAGACCCAGCGCCCGCCCGGTTGCGCGGATGCTCTCGGGGGTCAGCTCGTCCGCCTCGCGTTTGAGGAAAGCCGGCGCCCCTGTTTTGGAAACCAACTCCGCACCGGCGGCATGGAATTGGCGGTACCAGCGCGCCACTGCCCGGCCGACCTCCGCCCGGCTGACATCGCTCTCCTGCACCAGCCGCCAGGTCGGGCTGTGATCGAGGTCTTCAATTAAAATCGCTTCCTCACTGCTGGCGTAGAGCGGAAGGGTGGCAACCCCCAGCGAGCGCAGCAGTTGGTAGGTGGAAATTTCGATGCGGGCTTTCCCTGCGGGCAGCCATTTGAGAATGCGGGAGCGCTGATGGCTGCTCACCCGCCAGACGGCATGGCCGTGGCGCTGCGAAAGCAGAACCGCCTGGCTGAAGGTGTCTGGCTCCAGGCCCAGGCCCTTAAGCACGCCGTCTGCTTTTGGTATCATTCCTCGCTCATCCTGCCTGATTCCAAATCCGCCCGCCCGTTGGGGTTCAGCGCTTTTTTCCGGCTGCCGTCCTGGACTGGTTTTCCCGCAAGCGATACTGGATAACCCGCTCAATCAGATCGTAAGGGATGGGCTGATCGAATGGAAACTTCAATGTACCCTTGCCAGCACCATAGCGCGCGAGTGCCTCATTAAACTCGGGAACACCGTGCGGGGCAGGGTACAGGCTGACGTGTTTTTTATAAGCCGCAAAGTAGATCAGGTAGCGACCGTTCAGGAGAAAGGTCGGGATCTGGTAGCTGATGGTTTCCTCGGCCTGCGGCGCCGCGCTTTTAATCATGGCGCGAATTTTCTCCAGGATGGCCTGGACCTCGGGCGGAAAGCCGGAAATGTAGGCATCGATACTGCTGGCTGGAGCTGGTTTTTCGGTCATATTTTCCTCTTCTCAACATGCCGTTAATATTGTGCTGCCAGTTGCCGTTCTGGCGGGCATTCTGACTGCCTGGCTGGCCTATGGTTTATTCCGATGGACCCAGCCTTAGAAAATCCAGCCAGGCGGCCTGACTGGAAATAACTGCCGGCAAGGAATCCAGCGGCGCCCAGAAGGGTTGAAAAGTGTGCTGGTCCGTGCGAACCCGCCAGGTGTCCGGACCTGTGCCCTGCCAGCGCAGGTGAAAGAAATGCCGCTGCACCAAGCTGCCAAAAGCCTCTTCGGGCGCCCAACCGGTTATCTGGTAGCTAATATAGGCGGGCTCGAGCGCATCGTCCATTTCTGTGTAGCTGACTTGCAGAAAACCGGCTTGCTGCCTATGCGCGCTGACCTGAATTCCCCGCCGCAGATGAGCCCAATTGAAGCTTGAGAGATCAGGGCGCGAGTAAACGCGGGTCTCGATCAACACGACACGCATGTTTTCCGTCAACCGTTCGTTTCGGCAGCCGAGATACGCCTGCAACTCCAGGTCTTCCAGGCCGCTCTCCTCCTGCGCCTCACGCAAGGCTGCGCTCGACAGGTCTTCCCCATCCTCAACCGTGCCCGCCGGGATTTGCACCCCGGCATACGGGTGGTGGAAAAGTAGCAGGTCACGACTTAAGCCAGATTGGCGGGTGATAAACGCCACAACTTTCTCGAGGACTGGCTGTGCGGGTATCTGTTCTTGGAAATCAGGCTTCACTCTGCCTGCCCTGCGCTTTCATCCAGGGCGGTTCGAGCGCCAGGATGCGCGCATACACCGGGCACCATTCCTCATGCGCGCCCGGCAGGTAGCCAGTGCTGAGCAGGAACTCGTTGACGATCTCGCCGCCGGTGAACACGAAGGTGCGCTTAAACAATTTTACCCATTCCTCCTTGCTGAGCGGGTGATGCTGGTCCAGCCAGCCCGCGAACGAACCATATTCAGCGCGCAGCTCGAGCACTTTCTGAGCATTGCTGATGGCGGCCGCGATCTTGCGCCGGTTGCGGATGATGCCGGCATCGTTCAGCAGGCGCTCGGTCTCAGCCTCGCCGTAGGCGGCAACGCGCTGTGGGTCGAAGCCGTCGTACGCCGCTAAAAAGTTATCTTTCTTCTTCAGGATCGTATCCCAGGACAGGCCGGCCTGGTTTATCTCAAGAATCAGGCGCCCGAACAGCGCCGGGTCGTCGTACAGCGGGAAGCCGTACTCGTTATCGTGGTAAGCGGCGTGCAGCGGGTTGGTGGGTGCGTACTGGCAGTAGCTCATGAGGGTCACTCCCTGGAAAAGCGCCAGCGCGTGGCTGTGTTGGGGAAGTCGTTTTCCAGCCAGGCCAGCACCAACTTTGGACGGATGGCATAGTAGACCACCTCGGGAGAGGGGTCAGGCTCGACGGGCATGCCGGGGTACTTCTGGCTGAAGGCCAGCGCGATGCGCGCCAGGGTCTCATTGTCGCGCACTTCCTCGGCGCTGCTTTCGATTATGACCGCCTCGTCGCCGCTTTCGAGATGGACAGCCACGCGCGGATCGTTGGCCAGGTTGCGGCCCTTGACTGACTCGCGGTTGGTACCGAAGTACAGGCTGCCGTCGAGCCATACTCCCCACACAGGCATGCTATGCGGGCGTCCATCCGCGCGGGAGGAGCAGATCCAATAGTTGCGTGAGCGGGCCATGCGCTCCTCGACCCAGTCCCACCCCAACTGTCCCTGGCCGTCCTTGCGGATTCCGTAACCTGCGGGCATGGACGGGCGGCCTCGTGTTTGGGATTTTTTTGATGGGGTCATGCTGGTCGCACCTCCAAATGAAATAACCATTAATCGTGGTTCCTCTGCTTAATTATGAAAGGAAGGTTTAACCCCGCCGGTTTGATCATACAGGCGCTTCCCTGTCAGATTTGAGCGGCCGAGGATACACCTATTCTAACGGTGTTGGGTTAAAATTCATAGCAGGAGGAGAAAACATGAGTCATGCTCCCCAAGAACAATCCTGGTTGACATGGCGCGCCGTTGTCCCTGCTGATGAAGATGGACTGCGCCGGCTGGATGCTGCCTGCAAAAAGGCGGATGGCTACGAACCGGTCAGCAACTTGCCGGGCGATGTCTTAAGCGCAATCGCAGAGGACCCTGACAATGCTTTCTGCGCCAGCGAAGAGGAGCTGATCGCTGCGGTTGGCTGGATTCAACCGCGCCAGGATGACGAGCGGGAAAACAGCGCCTTGCTCGGGGGGCGTGTGCACCCGGATTACCGCCGCCGCGGGCTGGGTGCGGTACTGCTCGAATGGGCTGAGCTGCGCGCGGTGCAGGCGCTGAAATCCGATTTGCCCCTCCGTCTGGTCATTCGCAATGAAGCCCTCAGCGCCGATGCGCATGCCATGTACCAGGATTACGGTTTTGAGCAGGATTTTTCAGAGCACATGCTGGTGCGCACGCTTGAGGAGCCGCTGCCAGACGCCTCTCTGCCGCCTGGTTTGAGCCTGCGGAACTGGGATGAGCACACTGCGGAAACCTTTTTCAAAGCTTACCAGTTATCCTTCGCAGACCGGCCTGGTTTTCCCAATCCGGCTGCTGATGAATGGATCTCGGAGTATGAGTCAGATGCCGATTTCCGCCAGGACCTTTCGCGCGTGGTGATTGCCCGCCAGCAGCAGCCCGTCGCCTTCATCACGCTGGGCGAACTGGGCGGCATGGGTTGGATTTCGCAGGTGGGCGTGGCGCAGGAATGGCGCGGGCAGGGAATCGCCCAGGCGCTGCTGGCTGAAGCTCTTCACCAGTTCAAGCTGCACGGTTACCAGGAGGCAGGCTTGCATGTGAACACCAACAACGCCAACGCCGCCATGGTGTTTCACCAGCTCGGTTTTCGCCGCCGGCTGACCCGAGCCCGGTACGTTAAGGTGATTTAGCTGGTGGGTAAATAGTAAAAAAAGACAGGCGCGCAGCCTGTCTTTTTTGGATTACGGCTTTAGCTCAATGCGCTGCTTCGAATTCCTGCATGCAGTCAACCAGCGCTTGCACGCTCTCGAGCGGCAGGGCATTATAGAGCGAGGCGCGGAAACCGCCCACCGAGCGGTGACCTTTGATTCCCACCATGCCTTTGGCTTTGGCGAACTCGCCGAATTCCGCTTCCAGGCCTTCGTAGCCGGGCGCCATCACGAAGCACACATTCATGCGCGAGCGGTCTTCCTTGGCAACCGTGCCCACAAAAAGCTTGTTGCGGTCAATTTCGTTGTAGAGCAGTTCAGCCTTGGCTTTGTTGCGTTTCTCCATTTCAGCTACGCCGCCCTGCTGTTTCATCCAGCGCAGGGTCATCAAGGCTGAGTACATCACCACTACCGGCGGGGTGTTGTAGAGTGAATTGTTTTTAATGTGGGTTTTGTAATCCACCATGGCAGGCAGCGGGCGCGTAACTTTCCCGAGAATATCTTCGCGCACGATCACGAAGGTCACGCCGGCTGGCGCCAGGTTTTTCTGCGCCCCGCCGTAGATCAGCCCGTACTTCGAGACATCCATCGGGCGCGAAAAGATGTCAGAAGACATATCCGCGACCAGCGGGACGGGTGAATCCAGATCTGTGAGGATCTCAGTGCCGTAGATGGTGTTGTTGGTGGTGATGTGGAAGTAATCCGCGTCTGCCGGAATGCTGTAATTTTTAGGAATGTAGCTGAAATTCTTGTCTTCCGAGGAGGCGACGATTTCCACCTTCCCAAACAGTTTGGCTTCCTTGGCGGCTTTCTGCGCCCATGAGCCGGTCAGCAGGTAGGCGGCCTTGGTTTCGAGCAGGTTGTAGGGGATGTGGAAGAATTGGGTGCTGGCACCGCCGCCCACAAAAATGACAGCGTACCCCTCCGGAATACTTAGCAGTTCCTTGAACAGCTCCACAGTTTCATTAACCACGGCTTCGAATTCTTTACTGCGGTGGGATACTTCTAAAATCGAGAGTCCGGTACCGGCAAAATCGCGCAGGGCTGCGGCGGTCTCATCGATGGTGTATTGCGGCAAGATCGAGGGTCCAGGATTGAAATTGTGTTTTTTCATTTATTCCGTCCTTTATGGGAGAGTGGCTGATTTCTGTCGCAGCGACAGACTCTGAGTGCACATTTTATTATAGGCAGGTTTATAGCCAAGCGTGTAGTGAGAAAAATCCTGATTAAGTCAAGCGTTCGTCAGATGTCAGACAATTGCCTTTAATCCAGCCATTCCGGCTGGTGGGTGCGTTCGCTGTAGGTGCTGCCAGTGTTAAGCGTGCTCTTTGGCTCCAGCAGTAGTACATGCACCTCCTCCTCCGCCACCGGGCAGTGCTCCACGCCGTGCGGGATGATGGCGAACTCCCCGGCATTAAGCGCGACCTCCCCGTCGCGCAGCAAAATACGGAGCCGCCCGTGAATTACAAAGAACAGTTCATCTTCCATTTCGTGGTTGTGCCAGATAAATTCGCCTTTCAGGCGTGCGATTTTCACGTGAGCGTCGTTGACTTCGCCCAGGATGGCGGGCTGCCAGTAGGCTGGCACGCGCGTGAACATCTCGCTCAAGTTGACAACCTTAATCATCTGCGTTCTCCATTATAAAAGCCATCTCCACGGCAGTCTCGGCGTGGATGCGGGTGGTATCGAACAGCGGCACAGGGCTGTCTTCCGCGCCTACCAGCAGGCCGATTTCGGTGCATCCCAACAGGATGCCGTGCGCGCCCTGCCGCGCCAGCCCTTCGATGATTTGGCGGTAAGCCAGACGTGATTCAGGCAGAATCTGCCCTCTGACCAGCTCCGCGAAGATAACCCGATCCACGATCTCCTGTTCGGCCGGCGGCGGCAGAATAACATCAAGATCAAAATGCTCGCGCAGGTAGCCGCTGTAAAAGTTCTCCTGCATGGTGAAGCGGGTCCCCAGCAGCCCCACCCGCTGCAGCCCGCTCTGCTGGATGCGCTTTCCGGCAGCCTCAGCGATGTGCAACAGCGGGATGTTCACCGCTGACTGCACCTCGTCCGCCAGTTTGTGCATGGTATTGGTGCACAACAGGAGCAGGTCGGCGCCCCCTGCCTCCACCTGGCGGGCGGCTTCCTGCAGGCGCAATGCGATTTGACCCCATTCGCCTGACTGCATGTATCGATCAAAGGGCGCGAAATCCACGGAAACAAGCACGCAGCGCGCCGAATGCGTGCCGCCCAGCCTGGCGCGCACAGCCTGGTTAAGAACGCGGTAATACTCGAGCGATGATTCCCAGCTCATCCCGCCCAACAATCCGATCGTCTTCACTTCAGGCTCCTTTTGTCTGACAAGGGTTAAGGGAGGTAATCCTTAATGATGAATTTCCAACTAATCCGGTCAAAATATTTGACTTTGGTATGTGCCGTTTGGTATGATTTTAACATAGACACAGACCCGGCCAGCCCTGCCCGCCTGCGGCGGACTGTCCGTGGATGAGCGTAACCTGTTAGAAATGCCTGGCGAGGTGCCGTGGAGCCAACACAATCTGCCGGCGCTCGTTTTCGCGCCGCATTACAAGAAGAGACCCCGCTGCAGGTGGTGGGGGTGATCAACGCATATGCCGCCCTGCTGGCGGAGAAAGCCGGCTTTAAAGCCATTTACCTCTCTGGCGGCGGCGTGGCCGCGTCTTCGCTAGGTGTGCCAGATCTGGGCATCACCACCCTGGAAGATGTTTTGATCGATGCGCGGCGCATCACGGATGCCTGTGCCCTGCCGCTGCTGGTGGATGTGGACACCGGCTTTGGCGGCGCGTTTAATATTGCCCGCACGGTTCGATCTTTAATCAAAGCGGGCGCAGGTGCGCTGCACATGGAGGACCAGGTGCTGGCAAAGCGCTGCGGGCACCGTCCAGGCAAGGCGGTGGTATCCGCTCAAGAAATGGTTGACCGCATCAAGGCTGCTGTGGATGCGCGCACGGACCCCAATTTTGTCATCATGGCGCGCACGGATGCCCTGGCGGTCGAAGGACTGGATCGCGCCTTGGAGCGCGCGCAGGCGTACGCGGCTGCCGGCGCTGATATGATCTTTGCCGAGGCGGTCAGCCGTTTGGAGGATTACAACGCTTTTGCCCGCGCCTCAGGCGTGCCCATTCTGGCGAATCTGACTGAATTTGGCCAGACCCCTCTGTTCACCAGGCAGCAGCTGGCGGATGCCGGCGTGGCGGTCGCCCTTTACCCGCTGACTGCTTTTCGTGCCATGAGCGCGGCTGCCCGCAATGTGTACGAAACTCTGCGCCGGGAGGGACACCAACAAAGCCTGCTCCCATTACTGCAAACACGCGCAGAACTGTATGAAGTCTTGAATTATTACGCCTACGAAGAAAAATTAGATCAATTATTTTCACGGGAGGAAAAAGAATGAGCGACCAGGTGTTGGACAAAAAAGAATCAAAAAAGAAATCTGTTCAGCTTTCGGGTGTGCCTGCGGGCAATACCGCCATCTGTACCGTTGGCACCCAGGGGCATGATCTGCGCTACCGCGGTTATGATATCAATGACCTGGCTGAATACGCTACATTCGAAGAAGTGGCTTACCTGCTGGTGCACGGCGAGCTGCCGATTGCCAGTCAATTGGAACGGTACCGCCTGAGATTAAAGAACCTGCGCGGGCTGCCGGCACCGGTGAAAGCCGTCCTCGAGCAGATTCCCGCGGCTGCCCACCCGATGGATGTGCTGCGCACCGGCTGCTCCATGCTGGGTTCCGTCCTGCCGGAGCGTGAAAACCCCACGATCGAGGTCGCCCGTCACGTGGCCGACCGGCTGCTGGCGATTTTTCCCTCCATGCTGATCTACTGGTACCAGTACGCCCACCACGGTAAGCGCATTGAGGTCGAAACTGATGATGTTTCGATAGCCGGTCATTTTCTGCATCTGCTCCACGGCCGTCCGCCCTCCGAACTGCACGAACGCGCCATGGATATCACCTTCATCCTGTATGCCGAGCACGAATTCAACGCCTCGACCTTTACCAGCCGTGTGATCACCGGGACCGGGACCGACATGTACTCGGCCATCACCGGTGCGATCGGCGCGCTGAAAGGCTTCAAACACGGCGGTGCCAACGAAGGCGCCATGGAAGTGATCGAACGCTACAAAACCCCGGATGAGGCTGCCGAAGACGTCCGTAGAATCCTGAAGAACAAAGGCATCATCCTTGGTTTCGGTCACCCGGTGTATACCATTTCGGACCCGCGCGCCAAGATCCTCAAAGGTCTCTCCTGCACGCTGTGCAAGGACTTCGGCGACGAGACCATGTGCGACATCGCCGAGAAGATCGAGGATGTCATGTGGGAGGAGAAGCGCATGTTCCCTAACCTGGACTGGTACAGCGCGGTCACTTATCACCGCATGGGCATTCCGACCTTTATGTTCACCCCCCTGTTTGTCATGGCGCGTACTGCCGGCTGGGCTGCCCATATCATCGAGCAGCGCCTGGACGGCAAGATTATCCGCCCATCCGCCAATTACATTGGACCGGATGCGCTCGAGTTCGTGCCCATCGAAAAACGCGGCTGAGGATCGGTCGAAATGTCAGGCGCGGTTAGCAACGTGCGGCCAGACCCCGATCAGGAGCTGGTCGATATCGCTGATTACGTATTAAATTTCGAGGTCACCAGCCAGGAGGCGTTCAACACCGCCCGCCTGTGCCTGATGGATACCCTCGGCTGCGGCCTTGAGGCGCTCTCTTACCCGGCCTGCACCAAGCTGCTCGGACCGGTTGTTCCTGGCACGGTTGTTCCTGACGGCGCGCGCATCCCCGGCACCCAGTTTGTGCTCGACCCGGTCACCGCCGCCTTCAACCTCGGCGCCATGGTGCGCTGGCTGGACTTCAACGACACCTGGCTGGCGGCCGAGTGGGGTCACCCTTCAGATAACCTGGGGGGCATCCTGGCATTGGCCGACTGGCTCTCTCGCAGCGCTGTCTCGGGAGGGAAACCACCCCTGGTGATGCGCGATGTGCTCACAGCCATGATTAAAGCCCATGAGATTCAGGGTGTGATTGCATTGGAGAACAGCTTTAATCGCGTCGGGCTGGATCACGTCATCCTGGTCAAAGTCGCCAGCACGGCTGTTGCGGCTGCCATGCTGGGCGGCACGCGCGAGGAGGTCATCAATGCGCTCTCTAACGCCTGGATCGACGGGCAGGCGCTGCGCACTTACCGCCACGCGCCCAACACCGGCTCGCGCAAATCCTGGGCTGCCGGCGACGCCACCAGTCGTGGCGTGCGGCTGGCGTTGATGGCTTTGAAGGGCGAGATGGGCTACCCCTCCGCGCTGAGCGCCAAAACCTGGGGCTTTTATGATGTCTCCTTTCGTGGCCAGCCATTTAAATTCCAGCGGCCGTACGGCTCGTACGTGATGGAAAATGTGCTCTTCAAAATTTCTTTTCCAGCCGAATTTCACGCTCAGACGGCGGTAGAGGCTGCCCTGCAATTGCACCCGCAGGTGAAAGATCGGCTGGAGGAGATCGAAAAGGTGGTGATCACCACGCATGAATCGGCGGTGCGCATTATAGATAAGCGCGGCCCGCTGCATAACCCGGCCGACCGCGACCACTGCATCCAGTACATGACCGCCGTGGGGCTGATCTTCGGCGCATTGACGGCTGCTCATTACGAGGATGATGTGGCTGCCGACCCGCGCATCGATGCGCTGCGCGATAAAATGGAGGTGCTCGAAAATCCGCAGTACAGCCGCGATTACCTCGACCCCGAAAAGCGCTCGATTGCCAACGCCGTGCAGGTGTATTTCAAGGACGGCACGCGCAGTGAAAATGTGCTGGTTGAATATCCACTCGGTCACCGCCGCCGCCGGGCGGAGGGGACACCCCTGCTGGTTGAGAAATTCAAAACCAACCTGGCGCGGCGCTTCCCGCCCAAACAGGCTGCGCGAATTCTGGATCTGTGCCAGGACTCCGAGCGGCTCGAAAGAACGCCGGTCAACGAGTTCATGGATTTGTTCGTGATTTGAGCAGGGCGCGTTCATCACCCGCCAGCGAGCCGGATGTCGATCCTCGCGGTTGAGTAAAGACACGCCAGATGCTCCGGGTTGGCCAGGCTGCCCATAACAATTGATTGGCGGCGAGGTTGTCGCTGCCGGCTGTGTGCGGGTTGGCGCCACCTCACCCGCGCTATAATTGACCCACCCACTCACTAACCTGGAGCCGTTATGGAGAGTCCGCCAACCTTGCGGGACACATTGGCCCGCGGCCTGGAAAGCAGCCGCCTGTATCAGTTGGTTGAAATCCTGCTTATCGTTGCCGTCCTGGCACTCAACGCCCGCGGCAGCATCTCCACCGCCGTGATCTTCCTGTTCGTGCTGGCCAGCCTGTCACTCTGGCTAAGGCGGCGCTCGTGGTGGAATCTCGGCCTGCGCCGCCCCGCGGACTGGGGCGCGGTCATCGGCTACGCCACCCTGGCAGGCATGGCTTACCAGGCGTTCTCGATCTTCCTGTTAACACCAGCGCTCGAGCGCCTGACCGGCCGGCCGATTGACCTGAGCCAGTTCGAGCCGCTGCGGGGCGACGCCGCCATGCTGGTCACCTGGCTGCTGGTCGCCTGGGTCATCGCCGCGCTGGGTGAGGAAATGGTCTACCGCGGCTACCTGCTCAACCGCCTGGCGGACCTGTTCGGCTCATCCCGCGCGGGCTGGCTGGCGGCTGTGCTGCTCAGTTCAGCCTTCTTCGCTGTCGGGCACCTATACCAGGGCATCAGCGGCCTGATCGAAACCTTTCTGTTCGCCGTTTTCATGGCCGGGCTTTACCTGTGGGGCAGGCGCAGCCTGTGGCTGGTTATCATCGCCCACGGGGTATATGACACGGTAGGGTTTTTAGCCATTTATCTTGGGATATACCCGTAAGCGAAACCAGGTCAGTAAACTGAGCCCATCGTAAGTATTTATCCCCCAACCAGCTTTTGGAATAAATTGCCCTCAAAGTCGGCCTGCCGACTTTGAGGGCAATCAGGTCTCAGAACTCCAGGCTCTCGCCCGGTTTGAGCATGTGCACCTTCGCTTCGGTTTGCTGCTCGACCAGGTCCACCCAGCTAGTGCAGTCCTGGGCGATGAGCGGGAAGGTGTCGTAATGCACCGGCAGCACGCGGCGCGGCTCGATCAGCTTGACCGCCCGCAGCGCGTCCGCCGGACCCATGGTGTAGTTGTCACCCACCGGCAGCACCGCCAGGTCGATGCCTTCTTCCCCGATCAGGCGCATATCGCCGAACAGGCCGGTATCGCCGGCGATGTAGATGCGCTTGCCGTCATTGGTGGTCAGCAGAAAGCCGGCCGGGTTGCCGCCGTAACTGCCGTCCGGCAGGGCGGAGCCGTGCAGCGCCAGGGTCATCTTGAGGTAACCGAAGGGGTGCTGGTACCCGCCGCCCAAATGCTGGGCATGCACTTTAACGCCCTGCTTTGAAAGCCAGTTGCAAATCTCGAAATTCGAGATGACCAGCGCCCCGGTGCGGTGGGCGATATCGACCGTGTCGCCTATGTGATCGCCATGACCGTGGGTGATAAGGATGAAATCCGCCGCGACCTGGTCAGGTTTTACACTGGCGGCCGGATTACCGCTCAGGAAAGGATCCACCAGAAGCTGGTAGCCCCCGGTTTCCATGCCCAGGGCTGCGTGGCCATACCAGGTAATTTTAAAGCTCATCTTTACCTCCTTCAGGAAAAGCTGCCGTTCGATCTAATGGATAAACAGATATATACAGATAGTTGCTTTTGGCGGTGTGTATACTAATTTCCTTGCCGACTTTATTATACAGGCAGCCCCACAAAAAACAAAGTCCCCGCCAGTCTGCTTGCCTGAACTGACATTTCGGTCTGGTAATATCCGGATGACTTCAGGAGCGGATCATGGTCAGCAGCATCTTGCAGCCCGTATGCGCCTGCAGGGCATGCGGCTGGTTGGCGGGCATCAGCAGCAGGTCGCCTGCTCCCAGGCTGTAAGGCTGGCCGGAGACGGTGATTTCCATCTCTCCCTCCAACAACTGCACCAGCGCATCGTAAGGCGCAGTGTGCTCACTCAACCCCTGGCCGCGGTCGAAGGCGAACAGGGTAACCGTACCGCTCTTCTGATTGATTAACGTGCGGCTGACCACCGCCTCGCTCTGGACCTGGATCATATCCACAAGATGCTCAACTTTGGGGCTTTCCTTTTGCATGGACGGGGCTCTCCTCCGAATCAAGATTCATAACGGCTGTCAGAAACAACCAGCCTCCAGTTTACCTGCTAGAGGCGCTGCCGTCGTTGTGGAAAATCAAATACGCCTGCAGGACAGGGTTCGTGCTGCAGGCGCGCATTTGTTTGTGCTTTTTTCAGTAGGTGATGATACGCGGCAGTTTTTTGGCCTGCGCCACCCAATCCTCGACCTGCGAGAGCAGCGGCAGCCGGCGTACTAGCTTCTTCTGGGCGTTGATCTCGGTCATCTTTTCGAGCAGGTTGACCGGGTTGCGCTGCGCCAGCTCAACCACCGTATCCACGCCCGCTTCTTCCAGCAGATCCGAATATTCCTCGCCAATGCCTTTGATGCGGAACAGGTCGGCATGGTTGACCCACTCCAGGATCAATTTTTCACCGATTCCGGCAGCTTCTGCCAGAGCCTTGCGCCCCTGCGGGGTTTTGCCTTTCTCTAATAGCGCTTCCACGCTGCCAACCCCGGCCGCTTTCAGAGCAGCTTGGTATTTTTCACCAATGCCTTCGATAGATGCTAAAGCAGTCATTCTCTACCCCTTTTTGTTATATAGAATTGGTTCATACCATTTGACACAACAGGACGGCCTATTTCTTGCCCAACAGCCCGCCCAATCCTTTTGCCAGGTCATCCATTTTCCCACTGCCGGAAATAACCGCGTCCAGCTGCCCGGCAATCGGCGCAGGCAGTTTCTGTTTCAGGTAATCGATCACGGTAACGACTGCTTTTTGAGCCAGGTCTTCAGAAATGCCGGTCTTCTTGACCACCAGTTTGGTCAATTCGTCCATGTTACCTCCTTTTTTATTTGGTATTGGTCATTTACCATAGTGAGGGTTACCTGCTGGTTTCATTATATACCTTTTTCCGCAGGAGCAAGCATCACTGGGACTGAAAGTGAAAAATCCCTGGCGGGATCAGCCCCGCCAGGGATTTCTCCCAGCCTGTCAACAGATTAGATAACCGCTTCGACTACCGGTTCTTCGATCAGCTCGACTTCGATATTAATTTTTATTTCATCGCCGACCAGCACACCGCCGGTCTCCAGGGCGACGTTCCAGGTCAGGTCCCAATCCTTGCGGTTGATGCTGGTTGAGGCGGTAAAGCCGGCGCTGTAAAAACCAAACGGACTTTTAACTTTTCCGTTGTATTCCACCGCCAGCACGACTTCGCGACTGACCCCGCGAATGGTCAGGTCGCCAATGATCCTGCCGCGCGCGTCATCCAGAACCTGAATGCGACGGCTTTTGAAGGTGATGGTGGGGTGATTTTCCACATCGAAGAAATCTGCCGAGCGCAAGTGGGCATCGCGTTTTTCCTCCTTTGTGTTGATTGAGGCCGCTTCGATCTCAACCTCGAGGCGCGATGCGGCCGGGTTTTCTTCGTTGAAGTCGACCTGACCAGAAAAGCGCTCGAAACGCCCGCGCACATTGGAAATCATCATGTGGCGAACACTGAAGTTTATTTCAGAATGAGAGGGGTCTATTTTCCAGGACATGTTATTGGTTCTCCTAAATCGAATTTGGTTTTAGTTTTACTCCAAATTACTTGTTATTAAGTAATTTGATATCAAAGTATTTGGGTAAAAAAAGAAGACTCAGCCTTCCTTTTTCCCCAGTTTTCGCAGCAGCCGCCCCAGAGTATCCTGCTCTTCACGGCTGAGTACAGCAAATTCCTCCTTGACGGCATCCGCATGTTGAGGGAAGACCTCGTCGATCAACCGGCTGCCAGCGGGAGTCAGCACAATCCGGCTGACCCGCCGGTCGGCGGCGTCGGCTTCCCGCCGCACCAGCCCGCGTTTCTCCAGGTTGTCGATCACCAGGGTGATATTGCCGCTGCTCTTGAGCAGCTTGGCTGCCAGGTCGCACTGCGGCATCGGTCCCAGGTGGCGCAGCACCTCCAAAACCCCAAACTGCGTGTCGGTCAGGTTGCCGGTGGAGCCGCGCCGGTGCAGGCGCGCGTTGAGCGATTCATAAGCCCGGGTCAGCTTGATCCAGGTGTCCAGCGCCTGTACTTCTTTGGGGTCTCCCTGGTAATGGGTCGGCATTAGCAAATCCTTCAACATTGAATTATTTCATATAAATATAATTCTAAAACTTCATTCTGTCAAGGGGCTGTTGAAATTCTCTTCCTGTTGTCAGGTGTCAGGCTGTCCACCTGGATGGGGGATTCCGGCGTGCCTTTTGCTTTAATGGGTGTAGCCCTGAAAGGATTAAGAATCTCTCGCGCCGCTGGTCCGGACTGTGCGGCCCGCTCAGCATATCAAATAAGGAAAAATATTATGAAAACTACAGAGAACATCACCAGGCCCAGGCTGGTCACGCTGATCGTCATGGTCAATGCTGTTGGGTGGCTTACCACCGAAGGCGTGTGGGCTTATTTCCATTTTAGCGGTCAAATCCCCGCACTGGCTTCCATGAATTCCTATTGGGAGCGTGCCTACCTCGGGTTGGTAAACGGCTTCACCGCCGCTGACGCCATCTGGTCTAACCTGACTCTGCTCTTCAGCATCATCGGCTTGTGGAAAATGAAAAGCTGGGGCTGGACGGCAGCGATCATGGCCAATACGATCTGGTTTTATTCCATGACTTTCACCTTTGTGCGCGACCTGCTCACCGGCCTGACTGCCGGAACCGCCTTCTTCATGCTGTTCTTTGCCTTCGCCGTTTTCTCCAGCATCTATTTATGGCGCAAGCGCCGCCTTTTCTGGCGAACAACTGTCCAGGCAGTCTGAAGGAAATGGATTCTTGCAGCATCCCTGGGTCACTTAACGAAAATTCAATTCACAAAAAAACTCAGTGCGGGTATATAATCACAACGTTTCCCGGTTGATTTTTCCTGAACCAATTTTCATTTATATACCTGTTCTCACTACCCCTGGCGGGACCGAAGCGAGTCAGGCACCCAACCCTGCTCGCCCGCGGCCAGACAACTGTGATTTTCAACGGGTTGAAAAAGGAGACGATTACCATGCAACAAAACATTCGTGACTTTATTGCCTTGAAAAACCTCGCCATCGTGGGCGTATCTCGTTCCGGTAAGAAATTTGGCAACGCGATCGCGACCGAGATGCGGCAGCGCGGCTACAACATGTTCATCGTGCACCCGGAAGCCAGGGAGATCGACGGCCAGCCCTGCTACCCAGACCTGGCTTCACTGCAGAGCAAGGTGGAAGGTGTGGTCATCTGCGTGCCTCCCAGGCGGGCGGCCCAGGTCCTGCAGGAAGCCGCCGACGCCGGCATCCGCCATATCTGGCTGCAGCAGGGCGCCCAGTCGCCGGATGTGCTGGCTAAGGCCAAACAGGCTGGCCTCGATCCGGTGCCCGGCAAGTGCCTGTTGATGTACGCCGAGCCGGTGCGCTCCATCCACGGATTCCACCGCGCCATCGCCCGGTTGTTCGGGCAGTTGTAAGCCCATGAAGCGGCTGCTGGTCGCTTACAGCACCAATTCAGGCTCCACCGCCGAAGTCGCCCAGGCGGTGGTTGATGCGCTTCAGGAGAGCGGCGCCCAGGTGGACCTGAAGCGCTTCACTGAGGTGACCACGCTTGAGCCTTACCAGGGCGTTGTTGTCGGCGCGCCGATGATCCTGGGCTGGCACCGCCCGGCGCTGCGCTTTTTGAAGCAGCACCAGCAGGCGCTCAGCCGCGTGCCGCTGGCCTGGTTCTGCACCGCCATGAGCCTGACTGTGGTCGAGGGTCAGCCAGATGAAGGGCTGCCCGTTTTTATCGATCCCTGGCTGGGAAAGCCGCCCAAGAATTCGCAGCGCCTGAGCTTTAAGGAAAACTACGCCACCGTGCGCAACTACCTTAAGCCGGTCTTCAAAGCGGCCCCGGGTTTGAAACCGCTCAGCATCGCCTTTTTCGGCGGAAAGCTGGAATTGTTCCGCCTGAAGTTCTTCCAGATGCTGTTCGTCATGTTGATCATCCAGGCACAGCCTGGGGACCAGCGCAACTGGGACGCCATCCAATCCTGGTCGCAGGATCTCGCACGGAAATTATCGCAGGCGTAAGCGCTCAATATAATTAAATGACGGATTCCAACCGCAAACTCTGGAACGATCAACACAAAACCTTACGAAAAGCCCTGCGGGGTGAACTACCCTTCGACCAGGCCATTGACCTGCTCCTGCGCCAGCATGCCATGGTGCACCATGGGGTGCGGACGGACGCCAGCCAGTATTGTTTTGAAGACGACCTGTGGGCGGGGTTGAGCGATCAAACATTTCGCTGCATCCCGCCCGGTGATGAACATTCCATTGCCTGGGCGATCTGGCATGTCACCCGCATCGAGGATGTGACCATGAACCTGCTATTGGCGGGGCAGGAGCAGCTGCTCACCCGTGAAGGCTGGCATGAGCGCCTGAAGGCCGCCGCCCAGGATACCGGCAACGCCATGGACGCGCGCGGAATTACCCGCCTGAGCGCTGAGGTCGACATGCAGGCGCTGCGTGAATACCGCCTGGCAGTCAGCCTAAATACACGTCAGGTCATCCGGCGCCTGCAGCCCGCAGACCTGAAACGCAGGGTGGACCCCACCCGCTTGCAGCACTGCCTGGACAGCGGCGCGGTGCACCCGGCTGCCCGCGCGATATTGGATTACTGGGGTGGGCTGACCATCGCCGGCCTGCTGCTGATGCCGCCCACCCGCCACAACTTTATCCACATAAACGAAGCCCTGCGCATCAAGCAGCGCTGCCTGAAGTTGCAAAACGCATAAGTACCTTCACGGTGCCAGCGCCCTTTCCAGGAACGCCAGCACCTTTTCGCGGTAAAAGGCATCTTCGGGCGCGTCGCCGTTCACTTTGAAGATGAAGTGCTCGGCGCCTTCCACAATCCAAAGCTCGACATTTTCGCCGCCCGCCTCTGCCAATGCGTAAGCATTCGCCACAGGGATCTGGCTGTCGGCGTCTCCGTGCATGATCAGCACCGGGCGCGGCGAAACCGCCGGGATGTCCCTCAACGGAGAAGCCTGTGCCGGCCAGACCCCGTACAGGGTGCGCATGCCCAGCTGGCTGTACGGTCCAAAAACCGTGATCATCCACTCCGGCGAACCCATCAGGCGCATGCCCTGCGCGATCATGCGGTCGATGGAGGCAAAGGCGCACGAACTGATAACCGCATCCACCTCCGGCCGCTCGGCTGCGGTGCGGATGGCCACCGCGCCGCCCATCGAGATACCGAACAACGCCAAGGGCCTGTCGCCCAGGTCGGCCTGCGACAGGACCCAATCGATGGCGGCGGAGGCATCCCGGGGTTCCTCGAACGCCAGCCCGATGCGCTGCCCGCCGCTGAAGCCGTGCGCGCGCATATCTTCTGAAAGCGAGGTGTAACCAGCCTCGTAAAGAAAACGGGCGCGCGGCAGGAAGGATGACGTATCTGTGCCATCCATACCGTGCAGCAGGATCACCGCCGCGCCGATCCTCGGCTCCGAGAGAACTCACCGGCGGTACATCTTATCCTTGACCACAATCACGATCACCACCAGCAGCCACAAAATCATCAGCCCCACATCTGAGGTTGGCAGGAAATTCACCATGACGTTAAAACAGGCGTGCAGGTACATCATCAGAAACAGGCTGCCGCCGCTGCGGCGGTAAAACCACGCCAGGAAAATGGCCAGCAGGATGCGGAAGATCCCACCGCCCAGCATGCCGCCCAGCAGCTCGCCGGGATAAAAACCATTCAGGTAAAGCGGCAGGTGCCACAGCGACCAGAACAGCGAGACGATCAGGGCAGCCACCAGCGGGCTGAAGCGTTTTTCCAGTTCCGGCTGCAGGAAGCCGCGCCAGCCGGGTTCTTCATTGCCGCCCTGCGCGACCAAAACCAGGACGAAGGTGAGCGCATACAGCGGCAGCACCTCCAGCGCAGGTTTCCCCCACAGGCCGGGGTACTCCACGCCCATCCCCAGCAGGGCGGACAATCCCCAGGCCAGCAGGATCAGCGCGGGGTAAAACAGCAGTCCGAATATCAACCAGCCGAAGCGCAGCCGCCGCGGCAGGATGGTCCCCATGCGCGCGCGCACATCCGCATTGCCAGACAGCGCACTCGCCAGCGCCCACCCGCCTGCCAGGCTGGCGATAACCGCTGCCGCCACCACAGGCACAGACAGGCTCAGGTTTTCAGCCAGCGTATCGTATTGGGGAACATTGCCGACCAGGTAGCGCAGGACCAGCAGGGCGAAGATCAGCCCGGCAGCCGCCAGCACTACCAAAGGCCTGTTCGAGAACAGGTTGAATTTTTCCCGGCTGCGCAATCCCAGGGTTAATGTACCCGCGATGGCGGGTCCAAACCCGCCGATCATCACGATCGCCATTACCAGCAGGTCGTTGCGCCCGCGCAGCGGGATGGCGCCCAGCCAGAAGAGCCAGGTCCAGGCGAAATTCAGCAAGATAAACGTCCACACAGGGTGTTTTTGAGCCAGTATTTTCATCAGGTTTCCTTAATAGATCTATTTCTTAAATCCGCATCCAATACATGCCCGATGGCAATCTTGCGGGCTTGGATGTTTCCTTGCAGCCCGGCAGTCTGCGCCAGAGCGCTCAATTCGTCCAATTCCAGACCCTGGCCTTGCGGTTCGCGCAGGACCATTCGTCCGCTGGGCCGCAGCAGCTGCGCCAGCCTTTGTATCACCAGGGGGCGCTCGTGGGCCGGGATTTCGTGCAGGACAAAGTGCATCAAAACCAGGTCGAAGCCGTCTTTGGCCAGGCCAGGCGCACTTACCCCGCCCAGATGAAAGGTTACATTTTTATAGCGCCGCAGGGTTCTCCGGATGACTCCCATCCAGCCGTGAGAAACATCCACACAGGCCAGCCGTCCACCGCCACGCTGCAAGCGGGCTGCCAAATGGCGCGAGCATACCCCAGAACCGGAGCCGAAATCCAGGACGCTTTCATCTCCTATCAGCCGCAGCCCGTGAACAAAGGAGCGGTAATACGGGCTGAGGACGGTCATGCCCAGGCCGAGGGTCAGCCAGATCTCCAGCCTCGGCGGTTCGTAAATAGCATTCTCCATATAACACTCCAGATTCTTGTCGGCTGCCTAAACCTCGTTGAAGGCAGGCGGATAAATCACTTTCCCGCTCACGCCCTGCAGCGCCCCAGGCACCAGTTCCAGCGCCATCCAGGCATCTCCTGCCTCTCCAAAGGGGCAATCCAGGCTGCGTGCCATTTCGACTGAAAAACCAAAGCGCGGATAAAATCCAGGTTGGCCCAAAACGATCACGATGGTGTGACCCAATCGCTTGCACGCTTCCAGCCCGTGGTGAACCAGCGCCGATCCGATTCCGCGCCCCTGATATTTCGGGAGCACAGCCATCGGAGCCAGCGCGAGAGCATCCATTTGACCATGCGGACCTGCAATCTGGATACGGCTGAAGAGGATGTGCCCGACGATCTTGCCGTCCTGCTCTGCCACAAGCGAAAGCTCGGGGATGAAGTACTCCGTTGTGCGGATGGCATCCACCAGCCTGCCTTCCGCATCCCGCCCGCCGAAGGCAAGCTGGTTGGCAGAAAAAATTTCAGCTCTATCTGCCGGGGTTTCGGGGCGAATTTTCATATGCCAATCCTCCAGTCTTTCATTCATTATAGGTCAGGAGGTAACTCTCTCTCTCGTGGCTGGTGCCGCCTGCCTTAATCGCGGCAGGAACATGCCGGTGCGCCGGCGGTATCCATCGTACTGCGGTCCGAACTCTGCCAGCATTTCCTTTTCCTCCCGGCGCGCCAGGCGGTAGTACAGCACCGCCATGACCGGCCACATGATCAGCATCGGCAGGGTGGCCCAGTCAAAGATCATGCCCAGGGTGATGAGCAGGAAGCCGGTGTACTGCGGGTGGCGGATGTAGCGGTAGATCCCGTCTGTGACCAGCTCGCCCTGACCGGCATCCTTACGCCAGTAGCGCCGGTAGACCACATTCCAGCCGGAAATCACCAGTACGATCCCGACCAGCATCATGACGGTGCCAATATACATGCCAGTGTGCCCGATGTAGCTGTAGAGCGTATGCCCCCACAGAATTCCGTCCGGCAGTGTAGCGCCAAAGACCCAGGCCAGGATGTATATGCTCATCGGGATGCCGAACATTTCAAAAGCCATGGCAACGATAAAGGCAGCATAGACGCCCGAAGGCTTTACCTGGCTCTTCTTATAGAAGGGGGTGAAGAGCAGAAACACCAGACCCAGCAGGGTCCAGAGGATGACATTGCCCCATTGTCCAAAGTGATTGACTGCCTGATCCATTTCTTATTCCTCATATTCTGAAAGATAGGGTTTGAGAATTTCACAATCAAAGTTGTCCTGCTTGAGATACACGAGTTTCAATCCCAGGTCGCGGATGCGGCTGAGCAGTCCGTGCAAAGCAGCTTGATCATTGACCCTGCCTGCCAGCAGCGTTTGCCCACCGGGAAGCTGCACGATCTTCAGGTGCCCGAACCAGCGCAGCCAGCGTTCATCCAGCACTTCCTGCACGACCAGGAGATAAACATGCATTGTTGAGTCGGTCGGTTGAGCGCTCATCGGTCTCCTATCCGGATGCATCTCAGCGCACTGAAGAGAGCATGGCGTACAAACGAGCCTCATCCCAACGCTCCAGCCCGTCCACAAACAGCAGCAGCGCTGGGCCGCCTTTACCCTCGAAGGTGGCCAGAACCTGGCGGTAAGCGCGTCCTTCCGAATTCATCCCCTCGCTAATGATCAGCTTGCCTTGCTGCCCGCCGATCAAAACTGGCCGCGTTTCGACCACGGTCAGACGCGTGTTGCTGTCATACCGGCCGGGCACCATCTGCTTCAATGACTGGCCCACCTTATCTGCGACTGCTTCATTCGACGTCTCCAGCAGGTACAGGTGGCCGCGGTTATCTGCTGACTGGTAAGCCGCCAGTTTGTAGCCCAAAAGGAAAATGCTGAAGTCAGCCTCGAAACCCGCTGGCAGCTCAAAATCTGCGATCTCGCTCGCGACCCGGTCGACTGTTGAGCGGTCAGGATGGACGATATTGATCCGGCTGCAGGCTGCCGCCCCTGCCAGGATCACCACACACAGGAATAGTAAAAATAATTTTTTCATGTAAACCTCTGGTCTCTGTTTGTTGATAGCATCAGTGTAACCCGCTTAAACCGGTCTGTCGCCTATCCTTGGATAGGCTTAAAGATAGGTTTTTAGAACGTGGTAAAATTTTTTACCGATCCCAATGGCTAATTCAGCAAGAGAATCGTCCCGACAGAAATCGCTGCTTGCGGTCAACCTGCTCTTTCTGCTTGTTTTCTGCCTGCAGGTATCCAACCTGCTGTTTTTATGGCTGCCGCAGTATGTGCGCCTTATTCTCAACCAGGTCTTCTTCATATTTCTACCCGCCTATGTTTACCTGCGCGTTACCCGGCAGCCAGTCCTGGAGCAGGTACGCTGGCGCTGGCCCGGATGGAAGAGCGCCTTGCTGGCCCTGCTGATCGGCATGGGCCTCTACCCGTTGTCAATCGTGAGCGCGGGGGTCTTTCAGAACCTGTTGGGGCTCACTTTCGAGGCCCCGGCGGACGCCATCCCGGCCACCGCCGGCATGGCGGTCCTGGCGATAATCGCCTACGCTGTCATGGCGCCGCTGTGCGAGGAATTTTTATTCCGGGGGGTCATCCAGCCGGTTTATGAGGGTCTCAGTGCCAGGTGGGCGGTCTTCTTCGTGGGGTTCCTCTTTATCCTGTTCCACCTGTCTTTGGTTCAGGGCTTGAGCATCATCCTGCTGGCGCTGGCGCTGGGCTTTGTCTTTTTGCGCACGCGTTCATTGCCCGCCAGCATCCTGACCCACTTCGGCGCCAACCTGCTGGCTGCGCTGGTCATCACCAGCGGCGTATTTAAATCGCCCCTGCCGGCAGTATTGTTCAGCTTGCCGGTTATTCTGGGCGGTGTACTGCTGTCCTTGCTTGCCCTCCTCCTTCTGGTGATCGTCACGCGCGCGCCCGAACCTGTCCCTGCCCCGCCCGCTGCGCGCCTGTCTCTCCGAACTGGCTGGCCCTTGCTGGCTGCTGTTTTGATCTACCTGGGGTTGACAGGCGCCGACTTCCTGCAGGCGCGCGCCCCTGCAATCATCAGTAATCCCCTGCAGGTCAACAGCGCGGTCTGGCAGCAAGAACTGACCCTGCGCTACGAGATAAAAAATATCATCGATCAGCCGGTTGGGACAGGCGAATGCCAGCTCAGGCCCGGCACCGGCGCAGTAGAAGTCACCTGCCAGTCCACCACCAGCGCCTATGAGGTCCAAAACGCCGGCGGGACGTGGATCAACGCAGGCGGGCTGCGCACAGACGTCCTTCGCTGGCAGGCATCGGACGGCCGCCTTTTGGAGGGCCGCACCAGCCTGAACTTGCGAGATGGGCAGTTCCGCGCCGAAACCAGTTGGGTGGCCCAGGAGACAGGTGTGCGGATCACCTACCAGGAAAATGACCAGCCAGGCCAGGAATTTTTCCTGCTCTGGAACGACTTTCCCCGCGCCAGCGAGGGCAGCCTGCTGGTGGTGGTGGACTTCCTGCTGCCCTGGCAACTGGCAGGCATGGACCTGAGGGCGGAGGTCAACGGGATGGTGGCGCGTTTCAGCCCCTACGCCTGGAGGGAGCGCAGCCGCGACAGCGGTCCCATTGCGGAAGCATTGTCGATCATTCCGGCGGGCTGGGAAGAACTGCGGATAACCTCAGGTACCATCAACACCCGCGTGGTCACCGTTGGCGAGCGTCAGACCATCTGGTACGCGCTTGACGGTCCGCCTGTTCCCGTCAGGTTTTTTAACGGCATGGAAACCTGGACGTTAATCGAGTGATTTAGGTCAATCCCAACGCTTTGGCTTTCGAGACGGCCTGCGTGCGGCTCTTTACCCCTAATTTGGCGTAGATGTTGTGGGCATGCCACTTGGCTGTGCCCACGCTGATGACCAGTTCGTCAGCGATCTCCTGGTTTGACAGCCCGCGCGCCATCAGAATCAAAACACTCAACTCGCTGCGCGAGAGCGAATCGGGACCGTTCGGCGAAAGCGGCGCAGGGGCTACCGCCGCAGGCTTAGTATCCGCTTGCAGCAGCCGGTCAATATAGCTTTTCAGATCTTCCTCGCTCAGCCTGGAGCGCATCTCCACCAGCAGGCTGCCCAGCGCTTCGCCTTCATCTCTGAAGACGGCGATGAATCCCTCTGGCTGCCCAAGCTGTAAGGCTGTATGCAGGGCTTGCAGGGCAGCATTTTGCCGCCCTGCGGCGGTATGCGCCAGGGCGGTTAACAGCAGGCATTCGATTCGGACCTTCGCGCGCCCGCCCATTTCCGCCTGCTGTTCTATCTCTTCTAGAATCTCGCACGCTTCTTCAATTTGCCCGTTGGCGATCTGGATGCGCGCCAGAACCAGCTCCTCATATTCCCGCAAATATTCAACTTTTAGGCTTGCGCGCTTGCGCTGAAAGGCCTGCGCCCATTCCAGCGCCTGGGCGGTGCGGCCTGAGAGCAGATCAATACGCGCCTGAATGGCTTCACACAGGTCGGTCAGGCGTGTGGTAGCGAAAGGTGTGAATATCTGAATCGCCTGATGGATCACCTGGCTGGCGGCTTCCGGGTCGCCCTGCGAAGCCTTCAGGCGAGCCAGCCCCAGGTACTCTTGTCCCAGGTCGGTGACAATCCCCCCGCTGCGAGAAAGGTCAATAGCCCTCTCCATCCATGCCTGCGCCTGGTCAAATTCACCCCGCTCGCGGGCGATTTCCGCCTTCACCGCCCACACCAGACCGGCGGGTGGTATGTTCTCATCCTCTCCTGACAGCAACTCCAGCGCTTGTTGGCAGGTGGTGAAAGCCGCTGTGAGATGGCCCTGCTGAACCTGCAGCATGGCGGCATCGCTGCGCGCATTCAGCGCCAGGTACTGAACGCCAGCCAGATGGGCTTCATCACTCGAACACAGGTAAGCCGCCAGCGCGGCATGTGTCTCCCCACGCAGATCATGGATCAAGGCGCGTGTGAACGCGAGCCTGGCGCGCGTGTGGCTGTCAATCAGGGCTTCGTTTTTGCTGATACGGCTAAGGATCTGGGCGGCTTTTCCCAATTGACCTTGAAAGGCGTATACCGCAGCCCTGAAAAGACCCGCCTGCAGCCCCAGCGCCGCCGCGCCTGGATCATCAGTCGGGCTGCTTTCCAGAGCCTGTTCAGCCAGGTCCAGCAGGCCTTCTGCCTGGGGCATCTTGCCAGCCAGGTAGAGCGCGCGCGAGGCGCGCACGGCCAGTTCAGGACGCTCGCGCATGCAGTGCTGCGGCAGGTTCTCCAGCCAGCTCTCGAGCAGCCCGACCTGCCCGCTTGACCAGGTTACAGGTTTTTGCAGGGCGCGTTGGATAGTGTCGGCGGCAAATTCAAAATCACCGCTCGCCAGCGCATGGCGAACAGCTTCGTGCGTCAACTGCGCCTGTTGGAACCATTCCGCTGCCGATCGGTGCAGCTCGCGCTGCTGTTCTTCATCCAGCTCGGTGCGCAGAAAATCAGCGAACAGGTGGTGATAACGGTACCAGTGACGCTCGGCATCCAGCGGAATCAGGAATAAATTGGCTTTTTCCAACTTCCTAAGCAGCGAAGCAGCATTATTGACCCCGGTCAATGCTTCGCACAGCGGAGCATTGAAGCGCTCAAGCAGAGATGTTTTCATTAAAAAAGTGCGCACATCCAGCGGGAAGCGCTGCAGAACTTCTTCCATCAGGTAATCAATCACATAACGGTTGCTGCCAGTAAACTCCTTGAGAAACTCAGCCGTTCCTGGGCGGTTCTGCAGCGAGAGGGCCGCCAATTGCAGGCCGGCCGCCCAGCCTTCGGTGCGCGCTTCCAGTGCCTGCACCCATTCTTCGCTGAGTCCGAGTCCCATGGTCTGGTTGAAAAGCGCCTCGGTCTCTTCACGGTTGAAGCGCAGGTCGCGCTCGCGTATTTCCACCATGGCGCAGCCAATGCGCAGTTTGGAGAGCGGCAGTGGCGGGTCCTCGCGCGTGATCAGCAACAAGTGGAAAAGGGGCGGGGCGTGTTCAATGAGGAACTGCACCGCCTCCTGCACCCACGCATTGTTGATGCGGTGGTAGTCGTCCAGCGCCAGGATGTATTTGGTCTTTCCACGCGGATTGGCAGACACGAGTGTATTGATCACACCGGTCATCGCCAGCGCGGGCTCTGGCAAATGCGCCGCCGCCGCGATAGCCGACAGGCTGCGGCCAAGGGCCTCATCCAGTTGGGCGAGAGCGGCTGAAAGGTAGGCAACAAACAGCCCCGGGGTGTTATCCTGCTCATCCAGCGATAGCCAGGCAATGCGGTCAGCGGGCAGGCGTGAACGCAGCCAATCCGCCGCCAGGGTCGATTTTCCGTAGCCAGCCGGCGCGCACACCAGCGTCAGGCAAGCGGAATTCTCGATGCCCGTGTTGATCAACTCAAACAGGCGCGGTCTATCCACCCGCTTGGCGCGCGCCGCAGGGATGAACAGCTTGGTAGCCAGCAGGGCGTTGTTCATTCTCGCCCTATTTTATCGTAAATCCCCCTTCAAGATCCTCAGTGCTGCAGGTGTAATCCTCCGACAGCGCTCATGACCCGAACTAGGATCATCAGCTTGATTGAAGTCGTTTTTCCGGCTGTTATAAACAATTAAAAAGGATCGCCGGCAGGTTCGAGGATTTCTTCCGGGTTCTCCACCACCATAACCTGTTCGCCCTGCAGGATGAAATACACCACCGCCGCGTTATTGGCGTAATTGCTCTCCAGGATCAGGCCGCCTGGGTCAACGATCGAGCGCAAGGCGTAAAGTCCATCCGCCAATTGAGAGACATCCACATACTGTCCGGGCAGGTGCGCGCGGTAGGTATCCGTCCAACCGACTGAAAGCCCCTGGCGCAGCGGGTTACACTCCAGGTACTGGCGGTAGTGCGGCCCTTCGATGGTTGTGTTATAAGATCCTCGGTAGCGCGAGACATCAAAAAGGCAGTAACCGACCTTATCCGAATAAACCGCCAGGTCCACCAAACGGCCGTTAGGCGCCACCGTCCACACCTGGTACAGGCTGAAGTTTTCCCAGTGCCAGTGACCATGCTCGATATGGTAATGGAACTGCCCGGCATCATAATAAATTTCCAGCCCATCCTCGAAGCGGATTAGCTGCCTGACATCGACAGTATCCGTGCCGCTTGGGCGGTCGCCGTGCATCTCCAGTGGTCCGAGTCCCGAATTCCAAATGGTGTTGGCGAAGCGCAGCAGACGCGTATCATTGCGGCGGTCGATCTCCAGACGTAAATCGGTCGGTGGCAGGGTGCGCAGGTCGGGCAGCAGCATATCCTCATAGGTGTAATCGGATAGCCGCAAATCTTGATGGTCGATCACCTCAGCTTCTGGATGGCCTTCATCGCCGGCGGCTGTCGAAGGCACCATGTAAGCCCTGGCTTCCAGCGTGCCTGCCCCCAGAAGCAGACAGGTAAGCGCAAGCAAGAATAATAAGCGGATGGTCCAGGAAAAATTCATTTTAGACAGGTTATTACAGATTCGAAATTTATTATCGCCTGTGGCGCATACCCCAGGCAAAGAAAGATCTACTCACCAGATAGATAGTCAACTAATTTGATCATATATCTCTCTTAAGCATAACAGAAAAATGACAGACATTTATTAAAACCCCTTAAATACTTGTCCTCCTGTTGGGCAGCACGCAATTAGAGAAAGCCCACCGGTGTCGGGTTTCGCTACACCTTTGGAACGATTAATCCCTCTTGTTGCACGCTCAACCCGACCTACACTTGGGTTAGCACCAATCTATCCGCGAACACAGCACGAATCCGCAAATGATAGCAACCTGCACAATCCGTTCGCCGCACATCCAGATTTTACCTGGCCAAATGTACAGTATTTATCACCTTTATGATAAATCGTCACAAATTCGGGAACTCTCATCAACCTGTTTCCGTCTTCAGGGATGAAAGGATAAAAATAGGAGTTCCACATGAATACCAAAGTAGATCGACCAATCTTGTTTTTCAACCTGCTGGCTGTCGTGTTTCTTTTTTCCATCGCCGCTTGCAGTCCCTCCGTTGGAACCGCTGATTTCGCAGCAGCGGCTGCCCCCGAAGAATCGCAGGATGCCGTCCGATACGAGCGCTTTTCTCTGCCCGAGGGGGTCAGCTTTGAACTTCCGGAAGGCTGGCAATTCTGGGCCAATGCCGGTTACCTGTCTCCGGATGACGGTCAGACCACGGCTGGTTTACGGTTCAGCTGGATTGAAGAAGGCAAGGACGCTGAGGTCCTGCTTTATAATGAAGGCGCGGTTGTTCATGAGAAAATAACCCAGGTGGTTTCAGGAATCGAAACTCACCGTTATATCGTGGAGGTTACCCTGACCAGTGCAGCAACGGGTGAGACCATCCACCATGCCTATGAAATGATCTATGCCTTCCCCGCCCCGAACGGGGAAATGATGACCGGCGTGGTGGTTTCTGCTCCAACCCTGGAGGCTCTGCAGCCACTGGTTCCGGTCGCCGAGCATATGCTTGCCAGCCTGACCTGGGACTGACCGTCGGCTTGACAGCAAAAACAGCCCTGGTGAATGCATTCATCAGGGCTGTTTTACCAGTAATCCAACGTGGCTTAGCGTTTCGCGCGAACCTTCTGTTCGAACTCCGCCATCATTTCATCCACGGTAAGAATCCCCGGCGAAAAACCCCACTTCTGCGCCCGCTGCGCCAGTTGGGTGATCTGTGGCGGCTCAAGGTAGGTTTGTGCCAGGATATCTGGCTGGCTGAAAACCGCCTGCGGAGTGTCGTCCGCCAGTATACGCCCGACCCCCATGGCGATCACGCGGCGCGAATAGCGCGCGACGATGGGCATATCGTGGGTGATGATTACGATCGTGTGCCCGTGTTGTTCATTCAACTCGCGCAGGAAATTCATAATTTCCAGAGACTGGTAGGAATCCTGCCCGGTGGTCGGCTCATCCACGATGATCACGCGCGGACGCAATGCCAGGATAGAGGCAATAGCCACCCGCTGGCGCAGCCCCTTGGAGAGAAAGAAGGGGTGTTCACCAAAATACTCTTCTTTTAATCCCACTACCTGAGCAGCTTCAGCGACTCGCTCCTTGACTTCCTCTTCAGAAAGCTGGATGTTACGGGGACCATAAGCGATTTCGTCCCAGCAGTTGCTGTTAAAGAGCTGGTGGTCCGGGTTCTGAAAAACGTAACCAACCCTTTTGACCATCTGCACAATGGATGTGTTGCGAGAGTTCAGCCCATCCACGATCACGTCCCCGCTGGTCGGTTTGAACAGTCCGTTCAGGCATTTGGACAGTGTCGTCTTGCCTGAGCCATTTTGGCCGATCAGCGCCATCATTTCACCCAGGCCAATTTCAAGATTGATCCCATCCAGCGCCTTGGTGCCGTCCGGGTAGCGGTATTCCAGGTCTTTTACTTGTATAAAGGTACTCGATTCCATTTTGTAGCCTCAGGATTGACTGGATTCGAGCGCCCGCTCAAAAACACGGTCGAGGAGCCCGGCAGCCTCGTCCACCGTCAGGGGCAGCGCGCCCTCGTAATATCCGGCCTGCACCAACCGGTTGAAAAACGCAACCACACCCGGCGGCTGGATGCCTTTCTCCAGCAGCAGCGGCATATTTTTGAAAAATGTGCGCGGCTCATTATCTAATAAAATCTGACCGTCGTGCAGCAGGATCATGCGGTCAGCCATGGGCACAAGCTTTTCCAGGCTGTGCTCGATCACAATGATGGTATTCTTCTTTTCCTGCTTGGTCTTGTCGAGGACATTGAATACGCGTGAGCGGCTGATGGGGTCGAGCATCGAAGTCGGCTCATCCAGAATCATCACCTCGGGGGTCATCGCCAGCACAGCCCCCAGCGCTACGCGCTGTTTCTGACCGCCCGAGAGTTCATAGGGCGGTTTCCCAAGCAAGGGTCCCAGGTCGGTCAAATCCAGCACCCATTCAAGCCTTTCGCGGATCTCGGCGACGCTCAGCCCGATGTTTTCCATTCCAAAAACCAGCTCATCCTCGACCGTCATGGCGGTAAACTGGGCTTCCGGATCCGAAAACACCATCCCGACCTTGCGCTGCAGGTCGCCGCGCGGGTACGTCTCCACCTCCCTGCCATAAACCAGGACCTCCCCTTCCTTGATCCCATGGTATTGACCGGGGATCAACCCATTCATCATGTACGCCAGGGTTGTTTTTCCGGCCCCATTCGGGCCGATAATGCCCACGAACTCACCCTGCTGGATGGTTAAATTGATCGGGGAGAGGGCCTTTTTAGGTTGATTTAAGTACTGCCATGAGCAATCTTTGAATTGAATAATATCCATGTGGACTCCCAGGGTTTTTACGGGTAGAGCAGGTGAATCCAGGAGGTCTCGATCGCAAAAAACCCAAAATAATACCGCATTACCAGCAAGGCGATAAAACTGAGCAATATTAACGCTGTCAAGGCACGGTCCAGACCGCGAAACTGGTAATGGGTGAGGATGTAGTCGGCCCGCTTGACTTTAGCGGCTTCGCCGGTAAAGGCGTAACCGCGCGCCACCAGCGCATTTGTGAATTCCTCCGAGCGGCGCAGCGAGAGGGCGAACAGCGGGATCATATACATCACGTATTTTCGAATTTTGTAAACGAGCGACTTACCCGTGGTGTCGAATCCGCGCGCCTGTTCTGCCTGGCGCACGATCTGGAAATCCTCCAGCACCATACCCGCTGAGCGCAGCGCCATGGCGAAGACATAAGTCACCACGAACGGCATGCGGATACTGCGCATGGCGACGATCACATCGCGTTCACGCGAGGTGCTCAGGAAGAAAACCATGGTGGCGATCATCGGCAAAATCCGAAAATAGACCACGATCGCATCGCGCACCCGCTCCCAGTAAATCGGCCGGCCTAATACATTGAACAGCACCGAGTAATTGGGATGGATGCCACCCAGGATGGTGTAGGAGATCAGGATGATCGTACCCATCGAAATAGCAACCGGCACATATATGCGCATGATGCGCATATTAATCCGGCTGTAGGCCATCAACAGGATAATGACGACAAATAAAAAAGCATTCCATTCTGGTGCCGGGATGAACAGGGGGAATAAACTGACGACCAGTAAAAACAATAATTTCACGAACGGGTGAATCGCATAAATAGGAGATTCATCGGGAACATATCCCAGCAGGGTTTTGTTCATATAATCGCCTCTCAGCAATCAATGAGGGGGCTGGTCAGACCTGCCCCCTCACTTCGACTAACCGCAAGATCTACGCAAACCAGCGTTTTACGAAGGCTGGCGTGCGAATGACAACAGCAGACAGCGCCTTCAGCAGGATGAAGTTGAAAACCACGCCTGCGACAACGTTACCACCGAACCAGCCCCAAATGAACAGCGGCAGTGATTCGGTGGTGAGCAGGTTGAAGCCGCGCAGCACTACCAGCGTGGACCATAAGGCGCCAAATGCGCTGGACACGACCATGGCTGCGAAGAAGATTAAATAATCGCGCCCGGATTTTAGCCGCGGATCCAGTTTAAAGCGGCGGAAGGCCCAGGCGGGCAGGAATGCCTGTACAGCATTGGCAGGAATGTAGGCGGCCGAAATGTAAAACGGTGTCCCCGCAATGGCGTTTGAAAAGAACGGGAAGACCGCGCCAGCTATGACGCCCCAGCCGCCAAACCAGATCGCGCCAACCTGTTGGACGGCGATACCGGTCCAAAAGAAGTTTACCCCGAAGCCGAGCGGGAAACTAATCGAACCGAATGCCCCAACAACGAAACCAATCCCAATCAGAAGCGCGGTGATGACGATGTGGATCACGCCTATTGAGCGCTTCTCCCCCTTTTGGACCGTCCAGATTTGCTCGGCGGTCAGATCCCCTGGTTTGTTAACAACCTCAGACATAAGTACCTCCTCATTTGACGGATTAAAATAGGATGATGGGATTTTTGGGCGGCGTTGTCAGACAACAACCTGCCTGTATATAGTTTAAGGATGTCGATCGGTTTGTCAACTAATTTGATAAATGAGTTTTTGAAATTATGAAAATTCACACCTTTTGGCATTACGGGTGGGGATTATATCTCCTTATCTTCCAGCCAATACCTTATTTTTATTACGCTCAATCCAGCGGGTTATATGATTTCCGACCTGCCCTGTGCGCACACCGGGTTATTGTGCGTCCTTGTGCTGATCACGGGGCGCGCCAATCACCCCAAACCCGGCGATCAATCCATGGGCCGAAAGGATTTATCCGACAACCTGCTCCCCCTTGCGGAACTGCGTCCGGTACAGGTGCGCGTACAACCCGTTTTGCGCCAGCAGATCCGTATGCGAACCGCGCTCGACCACCTGCCCGCGGTCGATCACTAAAATCTGATCGGCCGCCAGGATGGTGCTCAGGCGGTGAGCGATGACGATGCTGGTGCGCCCTGCCATGACGCGCTTGAGGGCTTCCTGGATCAATGCCTCCGATTCGCTGTCCAGGCTGCTGGTGGCCTCGTCCAGCACCAGGATGCGCGGGTCTTTGAGGATCACGCGCGCCAGAGCGATGCGCTGCTTCTCACCGCCGCTCAGGCGGTAGCCGCGCTCGCCTACAATGGTATCGTAACCATCAGGCAGGTCTTTAATGAAGTCGTGGATGTTGGCCACTTTGCAAGCCTGTTCCAGTTCAGCCTGGCTGGCATCCAGTTTGGCGTACAGCAGGTTGGTGCGGATGGTGTCGTGGAACAGGTAGGTTTCCTGGGTGACCATGCCGATCTGCGCTGAGAGGGTCTCCAGGCTGAGGTCACGCAAGTCGTGCCCGTCGATGCGGATAACGCCTTCACTGGGGTCGTACAGCCGCGGGATCAGGTAGGTCAAGGTGGTCTTGCCCGCTCCGCTGGGACCAACCAGCGCGACAAGCTGCCCCGGCTGCACGCGGAAGCTGACTCTCTCCAGCGCATTCCCGCGCGCCTGGCTGCGCCCGCTAGGTTCATCTTCCTCCCCTGTCGTGCGCTCTCCCGATAACACCGCCGCCACGTTGTCCATGCTGCCATAACGGTGCACCGCGCTCAGCAGGAACTCATCCCCAACCTCGTATTTAAAGGTGACATTATCGAACTCGATTTCACCGCGTATCTCAGAAAGACGGCGCGCGTTTGGTCGTTCGGCGATATCCACCGGCAGGTCGATCACTTCAAATACGCGCTCAAAGCTGACCATGGAGGTGGCGAATTCCACCGGCGCGCTCGCCAGGCTCTGCATGGCGCTGTACAGGCTGCCCAGGTAAGCCCCAAAAGCCACGATCGTCCCAACGGTGAAGTCGCCCTGGATGACATAATATCCACCCAGCCCGTACACCAGCGCTGTGCCGATGGCGCTGAGCAGACCGACGATGGCGAAGAAGATCGACCCCATGTAGGCGCGCCGCACGCCCAGGTCGCGCACCTGGGCAGCCCTCCTGCCGAAGCGTTCGATTTCAAGCTGCTTGCGCCCGAACAGCTTGACCAGCAGCGCGCCGCCGATGTTGAGCGTTTCGTTCATCATCGCGTTCATCTGGGCATTGGCCTCCATCTGGCGGCGGGCGATCTCGCGCAGGCGTTCGCCCAACTGGCGCGCTGCATAGATGAAAAGCGGCACGATCAGCACGCTGATCAATGTCAGGCGCCATTCGAGCGTGAGCATGACAGCCAGCAGGGCAGACGCCTGGATGAAATTGGTGACAATGCCCACGATGGTGTTGGAGATGGCATTCTGCGCGCCGACCACGTCATTGTTCAGGCGGCTCATCAATTCGCCGACTTTGGTGTGGGTGAAGAAGCGCAGCGACATGCGCTGCAGGTTGGCGTACAATGCCCGGCGCAGGTCGTAAATAACGCCTTCGCCAACCGCGGCGTTCAACCGCCGCTGAGCCACGTTGATGACTCCAATGACACCCGGGATGAGCAGCAGCGCCAGCGCCAGCAGCACCAACCGGTTAAGGTCACCAGCCGGGATGGTGCGGTCGATCAGGTCTCGCAGGATCAGCGGTGTCAGCAGCGTCAGGCCGGTAGCGGTCAAAATCAGCGCCAGCATACCAATAATATGCCGCCGGTAAGGGCGTCCATAGCCAAGCACCCGCCGCAGCAGCGCCCAGGTAACCCTGGGCTTTTCATCGGGTGATTGAATCAAGTTGCGCATGCCCTGGTGGAATCGCATCATAATGGCCTCCCCTCTGATTATAGCCTTGAACTTTTATGCTAACCTAAACCAGCATCGCGCGCCTGGCGGGCGGCATCCTCGCGGCTGCCAGCCTGCAGCTTGCTAAGGATATTACTGACGTGGTTGCGCACGGTTTTTGGGCTGATGACCAGTTCCCTGGCGATTTGCTCATTTTTGTAACCACGCGCCAGCATCGCCAGCACCTCGCGCTCGCGTTCTGTCAATTCGGGGAAGGTTGTGTCCGTGGAAACCGGTCTGGCCGGGCTGAAGAAATTTGCCATACGTGAGGCAATCGCAGCGGAAAAAATGGCCTCGCCCTTCGCGACCGCGTAGATGGCGCGCAGCATGTCCTCGCGCCGCACCCCCTTGAGAATGTAACCGCGCGCGCCGGCGCGCATGGCGGCGAATACCGACTGGTCGTCATCGAACATGGTCAGGATCAAAATCTTTACTTGCGGCCGCGCGGCCATGATCCTGCGCGTGGCTTCGATGCCATCGCCATCCCCCAGTTCCACATCCATTAAAATGACATCCGGTTTCTTTTCCACGGCCTGCCGCACTGCCTGCGCGCTGTTCTCCGCCTCTCCAATCACCTCGATATCTGCTTCCGAATCGAGCAGCAGCCTCAAGCCGTCTCTGAAGATCTGGTGGTCATCCACAATCAATATGCGAATTTGCGCCATACTGGTTTCACCCTCACACGTTCCCGGCTGGCTGGTAGGGAATGGTTACCCGGATTTCAGCCCCGCCGCTTTTTGATTTTCGCAGCTCGAACTTACCGCCCAATTCGGCTGCCCGTTCGCGCATCGAGTGTAAACCCACGCCCGGCGTGTAGGCGGACGGAAAACCGCGGCCATTATCACGGATGATCAACAAGGCCTCGCGCTCGAAGGTTAATGCCACCTGGCAGCAGGTGGCCCGGGCGTGCCGCTCGACATTGGTAAGCGCTTCCTGCAAAATACGGAATAATGCCACCTCAACCGCCGCTGGCAGCGCTGGAGTTTTATCATCCAGCGCCAATTCGACCCGCAGGCCGGTGGAATCGGACGCGGGTGAGTTGAACTGCTCAACGGTGGCGCGGATTGCGCCTGCCAGTCCCAGGTGATCCAGTAGCGGCGGGCGCAGGTCGTACACCAGCCGGCGCACCTCCTCCAGAATTCCCTGGGTATCATCTTCCATCTCCAGCAGGTAGCGCTCGACCACGGCCGGCGTCTGCCTTAGCTGCGCGCGCGCCAGGCCGATTTTCAACAGGTGGGCAGCCAGGCGCGGTCCCAGGCCATCATGCAGGTCGCGGCGCAGGCGGCGCCTTTCTTCCTCCTGGGCACTGATCAGCCGCTGGCGCGATTGCTGCAGGTCCCGCGCAAGCGTGACATTATGAACGGCGGCCCCGACCTGGCGGGCGATACTGTCCAGCAGTTTCATCTCCGCGCGGGTGAATTCCTCATCCTGCGCCCGCTGCGCCACCAGCAGCCGTCCAACCGTCTCACCCTGGTTAAGCAGCGGGAAAGGTTTCAGACCTTCGCTGGGCCGCCCGTAAGATGCCACGATTTTTTCCTCTGTGCCCTCGGCCACCGACAGCGCAACATACGGCAGGTGCAAGGTCTGCGCGATGGTCTCTACGATGGTCGGCAGGACGGTCTGGGTAGGCAGGCTGGTCTCAAGCTGCCGGCCCAACCGCGCCAGGACCTCGAAAGGCTCGTCACGAGCCCCGTACATGCGCCGGTTGACCCAGTGGACCAGCCGTTCCCGCAGCGGCTGCACCAGGATCGCGACCAGCCCTGCTGCCAGCAGCGACACTACCCAGTTACCCTGAGTCTGAAGAAAAAGCCCGAAGGCCGCCACCACCAGCAAATAGATTCCCCCGGTCAGCACAATCAGGGTCCCATATACCAGGGTGCGGTTCATCAGCTGGTCGATCTCGAACAGGTTGTGGCGCAGGATCGCCGCAGCGATGGCCAGCGGAAAGACCAGCACGATCACGCCCATCAAGTTGGGGTTCAACCCCGGCCAGCCAAACACGCCGGGCAGGATGTATAAAAACAATCCGCAGCCTCCCGCTACCAAACCGGCCCACACCACCCAGCGGATCTGTTGGCGGGTGGCGCCGCGTGTGTTGATCCGGTATTGCCGGGTGATGGTAATTAAGGTCAGCGCCAGGAAGAAACCGGCGATAATCCCCTCTGCAGGCGTCCAGCGCCGAAGCCAATCCAGCGTGTTGACAGCGGCCGAGCGCGACAGCAGCACCCACAGGGTTATAAACACCAACACCCCCAGGTAGCTGAGAGGGAGCAGGCGGGGGTGTCTCTCGAAAAACGGCAGCGGCTTTGGAAAAATAGCCGCAAAGTGGAACATGCTGACCCAATAGAAGGCGTAGAAACCAAAACTGGTCACTTTGAACAGCCAGAAACCCATGCCAGAAACGATATCACCCAGGGTCAAGCCAAACGACCAGCTGGTCGAGCTCAACACAAATGATGCTGACAAGAACAAGACCTGCCCTGCCTGGCTGCGCGGTCGGCGGAGGAAAACGAAACTGGCGATCAAATGAAATACCAGCGCGAAAAGGATGGTGCCCCAGTTCCGGCGCAGCACATCACTCACGCCAAATGGTCCCAGCTGCACCTGGATCTGCTGCTGGCTGCCTGCTCTCCGGACGGTGTAGATGACCTGCTCACCCGGCTGCCAGTCAGGCCGCTGCGCGCCGGGCTGGAATAATGCCTTAGCCCACGCTTCCAGGCTGCGCCCATCCACAACCGTCACCAGGTCGCCATCCAGCAGACCATCCGTCTGCGGCCTGAGCACACTGACAACCACTCCTTCTTCATTTATACTGCTGGCTCCCGGCTCGAGGCGCGCTCCATCCCAGGGTGCGGCTGCCTGACCTGTGACAAACAGAACCGCTGGAAAGATAGCAAGGGCTGCGATCAGGATCACAGCCCAGGGATTCGTACCTGCTTTGGTCATATTTTCATTGTAGCATATGCCTGCCCTGCGTTCGCGCAGCAATGGTTCGATCGGCGAGGCTCAGGCTTACCACTGGGATTACCTGCCCGGCAGCTGCTGCAGGTACAGAAACATGGCTGCCAGTTCATCATCACTCATGCCTCCGTAGTACTGCCAGGGCATTTCATCATTCAACAGGCGCCCGTCCGGCGTGCGCCCGCTGCGCATGGCTGTGCGGAAGTCATCCAGCGTCCAGCTTCCCAGGCGGCCGGTCATCGTCAGGTCAGGCCCAGCCGGTGGACCCATCTGGGCTTCTTCCGCCGTCCTGCCGTGGTACTCGGGACCATGGCAGTCACTGCACACGCCAATAGTCACCAGATAGCGGCCGTAATCGACACTGACCCCCTCAGGCGGCGAAGCGCTGCCCACCACGGCATGGTCGATCAACTCACCAGGTAACCCGCTAAACCCAACCAGGCCAAAAATGATACTGCCAGGAAAACTGAGGGATCTTTCTGGCAGTTCGCGGTCCACAGCCGGTTGCGCCTGGATATAAGCAATGATGGCTGCCAGGTCGGAATCGCTCAGGTGGGCGTAATGATTGGAGGGCATGCCGCCCAGCACGCGCCCGTCGGCTCCGACCCCGTGACGCACAGCCTTATTCCAGTCTTCCAGGGTGTAATAAGAGCCAATGCCGCCATTACCAGACGTGAGGTTGGGGGCGTAGAGCACCCCGATCATGGCATCCTTGATCAGAAGATCGCCGCCCAGGTCGCTCGCGTGGCAGGAGATACATACAGCCACATTTTCCACCAGGTGCTGCCCGCGGTCCAAATCAGCACCTTCGACGCTTATAAGAGTGGAATTGATCTCGTAACCGGCGTTCGCCAGCCGCAGGCTGCCAATGCCATAGGAAGCCAGCACCGCAATCACCAGTACAGCGGCCAGCCCCGCCAGGATGATGCCAATACGCTTCAGGATCATTGCGAATTCTCCTCCAGAAGGTTCTTCAGGGCCTGCAATTCGATTTCCATCTGGCTTTTTTGCTGGCGCACCAGAATGGGCTCGGCCAGCTTGAAAAAGCCGCCCGGTTCGGCTTCGATGGTTTCCGACACCCTAATTCCGTCCGGGGTTTCTTCGCAGCTCGTCAACCCGGACATTGGAAAGGGTCCGGAAGTTGTTTTCCAGGCGAACACATGCGGCGCCTGGTACTCCATCACCACGCCGCTGGTTTCAACCTTCCTGCCACCGACCTTCAGGCTGTAGCGGTAGGTGCTGCCCACTGCTACGGGGCCATCGGAAGTCATTTTTGCTTCCAGCAGGCTGGTGCGCCATTCTGGATGGAGGTCGAAATCTTTTATGTAACGAAAGACCTCCTCGATCGGCCGCTGGACCAGAACACTTACCTTAATTGTTGCCATATCTACCTCTCCTTATTGTTTAAATTAGATTTTTCCAGGAATTTCACAATAGCTGACTGGATACCTGCTTTACGCCAGCATTTCTCACGCCTGCAGCCGCCTTGCGCAGGAAGGCGATCCCAGCGGGCAGGCTGATCAGGTAATAAGCAAAGGGCGGCATGTCGCGGAATACCAGGGTCAGGATGAAAAGCACCAGCATTGAAGCGCTAAACAGCCATGCCAGCCAGCGCGGATACAGGCTGGATAACAGCACCAGCCCAAACAGGAACAGACCCGCCTGGGTCAGCAGTGTGTAGGCGAAAAAAGCCGGGTCAGGCGGGGTGATCTTGACCCACTCCTGTGGATTGACCGCGCGGAAGACGGCATAGCTGGCGAAAAAGAGTGATCCAACAAACGTGGCTGCCGCTGCCGGCACCCACAACGCCAGGCGGCTGCTGCGGCGCAGCTGGTAAGCCGCGCTGCCAATCCCCGCCGCTGTAAGGACAGCCCCGGCCCCATACAGCACCTGGACTAGCACCCATGCGCTGGGCGCTTGAGTGATAATGGCCATTTTGCCCTCAACGCTTGCCTCCATATGCACCCTGGATAGCGGAGAAAAACTGGCCGCAAAAAAGATAAGTGAGCCTGCGATCAAAGTCCAGGCAGTAATTTTTGAAATCATCACCTTGACACCTTTCTTCAAGTAATCATTTCTGCGCTTAAGCGGGTTTCAGCGCCGAGCGCAACCACAGCGTCCACAGGATATAGCTGATCACCGCCAGCGCAGCTATAACCATGACCAACGAGTTGAGTCCCAACGTGGAGGCAGCCCCGATCAGGAAATACCCCCCGCCCGACAGGATGCCCGCCCAGGCTGCCTTACGGGCCGGGAATCCGCCCTTCAGCATGATCCAACCTACCAGGATCAGCCACACGCCCTGCAGGAAGATACCGGCGAATTGAGCCGCCAGCGCAATACCGCCAGGCAGGCTGCGGTTGAAATAAAAACCCACCAGGACCAGTCCGCCCAGTGCTAACAGCGTAAAACCCGTCAGGCCTACCGCGCGCATGATACCAACCTGGCGTATTCCCAATGACTCAAAGATGCGGCTTAACCCGATCACAACCGGGATCATGGTTACGCCCATCAGTACAGCCGTGAGGTCGCTGATCAAGGCAAATACGCCTTCGACCATGAAATACGCGCTGCCAGTGATCACACCAGCGATGTACGCCCCCAGGGCCCAGAGCAGCCACTTTCTCACGCTTTGGCGCGCGTCAGCCGCAGGAATCACAGTAATTTCTGAGTGGGTAAGCATCTTTCCTCCTCAATTTACAAAATCATGACCAATGAGCGGTGAATGCCGCCCAGATTGAAGGGCAGCTTCTGCCAACTGTCGCCGTAATCGCTTGAAAACCACACTTCGCCATTGCTCATCCCGGCATACAAATGACCGCTCTCTTCCGGATCAGTCAGCAGGGCATAGGCCATGTAATTCAAGGGCTGCGGCAGCCCGCCGCTCAATTGCTCCCAGGCAGCACCGCCAGCCGAGCGGTAGATATAAGCATTCGCCTTTCCGTCTATGTGCGCAGCCGGAACCATACTGGCTGATACCATCGGCGAAGCCGAGGTGTACCAGACCTCCGGTCGTTGAGGATCAGCAGCGCAAGCCCAGCCGTAGCGGCGGTCGAGCCCGTCCTTGGGCTGCTGCCAGGTCAGTCCGCCGTCCCTGGAGACCGCCGCGCCGCCGCCGCCGCCCTCGTAGGCCCAATTTGGGTTGCGGGCATGGAAGATCAATGTGTGGCAGTCTCGCAGCGCACCCGGGCGGTGCGTGGACCAGGTTAATCCCCCATTCGTTGTGCGCACCACCGCGCCGAACTCGATCCCGGCGAGAATGGTGTTCGCATCGGTTGGTGAAATCGCCAGCCCCTGCACATGGGGACGGAAATCCGGCGGTTCAGCCGGGGACCACCAGGACCAGCGCCCGCGGATTTTGCGAAACCCTTCCAGCTCGGTCCAGGTCGCGCCGGCATCGCGGGTGACAAACACGCTGGCCGGCCTTGCGCCAGCGTAGATCACACCAGCTTCATGCGGGCTGGGCGCCAGCGCGCGCACCAGAATACCCTCCAGTCCGGCGTGGGTCCAGCTCCTGCCCTGGTCTTGCGAGCGCAGCACGCCGTTATTACCCGTGCCGGCGTAGATCACCCGCGAGTCGAACGGGTCCAGCGCCAGGCAGCGCACATCCTCGCCCGGCATGATCTGCTCGACCTCCCAGTTATTCTGCGCTCTGCGTTCGGCGCGGGTCAAACTTTGACCTGTGTTGGCAATAAACAAGCTCGCATTCATTCCGGCTGTACCTCCAGTTCCAAGTGGAAAATTCCATTTTTGTCGGGTTGTAATAGCTTACCTGCCATGGTGTCCCGTTGTCATGATCCGCTCGTCCTGAATGTTGACCCATCTTTATTGGGACGGGCCCAGGGACATGCATCGACTGCATACGGGTAAGCCCACGGGGATGCTGCTCACCCCTGCCCCATCAGAATGCTATATAATGAATTAAAACTCCCCGAGGAAAGATGTTTGAGCTGCCTGAATACCTGACCCTTGCTCGCCAGGTGAACGAGACCCTGAGCGGCAAAGTGATTCGCGCGGGGCGGTTGGGAAACAGCCCGCACAAGTTTGTCTGGTACACACATGCGCCGGATGAATTCGAAAGGCTGACGGGCGGTAAAACCATCGGCACAGCGCGGGTGAAAGGACGCTGGATGATGATCCCGCTAGAGCCCGGCTACGTCCTTGTGGTCGGAGAATGCGGCGGCAAATTTCTCTATCACCCGCCTGGGTCAGAGCCGCTTAAGAAGTTTCACTTGCACATCACTTTCACGGATGGCTCATCCCTGAGCGCTTTAACCCAGATGTGGGGCGCTTATGAACTGTACGAAAGCGGCCGCGAGCTGGAACGGCCCTACATCAAAGGCATGCGCCCCACGCCCGTGGATGCCGAATTTTCGCGTGAATACTTCCTTGGCCTGATAGCTGACCTGCTCAAGGGTGAAAAACGCAGCGTGAAAAGCCTGCTCACCCAGGATCAACTCATTCCCGGTTTGGGGAACGCCATTGCGCAGGATATCCTGTTTACGGCCCGCCTGCACCCGCGCCGTCCCCTGGCCGAATTGACGCCGCAAATGCGGAATGATCTCTATGATGCCATCCTTGGTATCGCTCAGAAAGCCGCCGCTCTGGGCGGGCGCAGCGATGAGCTCGATCTGTACGGCCAGCCTGGCGGCTACCAGCGCATCCTGGACAGCAAGGCAGCCGGCCAGCCCTGCCCTGTGTGCGGAAGCGCCATCCTCAAGATGCAGTACCTGGGCGGCGCGAGTTACTACTGCCCGCGCTGCCAGGAGTGATCTCGTGGCTTTCTACCTGCTGACCTTTGCCATCACCTGGGGATTATGGGTACCGGCAGCCCTATCCGGCCAAAATATCTCCCAATCCGCCTGGATGATCGTGTACTTCCTGGGCGGTTTCGGCCCCTCTATCGCCGGGATTATCCTGACCTACCGGGCTGCGAGCAGGCAAGAACGGCGCGATTTCTGGTTGCGCGCCGTCCAGTTCAGCCGCATCTCTCCGGGCTGGCAGGCTTTCATCTGGCTGGTGTACCCGCTGGTTTTTGGCGTCAGCATTGCCCTCGACTGGCTCACCTCGGGGTCACTGCCGGGCACGGACTTGCTCTCGCAGGCCGCGGTCAACCCGCTCATTTTGCCAGGGACGATCCTCTTTCTGCTGATCGCTGGGCCTGTTTCTGAAGAGTTGGGCTGGCGAGGTTACGCGCTCGACCGCCTGCAGGCACACCGCTCTCCATTGTCTGCCAGCTTAATCCTGGGCGCGCTGTGGTGGCTCTGGCACCTGCCCCTGTTTTTCATCCGCGGGACTGCCCACTACGAGTGGGGGCTGTTCTCGCTCAATGCGCTGGTTTTCCTGCTGGTGGCTTTTCCGCAGTCTGTCCTCATGACCTGGACGTACAACCACAACCGCCGCAGTATTCTGGCTGCCATCCTGCTGCACTTCACCTACCCCCTGACACTCAACCTGATCTATCCGCTCAGCGAATTTGCCAGTTTGCTGCATGCCCTTTTGCTTATTCTGGTTGCTACCGTGATGGTCCTGATGCTTAAGAACAGGAAACCTGCTCAACCACCAGCAGCCTTTGGAATACCGCGCGCTGATTGACAGGAGAAAATCCATGCCCGCTTATGTCATCGTAGAAGTAAAAGTTATCGACCCGCTTCTTTACCAGGAGGTAATCCGTCTGACCCCGCCAACGGTGAAGGCTTACGGCGGTAAGTACCTGGCGCGCGGCGGCCGCTGCGATACCCTTAGTGGAACCTGGCAGCCTGAGCGCCTGGTGATCCTGGAATTCGAAAGCAGCGAACGCGTAAAACAATGGCAGGACTCGCCTGAGTACCGGCCGGTTAAAGCGCTGCGCGACCAGGCAGCCCGCGTCAACATGGTCGTATTGGATAGCGGACAACTGCCTGACGGATAAGGACCGCAAGATGGACTTCGCCGGGTTTCGCAAACAGTTAACGAAGAAGGGCAAGAAAGAGCGCGTCGTTGAAGCCCTTGTCCAGCAGGTGAAGCGATGGCAGTCCTTCCCGCGGGAGGAGCGCGGGCATGGCCTTGAAAATGCCGGCCCGGCGGATTTCCGCGCCCAATAAATCGAAAAAATTGTCGAGTACGAAGAATGAATATCCGAAATGCCCGCCTGAACGACCTAAATGATCAGCATGCCGTCTGCGCGCTGATACGCGAACTGGCCGAATCCATCGGTGAGAGCAGCCCCATTACCCCTGAGTTCGTGCAGACGTACCTGTCCCATCCGGGCAGCGCTGTATTGCTGGCCGAGGAGGACGGCCAGGTGTGCGGCTTGCTCAGCTATGCCGTCAAACCGGATCTCTACCACGCTGGTTACAGCGCCGAAATCGAAGCGCTGGTGGTAACACGCCAGGCGCGCGGTAAGGGAGTCGCCAGCCTGCTGATCAATCACATTCTCGCGCTAGGTGACCGCAGCGGCTGGGCGGAAATCTCCGTCAGCACCGGATTTGATAACAGCGCAGCCCAGAACCTCTACCGCCGTTATGGTCTGACGGATGAAAGCCTGCTACTGGAGCGCCACCTCTAACCAGCCCGCCGCGGGATAAAAAAACACCCCCTGGAAACTGGGGGTGTTTGGTTGTTAGAAGTTGTTCTTCTTACAGTACAACGACGTTCGCGGCCTGCAGGCCTTTCGGGCCTTTTTCAATCGAGAACTCGACCTTCTGGCCTTCGACCAGGGTGCGATAACCTTCGATTTGAATCGCCGTGTGGTGAACGAAAACGTCGGCGCCGTTTTCCTGAGAAAGGAAACCATAACCTTTTTCGTTGTTGAACCACTTCACACTACCAATTACCCGTTCTGACATTTTGAAATTCTCCATTTCTTACTACAAAAACGATTTCGATCGCTCAGTAAAAATCACCCCGCCGAAACCGGCAGGGTGAAACCTGACACGATCACTGCATTACGGAAAGCACGATTTCTCTCCGCTAGAGAACGATTATATCATAATCTCACATTTGTCCAGGGTATTTAACTCATTTTAATAAAACTCGTTTTCATTTCCTGGCCGCACCCGCATTGCTCTTTAACCTTATCTGGCGTATACTCGCGCGAAATAAACCTTCTAATAGATTCTTGAGCACACAGGGATATCTATGCGAGCATACAACCTGCGATCGCTGAAATTGCCCAAATTAACCCGGTTCGGGCTGAGCGTTTTTACCCGCGTTCTTACCACCCAAATGGGCAAGGCGCTGCTATTAAACAGCCTGCTTAAGAGCGGCGGAGTCATGCGCCTGCGGCAGATCACGCTGACTGAAAGCCCCACGTTGCTGCCACTGGTACCTGTCAATGGGCGCGTCCAGGCCACGCCCGAAGGTTTCACCCCTGGCGCGCCGCCGGAAGGTTTCCCGTTCCGCACTTCGCGCGATTACACCCGCGCCTACCAGCGGGGTGAGACCACACCGCTCGAGGTTGCCAAAGGGGTCCTGGCCGCCATCCAGGCTTCTGACCAGGGACAAAAACCTCTGCGCCTTTTCATCTCTGTCCTTCCAGAAGACCTTCTCGCACAGGCGCGGGCAGCCAGCGAGCGCTACCGCGGCGGCGCTGCGCTTGGTCCGTTGGACGGCGTTCCGGTGGCGGTCAAGGACGAGCTCGATATGCAGCCCTACCCGACCACGGGCGGGACCAGCTTCCTGGGCAGCGCCCCCGCCCGTCAGGACGCCACGGTGGTGGCACGCCTGCGCGCCGCCGGGGCGCTGCTGGTGGGAAAAACCAATATGTACGAGTTTGGGGTCAACCCGAACGGTTTCAACAGGCATCACGGCACGGTGCGCAACCCGTACAACCTGGATTGCGATCCGGGCGGCAGTTCCAGCGGTTCGGCAGCCGCTGTCGCGGCGGGCATCACCCCTCTGGCAATCGGGGCAGATGCGGGCGGGTCCATCCGCATCCCCTCCGGCCTGTGCGGTGTGGTGGGCCTCAAACCGACCTTCGGACGGGTCTGCGAGTTCGGGGCTGTGCCCATTTGCTGGAGCATGGCGCACCTGGGGCCGATCGCTGCCAGCGTGGAGGACGCCGCTTTGGGGTATATGCTCATGGCCGGACCTGACCAGCGAGATGTCAACACGCTGGTGCAGCCGCCGGTTGACCTGTCCGGCTGGAACCAGCCGAACCTGCGCGGCGTGCGCATCGGCATCTACCGCGAATGGTTTGAGCACGCCGAACCCGAAGTGGTGCGGATCTGTCGAACCCTGGCGGACCGGCTGGTTGAGGCCGGAGCGGAAGTAAGAGAAATCGAAATCCCCGAGTTGGATGAAATGCGCATCGCTCAGGCGGTTTCCATCCTGGCGGAGATGTCGCTCAACATGCAGGCTCACCGGCAACACCAGTCACAGCTTTCAGACCCGGTGCGGATCAACCTCAGCCTGGGAGATGCGCTGACAGCCAGCGATTACCTGACAGCCCAGCAGATTCGCACCCGCGCGCTGGCCATCTTCCAGAGGGTGTTCCAGGAAGTGGATATCATTCTCACCCCCGCCACAGCCATCAGCGCGCCGCCCTTCCCGCCAGGCGGGCTGTCCGGCGGGTACTCCGACCTCAGCACCGTGACAGAGCTGATGCGCTTTATTTTCCCCGCTAACCTGTGCGGTCTCCCTGCTATCACTTTTCCGGCCGGGTACGACAGCAGCGCTCTGCCGGTCGGCATGCAGGCTGTTGGGCGTCACTGGGAAGAAAACCTGCTGCTGCGCGTGGCATACAATGCTGAACGGGTTGTTTCCCGCCGCACCCCGCCGAACTATTATCCATCCATTTAGTGGGCGTGCAAGCGCATGCCGAAAACGTGCTCGTAGACCAGGCGCAGATAATATCCCCAGGCCAGCGGCTGGCGATATTCCCCGACTGCTGCGGGACCGCTGGCTGACGGGTTTTCCTTCAGGTGGGTCTCGAAAAAGCGCAGCATTTGCTCCCAGGCCTGCGCCTGGACCCCTCCCGCGCGGATGGCATCCATATCGGTCACAAAGGCGTGCGGCTGGTCAGGATACACGGTTATTTCGTGCGGGATGCCGGCCTGGTTGAGTCCCTGCTCGAAGGCGCGAACTTCTGCCAACGGGATGGAGCTGTCTGCCCCACCAAAGATCCCCAGCACCGGCCCGCGAAGTTTGGCCAGCGCTTCAGGGTTCGTCTCGGGGGAACCGTAGAACACGACCGTGGCGGCGATGTGCGGGTTGTGCAGGCTGTAGCTGAGGGACGCTCTGCCGCCGTAACAGAAACCCATCACCCCCACATGATTAATGGCAGCATCAGGCTGGTCCGCCAGCCACATAAATACGGCGTCCAGGTCCTGGTTGACCCGCTCCGGCGGCGTGCTGATCACCTGGTAGATCGCGCGCGGGATCCAGGCTGTCGTCGATCCGCGAAAGGTATCCGGCGCGATCACCAGATAACCCTCCTCGGCCAGTCCTTGCGCTTTGCCAATGATGCTCTCGTTCAGGCCGTAGAACTCGTGGATCATGATCACTGCCGGGAAAGGACCGTCCCCTTCAGGCCTGGCGACGTATGCGCGCACCTCCGGTCCGCCATCCAGCCCCGGGATGGCTGTGTTGCTGAACTGCAATATGCGGTCTCTGCCCAAAGCCGCGTCCACCAGAACCGAGCCGGCCAGCAGGAGCACAAAGGCCGCGATTACGGCCAGGATACCAATAAAAATTCGCGCCAGTATTCGTTTCATCGCTTCTCCGATTGGTTTTTATTATAGACAAATATTCTCCAATATGATAGGAAGTTTATTTTTGATCCATATACAAAACCCCGCCTGGTCCGATGCCGGCGTCTGTTACCCTCTTTCCCAATGCGCGCCTGACCAGCGCGGCAGCCTGAATGGGTATCGCTGCCCAGCGGCTCGCAGCCGTTTTGGAAACCCGCCGTCCCGACGATGACCGCCTTCAACCGCCTGACTTCCACCAAAGGAGAAATCCCGCATCCATTTTTCAAGCCCAGAATTATTGAGTCAGCGGCCTGACGACCAGCCTAACCAGGAGGGGTTGAAGGCCAGCTGCTCTTTTTTTGTTGGGATTGATTCGCGGTAAAATCAATCCAGCCCTTAAATTTGTGAGGAGAACTCCTATGCCCATCGAACCTGGATTGACCGCCGAGCTGACCATGACCGTCCAGGAGAGCGACACTGCGCGCTACTCCGGCGGAGCAGAATTCCCGCCGGTGCTCAGCACGCCGCGCATGATCGGGTACATGGAGCGCGCCGCCCACCTGGCGCTGAAGCCTTTTCTGGAGGCGGGGCAGGGCTCGGTCGGAACAGTGGTGAACGTCAGCCACCTGGCTGCCACCCCGGTGGGCATGCAGGTGCGCTTCCGCGCCCAAGTGCTGCAGGTCGAAGGAAGGCGGGTATGGTTTAGGGTGGAAGCCTGGGATACCCAGGAAAAGATCGGCGAGGGTGAGCACGAGCGTTTTATCATCGATGAGGAAAAATTCTACCAGCGCCTGGCCTTGAAACAGGCGCAGGTCTGAACTGATGCGCCAGGGGGGACAAGACCATGGACAATCCATCCTCCATCTTCCAGCCTGTTTCACTCGCGCCGCCAGTTTACGCGCGCATGCGCGTGTATTCGACCTATATCCCCATGCGTGACGGGGTGCGCCTGGCTGCCGATGTTTACCTGCCTGACCCGCTTCCGCGCGGGACGCGCCTGCCCACCCTCCTGCAGCAGGCGCGCTACTGGCGCGCGACCGAAATGCGCCCCCCGCTGGCCTGGCTGCTGCCGCGCGAAGGCGACAACCTGCCCATGTTCCGCGCCGAAAAACGAGCCCTTACCGGCCGCGGCTACGCTGTGCTGGTGGTGGATGTGCGCGGCAGCGGGGCTTCCTTTGGCGTCTGGCGCTACCCCTGGGAAGCCGTCAGCGTCAGCGACGCCTTCGACCTGGTCGAGTGGATCACCCGCCAGCCGTGGAGCGACGGGCAGGTCGCCGGCAGCGGGACTTCCTACATGGGCACAACCGCAGAGCTGCTGCTGGCCTGCGGGCACCCTGCCGTTAAGGCCGTGGTGGCGAAATTCAACCACCCCGATCCGTTTACCGATATCGCCTGCCCGGGCGGCCTGTTCAACCAGCGCTTCGTGACCGCCTGGGGGAGACTGGATCAGGCCCTCGACCGCAACCAGCCGCCGGACCACTTCAGGGGTCTCATGCGCCTGTTCGTGCGCGGCGTTCGCCCGGTCAACGGCTCGCGGGGGCGGGCTGATTTGCGCGCGGCGATCGCCATGCACGCGGACAACGGGCAGCTCGACCACCTGCCCGAGGGTATGACCTTCCGCGATCAGGTTCATCCCCAGGGCGGATACAGCATGCAGGACCTGGCGCCGCTGGCTTTCCGTGAACAGTTGTTCAGCTCGCCTGTTCCGGTGCTGGGCTGGGCCAGTTGGCTGGACGCGGGCACCGCCCAGGCGGCCCTGCGCCGCCTGCGCTCCAATGCCGGCCCGCGTCTGGCCGTGATCGGCGCCTGGTGCCACGGGGGGATGAAGAGCGCCAGCCCCTTTCTGTCGGAAGACGCCCCGCTCGACCCGCCCCCAGCCGTGCAGCAGGCTGAAATGCTGCACTTCCTGGATACCTGCCTGAAGCACCCCGACGGTGCGCAGTCACTGGAGAATAAGGTCCTGTACTACACCCTGGGGGCTGAAACCTGGCAGCAGTCCAGCCGCTGGCCGCCGGCTGGTTTTTCAACCCGGACATTGTATCTGCGCCCAAACTTGAGCCTGACGCCTCAACCGCCTGAGCAGGCCGGCAGTCTGGAATACACGGTCGACTGGCGCGCCAGCACCGGCCGCTATAACCGCTGGTGGGAGCTGGGCATCACCGAACGGCGCAGCGTCAATTATGGCGACCGCGCCTCCCAGAATGGGTGCGTCCTGGCTTTTGAAAGCCCGCCGCTGGAGAGGGATCTCGAAATCTGCGGGACGCCGGTCCTCAGCCTGTACCTGGCTTCCAGCGAACCCGACTGCGCTTTCTACGCCTACCTCGAGGATGTCATGCCCGACGGGCGCATCCTGCACCTGAGCGAGGGGCAGCTGCGCGCCATTCACCACCGCCTGGCACCCCCTGGTCCATATGACGATCCTGATATCCCTGTGCACAGTTTTCGCCAGGCCGACGCCCAGCCGCTGACCACTGGACAGGTGACCGAAATCCGCTTCGCCTTGCTGCCCGTGTCCGCGCTGCTGCGCCGCGGTCACCGCCTGCGGTTGGCTCTGGCGGGTCACGACCAGGACAACTTCCCGCGCATCCCGTCCTTTGGTCAGCCGGTCTGGCAGATTCACTGCAGTCCTGCGCATCCCAGCCGCCTTGAAATTCACACTTCAGCTTAGCTTCGCAGTTTTATTAAGGCTTACCCGCCTCATCCCGGAGACCAGAATGAACCAGCCCGTCGCTCACCTGATTGACAACGCCATTGAGCTCACCCTTGGATCTCTGCGCCTGCTGTGGGCCGGCCCGCAGTACCACACGGCCGAACGAAAGGAAGAAACCTGGCTGAAGGCAGAGCCCTCCCAGGCCTACGCCCTCAATGGACCAGCGCCAAAGTTCCTGTTTGATTCCATTCATCACTGGTTCAACGGGCGGGTGCACATCCGCTACAGCTTCCCCAGCCCGGTCAGCACGCCCTACCCGGAAAACAATACCGTCTACGGCCTGGCGGATGTGCAGGAGAAGGGCAGCGCGCCCGCCGCCGTGATCCTGCTGCACGGCTACCAGATGCAGACTTTCGCTCCGCTCAAATGGATTGCCGAGCCAGCCGCGCGGGCCGGGCTGGATATATACTACATGTCGCTGCCGTACCACATGCGCCGCGCCCCGCGCGGGTCCTGGTCGGGCGAATATGGGCTGAGCGCGGATGTCGAACGCACGGTCGAATCCTTCCGCCAGGGCGTGCTCGACCTGCGCAGCCTGATCAGCTACATCCGCGAAGTCAAAGGCCAGCCGGTCGCCATCGCCGGTCTCTCCCTGGGCGCCTTCACCTGCTGCGCGGCCGCGTTGGTGGATGACCGCCCCTTTGCGCTGGTCTCGCTGCTGGGCGGCGGGAGCCTGGCTGACCTCGTCTTCGCCGGCTTTTCCTTCCGCCTGATTCGCAAGGAACTGCAGGAGAGCGGCGTCACGCCCGCCGACCTGGAGAATTGGTGGCGCCTGCTCGCACCGGCCAACTGGAACCCGCGCCTGGACAGGGAGCGCATCCTCATGTTCGCCGGCCAACACGACCCGATCGTCACTCCCCGCAACGTCCGCCGCCTGTGGGACGCCTGGAGCCAGCCGCGCCTGGACTGGCTGCCCTGCGGGCATGCCAGCGTGGCCTTCTACACCCGTCAGATTGGCGAGCGGATGGCGAAATTCCTCCTGGAAAGATTGGAGCACGAACAGCATGAAAATCCTCGCCTTTGAGAAAGAATTATCCGCGCCGCAGCCGCCCGATTACCAACCGCTCCTAAAGGCCGAAGCCCGCAAAATCTGGCAGCTTCAGCAGGCGGATATCCTGCGCGAGGTGTATTTCCGCGCCGACCAGCACACCGCCGTCCTGGTGCTGGAATGTCGGCATGTGGAAGAAGCCGCCGGGCTGTTGAGCAGCCTGCCGCTGGTGCAGGCCGGGCTGATTGCGTTCGAATTCATCCCGCTCAAACCATATGACGGTTTTTCCCGCCTCATAAATTAACTCCCTGGAGGAGACGCCATGCCCGAAGTAATCGTTCGCGAAATCGAAGGCGAAGAGATGGTAGATATCTTCTACCGTCTGCCCGCTTACGCCTTCCTGCCCACCCCACCCATGCCGGACGAGGAGGAGCGCAAGAAAATCCTGCGCCGCCGCCGCGGAGCGCGCCACTACGCCGTCTTCGAAGACGGCCAGGCTGTTGCCTGTGCTGGCGGTCACGCCATGCAGCAAAATGTGCGCGGCAGGATCTACCCCATGTGCGGCGTGTTCGGCGTGGCCACAACCCCGGGTGCCCGCCGCAAAGGCTATGCCCGCCTTGCGATAGGAAAACTCCTGGCAGACTTTAAAGAATCTGGCAGCCCTTTCTCCTGCCTCTACCCCTTTCGTGAATCCTTCTACGAGCGCCTCGGGTACGCCACTTTCCCCCAGCACCGCTGGGTGAAATTCGAGACAGCCGGCCTGGCGCCCCTCCTGAAACAGGACCTGGGCGGATCGGTCAGCCAGCACATGATCGCCGATGCCTTCGAGGAGTATGTAGCCCTTCATGAAAAACTGCTGGCGCGCACGCATGGCATGAGCCTGTTCGAGGAGCGCGGCTCCGTCTGGGCGGTGCGCAACGAACACTGGCTGGCGCTGGCGCGTGTGGATGGCCAGGTGGTGGGGGCCATGATCTATGCCCTCAAGGGCGACGAGATTGGCCAGTTCACCTTGCGTGCGCTGCGCTTCCTCTACCTCACCAGCCAGGCGCGCTACCTGCTGCTGGACTGGATCGCCCGCCACATCGACCAGGCGGTCCACGCGGAGGTGCGCCTGCCCGCACATGACCTCCCTGAGACCTGGTTCGTGGATTTGAATTTCAAAACCGAGCCCGATTTCCTGGCTCCCATGGGTCGCATCCTGGATATTGGCGCGATCAGCGGCATGGCGCTGGGTCCTGGCAGTTTCAGCTCCAGGGTGCGCGACCCATACTGCCCCTGGAACCAGCGCGCCTGGAATTTTGAATCAGTGGATGGAAGCCTGGCCGTCAGCCCGGCTGCCGATGCCCAGGAGGAGCTGAGCATCCAGGCCCTGGCCGCCCTGGTGTACGGCGTCAACGACCCGGCTGATTTCCGCTACCGCGGCTGGGGCGACCCGTCACCCGCCCTGCAGGCTGTCCTGCGCCCGATGTTCCCCCGCCAGACACCGTATCTATACGAGGCGTTTTAAGAACGACCCCTCCCCAGCCCTCCACATTTTTCAGAAATAAAATGGGGAGGGTGGCCCCCATTCGTGTATTCGCGTGGCATTCGTGGTCGGTCACGGCTGCAACCCGGCATAGTATTCGTTGTGTATATGGGCGATTCGGTACCCTCGTGGTTCGACAGGCTCACCAATCGGGTGCCTTTTTTCTCACTCGCAAGTCAACGTACGGGCAAAGCAGCCGGTGCTGGCGCTTCGCCTTATCGATCAGATCCACGCCCCGGCTGCTTACCCCACACTCAGAAAAATGGGGAGGGTGACCGGCTTTCGTGTATTCGCGCATTATTCGTGGAGAGTTATGCTGAAAACCGACATCGCATTGTTCGTTGGGTTTCGGGGCAATTGTCGCCTAAATAAAAACACGTCCAAACGCCCCTCAACCCAACCTACAAACTCCGGCGACCCCTCCCCAGCCCTCCCCATTTTTCAGAAAAAAATGGGGAGGGTGGCCTCAGGCCGGGTGGGGTAGTCAGCCATTCGTGTATTCTCGCATTATTCGTTGGGTTTCAGGGCAATTGACGCCAGCACAGAAACACGTCCAAACGCCCCTCAACCCAACCTACGAACTATCACCAGACCATAAATCGTACTTCAGAAATCATAAATCGTAAATCAATTTTGCCTACTCCCTGGGGCCGAACAGGCGCTGCCACAGGCGCTGGCGGGCCGCCTTGAGATCGCCGCTGCGCTGCCGCCAGGTGCCGATGATGCCATAGGGCAGGAACATCACCAACAAAATGAAGATCAGCCCGAAGACCAGCGGCCAGCGCGCGCCGAACCACTGGTACAGGAACTGGCTGAAAACCTGCATCACGCCCGCGCCCAAAATGGGACCGATCAATGTCCCGATGCCGCCGAGGATGGTCATGATGAGCGCGTTGATGGTGAAGAGCGCGCTGGTCATCGAAGGCGTGGCCGACATCGTCCACATGGCGTACAGCCCGCCCGCCAGCCCGGCGATCACCGCCGCGGTGACGAAAGCCACCGAGCGGTACACCACCGGGTTGTAGCCGATCATGCGCACGCGCGACTCGTTGTCGCGCAGGGCGACGAAGACCCGCCCGGTGGGCGAATTCACCACCCGCCGCGCCAGCAGGTACATCAACACCAAGAAGGCCAGCGCCACAAAGTAGAACAACAGCCGGTTCTGGGTTGGGTTGATCCACAGCGGCACGGGCACGCCGTGCAGGCCGTCGTCCGCGCCGGTCCATTTTACGAAATCAGTCGCCTTGGAAAGGATATGCAGCGACTCCGCCACCGCCAGCGAGACCATGGCAAAATACACGCCTTTCACCCGCGCTGAGGCCGCGCTGAATACCAGACCCAGCAGGATTGAGACCAGCACTACCAGCACGACGGCAACGATGAACAGTATCACGCTGGTGATGTCCGCTCCCCCTGGCAGGCTGACACGGTAGCGCGAGGCGATCTGCGGAACGGCGTGCGTCAACCACAGCGCCATGGTGTAAGCGCCCCCGCCGAAGAAGGCCGCATGCCCGAAGGTCAGGATGCCGGTGTAGCCGATGAGCAGGTCATAGCTCATGGCGTACACGGCCATGATGAAGAAGGCGATTAACTGCCCCTGCCAGAACTTGGACGGCCCGTCAATCACCGAGGTGCCGGTGAACAGCGCGAACAGAAACGGGAAGGCCGCCAGCAGCGCCAGGATGAGCAGGCCAAACCATTCGGATTTTAGCTTTACGAGCAGACCGCTGTGGGTCGGGGATGAGGTTTGAGCTTTCGCTTTGGCAGTCTCCATGGCCTACTCCTTCCTGCCGAACAACCCGGCCGGGCGCAGCAGCAGCACGATGGCCATGATGATCACCGTTGAGGCCTCCGCGATAGCCGGCGACAGGCTGAATTTCAGCGCCAGGTAGTCGCCGAAGGCGCGCGCCAGTCCCAGCAGCAGGGCTCCAATGGCTGCGCCGCTGTAGCTGCCCATCCCGCCGATGACCACCACGATAAAAGCCTGCAGCTGATAGGCATCGCCCATATTGGGCTGCACCGGGATGAAGGGCGCCGCGCCGATGCCGCCCAGCGCCGCCAGCCCAACCCCCAGCATGAACACGATGGTGAACACCCGCCGCACGTTGATGCCGAGCGCTTCCACCATTTCGCGGTCCTGCACGCCGGCGCGGATGATCATGCCCAGGCGCGAGGATTTCATCAGCAGCCCGAGGGCGATCAACATGACGATGCCCAGAACAATGATGAACAATCGGTAGGAGGGGAAGGTCACCCCGAGGATATCAATGGTGATCGAGTTGCTGCTGAACCAGGCCAGGATATTTTCCGCTTTTCCCGGCTGGGAAAACATGGGCGGCCGGCTCATCTGGTACGCCAGCGGCTGCCAGAGCAGCTGGATCAGCTCCTTGATCACAAAGGCCAGCCCCAGGGTCAAAATGATCAGGTAGATCGGCCGCACGTACAGCGGGCGGATCAGGCTGACCTCTATGGCGGCGCCGATGCCGGCGCCCAGCAGCGCCCCCACGATCAGCGCCATGAAGAAGCGCAGGTTGGCATCCCACAGCAGGACCGCAATCGGACCCGACTCGCGCACCAGCGTCGCTATTAGGGTCAAAACCAGCAGGACCGCGAACAGGATCCAGGTTCGTTTTACCTCGCCGCGGTGCACCACCAGAGTCTTATCCCCTGGGCGGGCCGCCCCGGCAGCCAGCAGGACGCCCGCCAGCAGCATCAGGACAGGCCGCAGCCAGAAGATGCCCAGCGCCTCCTGAGGAGTGGCCTCAGCCAGCGGGTCGCCGGCTACCATGGTCGCCACCATGGCGGTCTTGGCCAGGTCGAGGATATCCAGCCCGCGCACCGCCAGCACGCCCACCACCAGGCCGAGCAGCGTCAGGCCGATCTGAAGCAATTTTTGCAGCCGCTCCGACAGCTCCCAGTTTTGGCCCAGGGAACGCAGGTAAGGCGTCAGCACCAGCCCGCACAGCAGCGCCAGCACCAGCGGCGCCAGCCCGAATAAAAAGCTGGGGTTGGTGTAAAACTGCCAGCCCAGGTATGCCCCCAGCATGAACATGGCGCCGTGAGCAAAATTGAGCACATCCATCAGGCCAAAAATCAGGGTCAGTCCGGCTGCCACCATGAAGTACAGCGCGCCAATGGTCAGGCCGGAAAGCGCCGTGCGCACAAAGGGCTGCTGCCCCATGGTGATGTAACCGATCACGCTCAGGACCACCAGCAGCCCCAGGATGGTCAGCAGCGTGCTGTTTTCGCGTAGAAAGTCGGATCGTTTCATGACGCCCCTCCCGAGCGGACGGCGGTCCCCAGCATGCGGTGAATCAATTCTTTGTCTTTCACCAGGTCGCTCATCTTGCCCTCGTTCACGCTGCGCCCATCGTCAAGAATGTAGTACGATTCGCCCAACTGGCTGGCCATGATGAAGTTTTGCTCGACCAGCAGTATCGTCGTGGTGCTGCTCAAACTGCGAATGGCTTCCATCATCTGCTCGATCAGGATGGGCGCCAGCCCTTCGCTGGGCTCGTCGATCAGCAGCAGCTTGTTATCCGGCACCAGCGCGCGCGCCACAGCCAGCATCTGCTGCTGACCGCCGGAAAGGTGGTTGCCGGGCAGCTTGTAGAGGCGCTTCAGGTCAGGGAACAACCCGAAAATAAAGTCCGCCTTGCGGTCCAGATCGCCGCGTTTGCGCTCGGCGATCTTCAGGTTCTCGCCCACGCTTAAGTTGCGAAAAATCGCGCGGTGCTCGGGCACGTAGCCAATACCCAGGTTAGCGATGTCGTACGCGTGCCGCCCCTGGATCTCCTCGCCGTCGAAGCGCACCACACCCTCGCGCGGCGGCGTCAGCCCGAGGATCGATTTGAGGGTGGTGGTTTTGCCGGCCCCGTTGCGGCCCAGCAGCAAGGTGATGCTGCCACGCCTCACCTGCAGCGAGACCCCTTCGAGGATGTGAAACTGGCCGATGAAGGTGTGGATGTTCTCCACCTGCAGAATGAGGTCATTTTCCATCTTTAACCTCCAGGCCCTCGGTCAAATCCCCGTAAAACTCGCCCAGGTAGGCGCTTTGCACCATCTGATTGCTGGCAATCTCATGGGGGCTGCCCTCAGCCAGCAGTTGTCCCTGGTGCATGACCGTGATGCGGTCGGAGATACTCATGACCATGTCCATGCGGTGCTCGACCAGCACGATGGTCTTGTCGCCGTCCGCCATGATGGCGTGGATGATCTCCAGCAGCATGGGCACCTGCTCGGAGGACATGCCGGCGGTCGGCTCGTCCAGCAGCAGCAGGCGCGGGTCACCCGCTAGCATGATGCCCAGCTCGAGTTTGCGTTTATCGCCGTGCGGCAGGTTGCGCGCCAGGTCGTTTTCGCGTCCCTGCAGCCCGACCCGGCGGGCGACTTCGAGCGCTTTGTCAATGTAGGCTGGCAGGTCGAAGGCATGCTTGAGGATGCGGAAATTGTCCTTCCCCAGCGCCTGCGCTGACAGACGGATATTTTCCAGCACCGTCAGGCTGGGGAAAATATTGGTAATCTGGAACGAGCGCCCGATGCCCAGGTGCGCAATGCGGTGGGGCGGCAGGTTGGTGATTTCCCTGCCCTCAAAAAACACCTGCCCGGCTGTCGGGCGCATCATCCCGCTCAGCAGGTTGAACAAGGTAGTTTTTCCGGCGCCGTTCGGGCCTATGATCGAGTGCAAGGTTTTCTCGCGGATCTGGATGCTGACGTTATCCACCGCGACCAGGCCGCCGAACTCTTTGCGTAAATTCTTTGCTTCCAGGAGGATCTCCCCAGCGGATGTCATGGAAGGTCCCTTTCATAAATTGCCAGTCATCGCCTGTGGGGGCGGCGGACGCCGTCCCCACAGGGTTGAAAAAAGAGCCTGTTAGTGAGTTGTTGCTACATCTGTGAGCCGGGATTACGGGCGCGGGAGGCTGCCGCAGCGCGATTCATACTCGCCGATCAGGGTGCAGGGCACATCCAGCTCGTCGTAGGCGGTCACATAGACCGTCTCGAAGAACTTGTAGGTCGGGCGACCCTGATCATCGGGCGGCGGGTTGATATCCACCAGCTTGAGGATGTTCATCGGCTGCAAGCAGACATGGTCCTCGGGCCGGATGTAGTATGTGCCCTTGGGCCCTTCGAACATCAGGCCTTCCAGCGCCGGGATCATCGCGTCGCCGGAGGTATCGCCGCCGGTCTTTTCGAGGGCAGCAGCCAGCGCCAGCGCGGATGCCATGCCGCCAGCGGTGAACAGATCGGGCGGTTCGTTAAAATACTCGAGGTGCTTCTCGGTCAGCCATTTGTTGATTTCGGTGTCGGCTGCGGTGTAATGGTAGACGTTCAAGCCGATCTGCCCAACCGCCGCGCCGTAAACCGCGGCGAAGGAAGCGTTGTCGCCGTAACCGGTGGCGACGCGCATCTCATCCAGCGCGCCCAGATCCGCCAGCTGCTGGAAGAGGGTCACGTAGCCCGTGCCAGCCCAGGTCAGAAACAGGCAGTCGGCACCCGAGTCCATCGCTTGCTGGATGTAAGGGGTGAAATCGGTGGTGTCGGCAGGCGCGTAGATGTCAGCGATAACTTCGCCGCCGTACTGGCGCACCGAGTAATCCAGCGCCACCCCCGAGCCGCGCCCAAAGGCGCTGTCGATACCGATGTGGGCAAACTTGCTGCCAACATTTTCGACCAGGTATTTGGCGATCACCAGGGTGTCATCGAAGTTGGTGCGTGAGGTGCGGAAGACGTAGGGGTTGAAGTACTCGCCGGTGATGAAAGTGGAGGCGGCCGGATCAACCATGAGGATGATCTTGTTTTCCAGCGCAACGCTGGTGAGCGCGGCCGCTGGACCCGAACCCACCGGACCCTGCAGGAGCTCGACCCCGTCTTTTTCGATCAGTTCCAGCGCCAGCTGGACCGACTTCTCGGGATTGCCCTCATCGTCGCGGATCAGAACCTCGACCGGGCGGTTGGCGATCACGTAGCGGCCAGCTTCGTCCTTCACGCCGCCGGAGGCGTACTCCAGCCCAAGCTGGAACCCGCGCGTCTGCTGCTGCCCATACAGCGCCAGCGCGCCTGAAAGCCAGGAGATCTGTCCGATCTTGAGAACCGGCCCAAGCTCGACTTCAGCCTCGGGTTCCTCTGTTGGCTCCACCACTTCGGGTGCCGAGGTGTTGGTGGGCTGGGGCAGCGGGGTTGGTTCCACAGCGGGCGGCTGCGGGGGCTCCGGCGTTACCTGGGAGACACACGCACCCAGGATCATGCTCAGCATGACCAGGATACTGACAAGCGTCAAACTCTTTTTCATGATCTTCTCCTTCATTTTTTTGATGGGGGAATAGAAACGGATTCTACGCACAACCATGGGGAAATTTTTTCGCAGCCGGCACAACTGCCAGCTAATCCATCACCTCCTTTAATAGCATCAACACAGCCTGTCCAGTCACGACCTGGCGGGCTTCTTGATTGCTGCAGACTGTTTTTAAGGTAAGTATGTTTTTTTCGGGCTGCCAGGCGGTCACTTCCACCTGGGCGGTGATCGTATCGCCAATAAAGATCGGCGCCAGGAACTCCAACTGCTGGCTCAGGCATACCGCGCCCGGTCCAGGCAGGCGCATGCTCAGCACCGCCGATATCAACCCGGCCGCCATGATTTCGTGCGCTGTACGTTTCCCATAACGGGTACGGCGCGCGTATTCGGCATCCACATGCAGGGCGCCAAAGTCACCCGTAAGGCCGGCGAAGGTGGTCACATCGGCCTCGTTGACCGTTTTGGAGAAACTGGCGCGCATGCCGATGGGGTAACGCAGGGAGTCCTGTTCAGCGATCATCATTCAGACCCTCTCCTGAACCTGGACCTGCGCCAGGAAACCCAGCACCAAAGCGTTGAACAGCAGCGGTTTCTCCAGACAGAGCGCATGCCCGGCGTCGGGAACCACAACCAGCTGCGCACCGGGTATCTGCGCGGCAATGATCTCGCTGTACCTGCGCGGCTTGAGGATATCATCCTCCCCAACCATCACCAATGTAGGCGCTTGGATGCGGTGCAGGTCAGCCGTCAGGTTCATGCGCTGAAAGCACTCAAACAGTTCCAGCGATGCCGGCAAGTCCAGGTCTTTATAGCGCTGCGCCGCGCTTTCCACGGCTGCTCGATTCCTTTCGATGTAATCAGCGGAGAAGTTCAACATGTAGCTGACCTCGAACAGGCGCAGCGCGTCGCCGGCGCGGGCTGCCGCGCTCCAGGTGTCGATCATGCCGCGCAGGACGGCATCCGAATGGCTGACCGCGGACGAGATGATCAGCGAGCGCACGCGCTCAGGATACTTGAGCGCGAAAGCCAAAGAGACCTCGCCCCCGTAGGAGATGCCGCCCAGATGCGCCCGCTCGATCTGCAGCACATCCAGCAGCGCCGCCAGGTCATCGGCGTGCAGCTCCATACTGTACGGGCCAGGCGGGTGCTGCGAGCGCCACATCCCGCGGCAGTCATACAGCAGCAGGCGGTAGGCGCGCGACAGCACCGGCGTTTGTAACCCCCAGCTGGCGGTGCTCATTAACACCCCGTTGGACAGCACCAACACATCCCCATCTGGCGGGCCGTGCAGCTCATAATACAACTCGATCCCGTTCGCTGCGGTCAACGGCATGGCTGCTTACACCTCGAAAGCCAGGAACACCTTGCGCACATCGCTGTTGGCGCGTTCAATAAACGTCATCTTCAAGGGTGTCCCAATTTTGATGGTTTCCGGGCGAGACACATCCACATTCAATATTTGCGCCGAGATGCGCGGTCCTTCCTCCAGTTCAACCACACCCGCGCAGTAGGGATTCTTACGGTCATACCCCGCCGCGAGCATGGCGCTGCTGCCGATGTAGATGATGGTAAAGGCGGTCAGTTTTCCTCTGCCGCTGAACTCGTAAGATTCCAGGCGGGTGGAGTGGCACTGCGGGCACAACTTGCGCGGCGGCAGGAACAGTTTTCCGCACGACTGGCAGCGCGAGCCGACCAATTTATGTTCGGAGAGCTTATCGGCGTAGGCTTTGGTGGTGAAATCGAATTCGCTCATGGGCTTACCTCCGCTCGTAAATAGTCACCACGCAGGTCTGACCGGTGCCGCCCACGTTGTGGGTCATGCCCAGCGACGGGCTGCCAGGCAGTTGGCGTTCACCCGCCTGCCCGTGAAGCTGGTGCCAGATCTCGACCACCTGCCCGACACCAGAAGCGCCCACAGGATGGCCCTTGGACTTCAGCCCGCCGGAGGTGTTGATGGGGCGCGGACCGCTGCGGGCGGTCAGTCCGTCCTCGGCCGCCTTCCAGCCCTCACCCGGACGGAAGAAACCCAGGTCTTCGCTGGCGATAATCTCAGCGATGGTGAAGCAGTCGTGCACCTCCACTGGACCGATATCCGCGGGAGCAACCCCCGCCATTGCGTAAGCCTGGCGGGCTGCTTCGCGCGCGGCCGGCAGCGATGTCAGGGTATCCCGGTCGTGGGTGGCGCTATCGCTGGCCTGACCGCTGCCGCGAATGTACAAAGGGGCATCTGTGAACTGCCGCGCAATGTCCTCCGCCACCAGCAGCACCGCGGCGGCCCCATCCGAAATGGGGGAGCAATCATACAACCGCAGGGGCCAGGCGATCCAGGGGTTGGCGTGCTCGTCCCGCAGAAAGTCAAAGGCATTCGCCCATTCTGGCGCCGGGTTGCCCTTGCGCACAGCGCTGGCCTTACGCGCTTCCATGATCTCCTCGATGCGCTGACCAAACTGCGCCTTGGGATTGAGCGCGCCATTCTCATGATTCTTGTACCCAACCTGTTGTAAGACCTCCATGGGCGCGTCGTAAGCCTGCATGTAGGCGCTGGCCATGGCCGCGTACAGCCCTGGGAAGGTGAAGCCTGCCGGCACCTCATAGAGCACATCAGCGGCGGTGGCCAGGGAATCAGTCACCTTGGCGGTGTCCAGGTCGGTCATTTTTTCGATGCCGCCCACCAGCACCACATCGTACATGCCCGAGGCAATCGCCAGCATGCCCTGGCGCAGGGCCAGGGCGCCGCTGGCGCAGGCACCTTCCACCCGCGTAGCCGGGCGGGGTGCCAGGCCGACCCAATCGGCCATGATTGGCGCGGTGTGCCCCTGACCCTCGAACAGATCGCTGGAATAGTTACCGATATACACCGCCTCGATATCCTGGGGGTCAATCCCTTTTTCTACCGAGGCACTCATCTCTTGAAAGGCATCCACAAATAAATCGCGGGTTGCCAGCCCTGGAAAGCAGCCAAAGCGCGTCATGCCCGCGCCCACGATGGCTACCCCGCGTCCAAATTTTCGTTCCCTCATAACACGCTCCTGTTTCGAGATGCAGGCTTGTGGTTTCGCTTCCAGCCAACAGCCTGGGTCAATTATTTTTCTTCATGCGCAGCCAAACTGCACGCGTTCCTGCCAGCGGCTAAGCCGCTGGGCGGTTTTGCAGAAAGGCATGGAAAAGGGTGTTGAAGGCTTCCGGCTTTTCGAGGTGCGGGCTGTGCGCCGCGCCGTCGATGATATGCTCCGAGAAAGAGCCGCCCTGTTGGGCGTACTTGCTCAGCACCGCGCGCGTCTGGGCCAGCATGGGCTGTGGGGGAGCGATCTCGTCGCCTGGCCAGCCGGGCACGTAACCCAGCTTGCCCAGGTTGGCGATATCGAAGAAGGAAGCATCTGAGACGATCAGGTCGTGCGAGCCGCGAATCCAAAGAATAGGCGGCTTGGGCTCGGCAGCCAGCAGATCAGGCACATCGTTGGCAACATATTTGTAGGACCAGCAGTTAACCGGTCCATACACGCCCGGGGCCACGTTGGGCCAGTTCGGTGAAGGCGTAAAATCGCCCGGGTAACGATCGCTGCCGGTTTTTTCCATCAAGGCTGCGGTCAGGAAATCCTCCTCGCGCTCGGCCTTGAAGGGAGCGACGTAGTAGAAGGCATTGATGATGTTGCGCGGGCAGTTGGGGTCCTCGATGGTACGGTCGCCAACAGAAATGCGGCGCACGAATTCCTGGTTGACCACGCCGCCGCCCGAGCCAGCATGATCCTCGAAGAGCGGCTGGCCGTCCTCGCCTTTTGTCCCGCCGAAGCCGTACGGAGAGACGGGGCAGATCAATGTTGCGCTGAGGACTTTTTCTGCGTGGTCGCCGATGAAGCGGTAAATGATGCCCGCCCCCATCGACCAGCCCACCAGGTGCGCCTTATCGATCTTCATCGTCTCCATCAGCGCATCCAGGTCATCGCTCCAGTCGCGGTAGCCGCGCGTCGAGTCGATCAATTTATCCTCGCTCCAGCCGTAACCGCGCAGATCTGGGGCAATGCCGCGGAAACCTGGCGGGAGCGCCAGCATCACTTCCTCAAAGTACAGCGCCGCCGAGAAATTGCCGTGCAGGAAGATGACCGGCGTGCCGTCCTCGGGGCCGCTGGTATACACATTGGTGTTCAATCGGGCTGTCTGAATCATCTGGCATTGAACACCCGGAAGGGTTTTTGGTTTATCCATATTTCTCTCCTGTTACATGCGTACCATAGCAAACCAATGGATTACAGGTTGACTCCCTGCACCACCAGGCGCGGGACTATCCCCAGGCGGTGCGCTTCCTCCCGCAGCCAATCACGGAAATCTGGATGGGCGATCTTTACCAGCGCCGCCATGCGGTCGCGCACGCAGCGCCCGCGCAGTTCGGCAACCCCATACTCGGTCACGATGGTGTCCACGTCCTGGCTGGGCACGGTCACTTCAGCTCCCTCAGCCAGCACCGGAACGATGGTCGAAATTTGCCCGTCTTTTGCGGTTGAGCGCAGGGCGATGATGCCGCGCCCGCCCGCGGATAACTGCGCGCCGCGGTGAGTATCCAGTTGCCCGCCTGTGCCGCTGAAGTGGCGGTAGCCGATGCTTTGCGAGCATACCTGCCCGAAAATATCCACCTGCAGGGCGGTGTTGACGCTGATCATTTTATAGTTCTGTCCGATGACAAAAGGATCGTTGGTGACGCGGCCTTGCTGGAATTCCACCCCCAGGTTCATGTCGACGAAATCATAGAGTTTCTGGGTGCCCAAGGCAAAGGCCCCAACCATCTTGCCCTTCCAGAGCGTCTTGCGTTTGTTGGTCACCACTCCGGCTTCATACAGGTCAACCATGCCGTCGGTGAACATCTCGGTATGCACGCCCAGGTCGCGGCGTTTCATCAGGAAAGGGGTGATGGCGTTGGGGATACCGCCGATGCCCAATTGCAGGGTCGAGCCGTCCTCGATCAGCTCAGCGATGTAGCCGCCGATGGCTTGCTCGGCCTCGCTTGGCTCGGCTGCCGGCAGTTGAAAAAGCGGGACGTGATTTTCGACCACATAATCCACATCCGAAATGTGCACCTGCGTATCTCCCAGCGTGTAGGGCAGGTTCTCGTTGATCTCCAGCACCACCAGGTCGGCGGCTTCGATCAGTTGTTTCTCGATGACCAGCCCCAGCGAAAGCGAGAGGTACCCGCGCCGGTCGGGCGGCGTGGCGGTGCCCCAAAACACGTTCAGCTTGCCGCCGGATGCCAGTAGCTTATCCGTCGAGGCGCGGTGGAGGTTATTGGGGATATACGACATGCGTCCCTGCGTGTGCACCTTGCGGTCGGGTGCCCCGTAGAACCAGTTCTCAACGAAGAAGTGCCCGTTCATCTGCGGGTTGACCGCGTATTCATACGCGCGCATTGGCAGGCACACCCAGGTGGTCACGTCCTGCAGGCGCTCCCACTGGCGGCCCAGTTCCTCCAGCAAGCCTGGCGGCTCGGAGGCGGCGATGGCGACCCCGATTTGCTGCCCGGACTGCACCATGCCGACCGCTTCGGGGATGGTCACCCTTTTTTGCCTGTACAACTCCATCGGGTCCATCGACAGTCTCCTGGGGTGCGCCTTACGGCATAATAAAGGCTGATCCGGCCTGATTGTAGCCCACGCCGGAACCAACAAAGGTCACCAGGTCGCCCGGTTTGATTTTGCCGCTCTTCCAGGCATCATCAAAGACCAGTGGGATGCAGGCCGAGCCGGTGTAGCCCCACTTGTCCATGATCCAGTGGGCTTTTTCGATCGGTAAACCCAGCGCTTCCTGCACCAGCTTGATGCTGTTCAAGCGCACCTGGGTGTAGAGCGCCATATCGACGTCCTGCAGGTCGAAATGACCATTGGCGGCCAGCTCGCGCATGCGCCTGGGCCAGCCCTCGTTGTTGACTTCGGCCGGGAAGGGGGTGATGAAACGCACCTGGGTGCGCCCGGCCTGCACGCTCTCTACCGATGCGGGCTCATAAGTGCCGCCCGAATAAATCCCCCAATGCTTATGGTACGAGCCGTCCGCGAAGAAGGTGGAACTGATGAAGCCCGGTTTATCGGTGGGGGTTAAAATGGCAGCCCCGGCGCCGTCCCCGTAGAAAAACGACATGACGTCATTCTTCCAATCGGACAGTTTATGCATCATATAAGCGCCGATGACCATGACATACTTCATTTGCGGCGAGGTCGCCAGCAGACCGGCAGCCAGGTTGAGGCCGGTCGGGAAGGACGCGCAGGCGCAGGCGATGTCGACCGTGCCGGCGTTGACCGCGCCCAGTTTGTGCTGCACCACCACGGAGGTGGCCGGGGTGATGTAGTCCGGGCTGTCCGTGCCCAGGATGATCATATCCAGGTCTTCCGGCTTCAGCCCGGCGTTCTTGAGCGTATCGCGGGCTGCTTCTACCGCCAGATCAGAGGTCACCCAGTCCTCAGGCGCATACCAGCGCGTGGTGATACCCGAGGACGCCTCAAATTTATCGATCACCTCGCCGAAAGTCGCGCGCATGTCCGCGTTGGTGCGTTCGATGGGTGGAATATACCGCCCGCTTGCAATTATGGTCGCATGTCGAGACATAGTTCCATCCTCCTTAAGGCTTCCCGGCGTCAGGTACCGATGACGATCCCGCCGTCCACGCTGATGGTTGCGCCGTGAATATAGCTGGCCTCGTCGCTCGCCAGCCAAAGGTAGGTGTTGGCAATTTCCAATGGTTCCCCCAGGCGGCCGAGGGGAGTTTTCGCTTTCATGTTATTAAGGATGTCTTCCGGCATCTTCTGCACCATCTCGGTCAGGATGAACCCGGGCGCGACCGCGTTGACGCGGATGTTGAAGCGCCCCAGCTCGCGTGCCCACACCTTGGTCATGCCGATCACCCCGGCTTTGGTGGCCACATAATTGGTCTGGCCGACATTGCCGTACAACCCAACCACCGATGAGGCGTTCAGGATGACACCGCCGCCCTGGCGGATCATATAGGGCACCACCGCCTGGGCGCAATTGAAAACGCCCTTCAGGTTGACGTCCACAACCAGGTCGAAGGCATCCTCTTCCATCTGTTTGACCAGCTGCCCATCCTTGACCTTCACAAAAAGGGCGTCTTTGGTGATGCCGGCATTATTAACCAGCACATCCACGCGCCCGTGGCGGGCGGCAACCTCGTCCACCCAGGCCTGCACCTCGCCGCGATCGGCGCAATTGACCACCTTAAAACTGGCCTGCTGGCCGAGTTCTGTCAACAGAGCTTCGCCAGCTTCCTTATTGACATCGCAAATTGCGACGATCGCGCCTTCCTGCGCGAACCGTACTGCGGTGGCTTTGCCTATTCCCGCCGCCCCTCCGGTGATTAAACAGACTTTATCCTTTAGCCGCATCTCCAGACACCTCGCATGTCAAATGAATTGTAACCAGACAGTGACTGCCTGTGCAGACAGCCACAATCGTTCCCCCACGATTTTATAATAACAAAAGGCAGTTACAAATCAGTTACAAAGCGCTGGTAGTTTAAACCGCAAGGTGGCTTTTCAGCCCATCACGATTTTCAAAGCGGCCACGGCCGCAAAGACCAGGAACACCCCGGCGGCCACCAGGATCACCCGCTGGGTGCTGCGCTGGTTGACCAAGCTGAGCCCGCTGAAGTCAGCCTGGATATTCCACACCGGCCCTGCTGACCAGGCGAACGCCAACCCGCCCAGCAAACCACCCAGATGTCCCCAATTGTCAATGCCCGGAGATAGCCCCAGCATCAGGTTGACGCCCATAATCATCAAAGTGCTGATCAGCATGCCCCGCGCGTTGCGGATCAGGTGGCGATTTTGATAAAGGAAAACTCCCTGCGCCGAGATCAGGCCGAAAATGGCGGTTGAAGAGCCCAGGGATGCCTGCGGCGACATCAGAAATGAGACCACATTGCCGGCAAAGCCGCTCAACAGGTACAGCGCCAGGAAGCGCCAGGTCGAGTAGTAGCGTTCCAGGTTGGAGCCGAAAATGTAAAGCGCGTACATGTTGAACATGATGTGCAGCAGCGAGCCGTGCAGCCACATGGGCGTCACCAGGCGCCAGTACTGACCGGCAATGATCAAAGGGTTTATCTTTGCCCCGTATAGGGTCAGCAGGTCATTGCCCCCTGGCGTCTGCGTCAGCATCTGACCCAGATAAGCCAGGATGCAGGTGGCGATCATGAAATAGGTCACATAGGGCGGCGAGGTAGTTGGACGGCGAAAGATGCGCGCAGGCCCACCAGGTGGCTGTCCGTAGGGGGGCGGGTTCTGGGAATACGGCGAAGGGTTTTGATTCATATACTCACTTTTCTTTGCTTCACGCGGTGGTGTTCGGCCTCGATAATGGCGACGATTTTATCCACGGCCGTTTCTAGCTGTTCGTCGCGATTGACCACCACGTAGTCGAACTCGGGGAGTTTTTTCATCTCCTGGCGGGCAGTTTCGATCCGCCGCTGCAATGAATCAGGCGTCTCGCTGTGCCGGGTTGTCAGGCGCTGGACAAGTTCGGCCTCATCGTCCGGCACCAGGAAGATCAGCACCGCTTCTGGAAAGAGCTGGCGCAGGCGGGCTGCGCCCTGCACGTCCACGCGCAGGATCACGTCTTTGCCTGTCGCGAAAGCATCCCGAATCTGTTGTTTGGGGATGCCTTTATAATCGCCGTACACCACGGCGTGCTCGATCAATTCGCCCTGGCGGATCATCTCCTCGAAGCGCTCGGTAGAGACAAAGTTGTAATCCACCCCGTCGACTTCATTGGGGCGTGGCTTGCGATCGGTGCTGGTGACCACGATGTGGAGGGGTAAATTACGGCGCTTAAGCGCCTGGATGACCGAATCCTTGCCAACCCCCGAAGGTCCTGAGACCACAACGAGCAACGGGTGCTGTTCGATTGGGGCCTAGACATGCTCGGCATCGGTCTGCATAGACAGATTATAATTGATAAATAACAAACCATTCAGGGAGTGTACGTATGCCCTCTTATGAGTATCGTTGCCTGGACTGCCGAAAAAGGTTCGACATTTTTATGAGTTATGCCGATTACGGCACTCGCGCGGTTGTCTGCAGCCACTGCGGCAGCCAGAACGTGCAGCGGCGCATCGGGCGCATTCGCATTGCCCGTTCGGATGACAGCCGCCTGGATGATCTGGCAGACCCCGCATCGCTGGAAGGCCTGGAAAACGACCCCAAAGCGCTTGGCCGGATGATGCGCAAGATGAGCGCCGAGGTGGGCGAGGACATGGGACCTGAGTTTGACGAGGTTATCGGGCGTTTGGAATCAGGCCAGTCCCCCGAGGACATCGAGCGCGATATGCCCGAACTGGCAGGCGGCGAAGACGGGATGGCGGGCGGGGATCTGGAGGATTTCTAAAGGTAGCCTGCGCGCGAATCAATTGGTCAGGCGCTGCAGCGCCTGGTAAGAGGTTACCCACGAGATGCGGTTGAGAAAACTGGCCAGGTGCGGGCTGCTGGCGCGCAGCGCGCGCACGGCCGCCCCAACCGGGTCTTCGCCCGCTGCGCCGCCCGGCTGGTCTGCATAGGCGCCGTGGAAGGCAAAATAGGCCTGGTTCAAGCGGCGGATGCGGTAGCCGTTCTCCCAGAAGACCTGTCGGCGCTGCTCCATGTACGACTCGGCCTCTTCGATCCGGCCTTCCGCCAGGAGCGCATCCACCCTGACGCGCGTTTCTCGCATCTCGGCGCGAAAATCAAAGCGCTGGGGTTCAGCTTCTGTTTCAGGCTGCTCGGCTGGTTTTTCAGCCGCCGGTGGTTCGGGCGGCGGCAGAAACTCCGGGTAATAGCGCGCCAGCAGCGAGTCGCCGATTTCTTTGCCCGCGATGGTAGCGGTTGTTTCGTTGATGATGCGCATCTCCGGCGAGTCGTAATACAGCACACCCAGCGGGCGCAGCGTCAGGAAATTGTGCGTCCACTCGTGCGCCACCACCTCAGCCAGCCAGCGCAGGTCAGTCGTGCTCATCACCATGGTCGGGTAAATGCCCACACCCCCGACCTGCACAACCAGCGAGGAAACATTCAAGCCGTCCTCAACCTCGCGCTCCAGACGGGTGATCTGCTCCAGCGTCAAATCAGGCTGCAGCGAAATGTCGGCGTCCTGGCGGATCACCTCGCGCGGGGACACAATCAGGGCGCGCGGCAGCGAGGTAACGTGGTAAAGCGGCGGCGGGAAGGGCTGCCCGCCCAATCCGAGTCCCATTTCGGCGATGATCACGCTGACCTGGTGTTGAAGGATCGCCTCTACCAAAGGCGCCTGGCGGTTGATTTGACCGTCCAACTGCGCCAGTTGGGCGGACAGTTCGGCTGACTCCCGCTGCGGGTCGATTACCGCCGGATCCGCGTAGATGGTGTTGATCTCATTCTGCACACGATCGCGCTGGCGCACAAGGTCGAGATGCGCCAGCACGAGCTCACGCTGTTTTTTGCTGTCCAGGTAACGCGGTAATGAAAGAGCCGCCTGTTGCTGCTTGAGGAACAGCGCGTCGATCGTCCAGGTAACGTAATCGAACTCCTGCCAGCGTGTGTAGCGGCGCACCTGCTCCAATGTGTTGCCGGAGATGTAATCGCTGCGCACCTGGCTGAAGTAGATCAGCATGAGCACAATCAGATTGCGCCAGATCAGTTTTAGGGTTCGACGCGCAGCCATGCAATCATCCTGGTTCGTTTTGGTCTATCAGGCTAATAAGGCAAGCTTACCCGATTTTTGCTTTTTTTTCTATATCGCGTACCTCCCTGCGGGCTGCTTATCTCGGACAGGTTTGTTCCAATATGCCATACGTTGTGCAGGCAGATTAGAATTTCCGAAGAAACTGATAAACTCGTATAAAGATTGTAATGTAACTACACTATAATATCGTCTCAATGTGAATCACACGCAGATTCACTTGTTTACTAGAAAGAGGGTAAGAATGAAACGCAGATCCGTCATCACCATCATCATTGTGGCCGTTTTGGCGGTGGCCGCGTATTTTGGCTACCGCGGCTGGCAGCAGGCTCAGGCCGCTGCCAACAACACCTTTCAGACCGAAACGATCCAGCGCGGAAACATTACTGCCATGATCGGAGGGACAGGCACCGTGCGCGCCAACCAGACCGCCGTCATCGCCTGGCAGACCAGCGGCCAGGTGGGTGAGATTCGCGTAAGGGTAGGGGAAATGGTCAGGGCAGACCAGGTGCTTACGGAGTTGGAGAAGAATTCCCTGCCGCAGTCCATCATCCTGGCGGAAGCCGACCTGGTGACTGCGAAGCGAGCTTTGGAAACCCTTCAGGAGTCCGAAGTCGCGCGCGCCCAGGCGCAGTTAGCCCTGGCCCAGGCGCAGGATGCACTTAAGAAAGCTCAGGACCAGCGCGCCAGTAAAAATTACCAGCGCGCCAGCGCTCTGACCATTGACGAGGCGCGTACCAACCTGGAACTGGCACGGCTGGAGAAGAACCGCACCGAGCAGGTTTATGATATGTTTGATAACCTGCCGGTCGACAATCCTCAGCGCATGAACGCCTATTCAGCCTACCTGGACGCGCAGCGCCGGCTGCAACGCGCCGAAGCCAATCTCAACTATCTGTTAAGCCTGCCCAGCGAACTTGAAATCGAACAGGCAGACGCCAACCTGGCAGTCGCGGAAGCCAACCTTAAAGAGGCCGAGCGCGAATGGGAACGCCTCAAAAACGGCCCCGACCCGGATGATATCAAGGCGGCCGAAGCGCGCATCGCTGCGATCGAGGCCACCCTTGGGCTGGTAAGCCTGGAAGCGCCTTTTGCCGGTACGATCACGGAAATTAATATCAAACCTGGCGACCAGGTTGCCCCCGGTACCATCGCCTTCCGTATCGATGATCTCTCGCGCCTGCTCGTAGATGTCCAGATCCCCGAAGTGGATATCAATCGTATCCAGGTGGGCCAGTCGACCCGCCTGACTTTTGACGCCATCCCGGGGCGCGAGTACACCGGTGAGGTGGTGGAGGTCGGGCGGGTGGGCACGCCTGTCGCCGGCCTGGTCAACTTTAAAGTCACCATTGAGCTAAAGGACGCGGATGAGTCCGTCCTGCCGGGCATGACCGCGGCAGTGAATATCATTGTCAGCGAGATCGAGGATGTCCTGGTTGTGCCGAACCGGGCTGTGCGCCTGCGCAACAACCAGCGCGTGGTTTATTTGCTGCAAGATGGCGTTCCCACCCCGGTCCAGATCCAGATCGGCGCGACTTCGGACGCTTACAGCGAGGTCCTTTCCGGGGATGTTAAGGTCGGCGACGTTGTGGTCCTCAATCCGCCGACCACCTTCGAAACCGGCCGTCCGCCCTTCATGAGGTAAGCCCATGCAGGATTGGGTTATCGAAGCCGAAGGGCTGACAAAGATTTACCGCATGGGTGAAGTCGAGGTGCACGCCCTGCGCGGTGCCAATGTAAAGATTGCCCGCGGCGAGATCGTTTCGATCATGGGTCCTTCTGGGTCAGGTAAATCCACCTTGATGAACATCCTGGGCTGCCTGGACCGCCCCAGTGGGGGGTCTTATGCGCTGGATGGCGAAGCAGTCGCAAACCTGAACGACGACCAGTTGGCCGGGATTCGCAACCGCAAGGTTGGGTTTGTCTTTCAAAGTTTCAATTTATTGCCGCGCGCCACGGCTTTGTCGAATGTTGAGCTGCCTCTGCGTTACGCCGGCATGACCAGCGGGCGCACCGAAAAAGCCCGCCAGGCGCTGGAGTCGGTTGGTCTGGCCGACCGCGTCCGACACCGCCCCACTGAACTTTCCGGCGGACAGCAGCAGCGCGTGGCCATCGCCCGCGCTCTGGTCAACGACCCGGCCATCCTCATGGCGGACGAGCCGACCGGCAACCTGGATTCCAAATCCGGCAAGGAGATCATGGATTTGATCCTGCATTTGAACAAAACACGCGGCACGACTGTCATTATCGTCACGCACGACCCTAAAGTCGCCGAGCAGACGCAGCGGATTATCCGCCTGTATGACGGGCTGGTGGTGGAGGAGGGGCAATGAACCTTATTCAGGCCATATTAGAAGCACTGGAGAGCCTGACCTCCAACAAGCTGCGCTCGGGATTGACGATATTGGGTATCGTCATTGGCGTTGCGGCGGTCATCGCCATGCTGGCTGTGGGCACAGGCGCCCAGGAGACCATCACCGGCTCGATCAGCGGTCTGGGCAGCAACCTGCTGTTCGTCTTTTCGGGCAATTTCAGTGAGCAGGTTCGCAACCCCCAACCGCTCACGCTCAGCGATGCGGAAGCCCTTTCCGATCCCTTCCAGGTGCCCTCGGTTGCGGCGGTTGCGCCGGCTATCCAGGGCAACGCGCGCATCACCTACGGCGGAGAAAGCACCACGACCCAGATCACCGGTGTCACACCTGAGTACGCGTCTGTGCGCAACTACAATGTCACTGAAGGTGAATTTGTCACCCTGGAACACCAACTCGGGCGCGCATCTGTGGCGGTCATTGGCCCGGATGTGGCTGACCGCCTGTTCGGCCGCCGTGAGGGTATCACCGGCGAGACCATCCGCATCGAAGGCCAGCCTTTCCGCGTGATCGGCGTGCTCGAATCGCGTGGCGGGTCGGCTTTTGGCAGCGAGGACGACCTGGTGATGGTGCCTTTCAGCACGGCGCAGTCCCGCCTGATCAGCCGTTCGCGCGAGCGGGTCGACATTATCCTGGTTCAGGTGATCAGCGCCGACCTGGTGCCGCAGGCAACCGATGAAATCGCCCAGGTACTGCGCACCCGCCACCGCACCGAGCTGGGCGCGGACGATTTCACCATCTTCTCGCAGCAGGATTTTGTCGCCACCGCTCAGACCATTACCGGCGTGCTGACGATTTTTTTGGGCGGAATCGCTGCCATCTCGCTGCTGGTGGGCGGCATTGGCATCATGAACATTATGCTGGTCTCGGTCACCGAGCGCACGCGCGAAATCGGCTTGCGCAAGGCGATCGGGGCGCGTAAGCGCGATATTCTCTTCCAGTTTTTGACGGAGTCATCCCTGCTTTCTTTGTTTGGCGGGCTGATCGGCATTGGATTTGGCTGGCTGATCGCCTACATCGTTGGGCAGGTGGCGGCGCGTTCCGGCACGCCGTTTTACCCGGTGGTGGGTATCGACGCCATCCTGCTTGCCACGCTCTTCTCGACGGCGGTTGGTCTTTTCTTTGGGCTCTACCCGGCTAACCGTGCCGCCAACCTGGAGCCGGTCGAAGCTCTGCGCTACGAATAGCCTCCAATCCAAGCAGGATTTGGTATATTAGCGCCTGTTTGAACAACTCTGGCGAGTTGCCAGCCGGTCTGATTTACACTACAATCACAGGTGCAATGGTCCTCAAAGACCTGGTCATCCGCAGTCAGTTAATCCCTCCCCGCCAGCGCAAAGGGATTCTCCGCCGGGCGCGTGTACAGGCCTGTCTGGCTGGGGCGCTCGATTACCCCTTGACTCTGGTGCTCGCCGGCACCGGTTACGGCAAATCCACCGCCCTGGCAGACCTGTCTGATCTGGGCGTCCCGTTGTATTGGTACACCATCTCGGAACCGCACCGCGACCCACTCCTGTTCCTGTTACACCTGGTGTCCGCTTTCAGCCAGTCGGGGGAGGATCTGGAAGAGGGCAGCCTGCGTTTCTTGGAGGAGAACAACGCGCGCGCAGTCCCTGCTGCGCTGACCCCTTTATTGAACGCTCTCACCATCGCGCTCGACCGGGATGCCTTGCTGGTCATTGATGATTACCATCTGGTGCAGGCTGTCCCTGAAATCGACGCGCTCATGCGCCATTTCATCCACTACAGCCCGCCTTCGCTGCATATTGTCATCGCCAGCCGCCAACTGCCTGAGCTCTTGGATCTGACCCCTATGCGAATAAAAGGCCAGCTCGTCACCATTACCCATGCCGATCTGGCCTTCACCGCCGCTGAAATTGAAACCCTCTTTCGTGACCAGTACGGCTTACCCATCACGGCCGCCCAGGCTGAACGCCTGGCGGAGGAAACCGAGGGATGGGCGCTGGCCGTCCAAATGATCTGGCAGAGCCTGCAGCGCAGCCAGGCCGCCCGCCTGGATGAAGTCATCGAGCGTCTGCCAGACACGCTGGAGAGTCTGTTCGATTACCTCGCGCCCGAGGTGCTCGCTCGCCAGCCGCAGGAGATCCAGGAGTTCCTGGTTACCACTTCAATTCTGCGCACACTAGACCCGGCCAGCTGCGACGCCATCCTGGGAAGCAGCGGCAGCCAGACCATCCTGCACCGCCTGCATGACAGCGGACTCTTCCTCGACTCTATTGGCGCGGGTGTGTTTCGTTACCAGCGCCTTTTCCAGGAGTTTCTCCAGAACCAGCTCGATCGTGATTCCGAGCGGGCGCGCGTACTGCACCGTCGGGCAGCGCGATATTTTCAGCGGGCTGGTTACCTGGAGGAGACCATTTACCATTCCCTGGAAGCCCGAGATTTTGAGATTGCCGCTGACAGAATCGAGCAGCTTGGCCCGGAAATGGTGCGCAGCGGGCGCATGGACAGCCTGCTGGCGTGGATTGAGCGTCTGCCGGATGAGGTCCGCGTCAACCGCCCGGAACTGGCCCTCCTGTGGGGGGATATTCTGCGGCTGCGCGCGGATTTTGATGCTGCCCTGGAACAGTTTCAGACCGCTGAACAGCTTTACAGCCATGTCCATAACGCATGGGGGCGAAGCCGGGCTCTGCGCGGTCAGGCGCAGGTGTACCTGGATACCATCCGCCCGTTGAAAGCGGATGCGCTGCTGGAAGAAGCCCTGCGCTTGCTTGAACCGCAGGAATATCGCCTGGAGGTCGCCGGTCTGCTCGACCTGCTGGCGGAGAATAAACTCAACCTTGGCAACCCCGCGCACGCAGAGACGCTGCACCGCGAGGCGCGCCTGCTGCGAGCGGAAACCAGCCCGAACGATATCTACCTGGAAGCGCGCGCCATGCTGCGCACCGGCCGCTTGTTGGAAGCGCGCCGCTTGTTGCTGCCGCAGGCGGAGCAAGAGCACCGCAGCGCGGGTCAGCGCGCCCAGCGGTTCCATCGTGAAGCGCTCGTGCTTCTATCGCTGGTTTGCGCCATGCTGGGGGAGGGTGAAGAAGCTGAACGTTATGCGCGCGAGGGAATCGAGATTGGCCGCCGCTTGCAGTCCGATTTTGTCGAGGCCGTCGGCTATATGCGCCTGGGACATGCTCTGCAGTTAAATGGCAACCAGCCCTGGAACAGCCGTCAGCGTGCAGAAGCTGTCAGACGTTACCAGCAAGCCATTCAACGCGTGCATCCCTTCAAAGTTGCACGCGTGGGGGTCGAGCCGTTGTGGGGATTGTGCCGCGCTTACGGGTTTGCTGGCGATCTTGAGGGCGCGGGTGCGTGCGCCCGGCAGGCGCTGGAGATTTCCGAAATGGCAGGGGACGAATGGATTGGCAACCTGGTGCGCACCAGCATGGGAGCAAGCCTGGCGCTGGCGGGCCAGGTCTCGGCGGCCCGCTCCTGGCTGGAGCGCGCTGCCCAGGGTTTCGAACAGGTCGGTGACAGCTTTGGCTGGTCAGCCGCTTGCACCTGGCAAGCCTTAAACACCTGGTGGAGTGGAGATTCGGCATCCGCTTGCGATATCCTGGCGCCGGTTCTGCCTGTGCTGCGCGGCAGCGGTCATGAACTGCTGCTCACGCGCGTGTCGCTAATCGGCCTTAAAGATGAACATGCGCTTGTCCCGCTGCTGCTGGCTGCGCGCCAGCGCGGCATCGAAAGCCAGATGATCCAGTCCATTCTTGCCCGTATGGGGCTGGCGGAATGTGAATATCACCCCGGTTACAGCCTGTGGGTCCGAACGCTGGGCGCGTTTACCGTCTGGCGGGGGGATACACCTCTCACCCCGCAGGACTGGCAGCGCGAAAAAGCGCGCCAGCTGTTTCAGCTGCTCATTTCTAACCGCGGGCATTGGCTGCAGCGCGACTTGATTGTCGATCGCCTGTGGCCTGAACTGCCGGCGGACGCTGCTGTGCGTGATTTTAAAGTCGCCCTTAACGCGCTCAACCGCGCGCTTGAACCTGGACGGCCGCGTAATGCTGCGCCATTTTTTATCATGCGTGTAGATAACGCTTATGGTATAAACCCGGCCGCCAGGGTTCATCTTGACAGCCAGTTTTTCGAAGACCTGGCATCGATGCAGCCGAATTCCCACGATGTTCGCGGCCGCCTGCTGGAGGCTTTGCGCCTTTACGAGGAGGATTACCTGCCGGACAGCCGTTATGAAGATTGGGTCAGACCCGAACGCGAGCGCCTGCACCAGCTTTACCTTGAGACGGCTGAGCGAGCTGCCGGTTACCTTCTTCAGCAAAATGACTGGGACGAACTGCTGGCGTTGTGCAGTACTGCCCTGGGGCGGGATACCACCTGGGAAATGGGCTACCGCCTGATGATGCGCGCGTACGCCGGTAAGGGCAGCCTTTCACAAGTACAGAACACATACCGCCGCTGCGCTGCAGCCCTGCGAGAAGAACTGGGCCTCGAACCGTCTGCCGAGACGGTTGCTCTGCTGGGGCAGTTGCTAGGAGAAAGCGCTGCCCGGCCGCAGCAGTTCTGACAGGTATATTGCGTACGATTCGGTCCAGCGGGCTTCGGCGGGTGCTGCCCATTTAACGGCTTGTTGGGGCAGTCCCTTAGAATTGCCCCAACAGCATAAGAATGAAGGAGGAAGAGTGCGTTTTGTCAGTCGCTGACCAGCGGCACTGGCTGACTTTTGGCGATTAAAATTTTCCCACCCGGCTGCTGGTCATCGATCGTAAGGATGGACCGCACAAAGAGGGAAACGAGGCCCATCAGCATGCAGACGCCGCCGCCCAGGAAATACCAGGTGCGCAGTCCCAGCCATTCCGCCACAGGCGCGGCAATGATCATGCTCAAAGGCATCATTGCGCCTGCCAGGCTGTTGACCAGCGTAAAAACCCTCCCGTGCATGTGCGGTTCTACTTTGGCCTGCAGCAGCGCAAAAATTGGGCCATTGACCAGCGGGCTCATGATTCCGGCCAGTAACATGCCGCCCCATGCCAGCCAGTACCCCCACGGAGGCGCGATTCCGATCAGGGATACCCCCAGACCCATACCCAACAAGCCCAGTAGAGAGGTCAGAATGCGCCGGCGGAAGCCCCCCCAGGCGCTCAGGATCAAGCCGCCGGTCACCACACCCACCCCGAAGGCTGACTGCAACCAGCCGAGCTGCATGGCCCCGCCTTCGAAGTGGCGGGTCACCAGCAGCGGTATGAAAGTAAACCCGGGATTCAGGAAGAAGTTGATCAGCGTGGCCATCAGCAAGAGCCCGAAAAGGCCAGGCCAGGCAACCACGTAGCGCAGACCGGCACGCACATCGCGCAGAACTTTACCTGCTGTAAGCGCCTGCTCCCCATCACTTTGCGCTGGTTGGGGAATACGGATAAACAGCAGCGGCAGAACCGCCAGCATCGCCGTGATGATATCAATCGCCAGCACCTGATGAATCGGCAAAATTGCCAGCAGCAGCGCGCCTAGCGGAGGCGCAGCGATATTGATCATGCCGTTCAACGCCTGGTTTGCACCCGCCAGGCGGGATAAATGCTTTTGAGGCACCATCAGCGCAGTAGAAGCCTGCATCGACGGCCAGTGAAAAGCCCCGCCCAAAGAGCGCAGGAACATGGCTGTGAATACGTGCCAGATCTGAATGAGGCCGCTCAGGAAAAGCGCCACCAGCGCCAGGGTCACCAGGGCAATGACGCTGTCCGCCACAACCATCACCCACCGGCGGTTCCAGCGGTCGATCAGCGCTCCAGCGAAAGGTCCCAGAAAGACCTGTGGAAGCATCGCTACCAGCGTGGCGGTCGCCAATACCGCCGTAGAGCCGGTTTTATCCGTCAGCCACCATACCAGCGAAAACTGAACAAGACCGCTGCCCAGCAGCGAAAAAGCCTGCCCCGCCCAGATCGGGCCAAAGGACCGCAGCCATTTTTTTGATTCAGGGGCGGGTGAGCTTGGTGTGGTCATAAAAAACCTCTTAATAAAATGCAAAACTGTCCGCTGCCAGGCGTTCAAGGATTATCTGGCGGCAGTTTATTTACGTAAATCCGGATGCCGAGGTTGCGCTATTCGATAAAAACTTCTACGTGTTCGCCGTCTTCTTCGTCGTACACATCCACAATCTGGCCGATCTCACCAGACTGCACGAAGCTCATCAGTTCGTTAACGTCCAGCCCATCCACTTCGGGCGCGAACCGCATGCCCATGCGTATCCCGGAGCTGACCAGGTTTAGCGGCAGGCGGATGTTGACGCGCGTCTTACCGCTGTCGGTATCGGTAACGCGCACGCGCAGCCAGCGCCCGCCGCCAGGCGTTGTAGGTGGAACCGGAGGTACAGGGGGGGGAACGTTTTTTGGCGCGCCGCGCGGGGCGTTTTCAAGGGCTTCCAGCAGGCGCGCTGCCTGGTCGGCAGAAATTTTCCCCTCCTGCAGCAATTGCAATATTTTCATTCTCTCTTCTGAGTTGGCCATGTTTTTACCCGTCTTTCAGCCTTATTTTTCAGTTGTCTCTTCTTTCTTTCCTAACAGACGTTTCTGCGCTTCTTCTGGTGAAAGTCGACCCTCCGCCAGGTCATCCAGAATGCGCATGCGTTCTTCCGCTGAAAGCCGCACCGGCGGCTCCTCCCGGCCTGGCTCAAACCCGAGTGCGCGCAAAATTTCGTTGAATCGGTTGCGCAAGGTGGGGTAAGAGAGGCCCATCTCTTCTTCCATGCGGTTAAAACGGCCTTCGCAGCGAATGAAGGTCAGCAGGAATTGCATCTGTTCGGGGCTTAAAGGCGCGAACAGGTTTGCCTGAGGGTGAAAATGCCCTTCTATGATGGTGTTGCATTGCATGCAGTACAGGCGTGTGACGATCATATCGCTGTTGCATACAGGGCACTTCGTTAAGATCTGGTTCATATACTGACCTCCTGAACCGGCCTGAGTACTGTCCCATCAGCCGGATTGATTCGGTGTATTTAATTTCTATTGCTATTGTATTCAAATATTCAATTTTGTCAAGATATAATTTGAATTAAATCAACTTTTATTAAATATTATTCATAAATCATTCAATTATTCTAATTTCAGAGCATCCGGCTGCAGATCAATCGCCTGTCCACTCGCGGTACAGCACCCAGCGGCCCTTGCGGTCATCAACCGAAGAGGGAGCACGGTCGTAATACAGGTCGAAAATCCGACCGTCGTTGACCCGCACGCGGAAGAAAAACCGTCCCACACCCCACGAACCCGTCCGAGAAGCGCGGGCAGCATGCTCAGGGATCATGTTTCGCGCCATCCTCCCTTTGCGGCGAAAATCCTGCCACTCAGCCAGAATCGATTCGATAGTATATTCCTCTCCCTGCCAGATAAAGCCATCCGGACAGGATGGTTTCTTCTCCAGGAGCGGCTGCTGTTTATAGATTACTTCTATCGGTTCATCGATAAAGTGGGCGGGGAGCATTTCTTTTTCCCTTGTGTTCGTCAATCATAAATTTTATCCCATTCCAATGGTTATCTGTATCCCCCGAAAGCCTGGTCGAGATTGAATCCGCTTTCAATTTGTGCTGATTCGGTATAAAATAAAGTCACATACTGCTTTCAACGGGGAATATTAAGGTTTTGTAAAGGTTTTACTGGCGGAATGATCCTGCCGTGGTTAATGTTATACTAGATTGCGTTTAAAGCACCTGCTGGGGTGGATTTTTACTACCCGTCTGATTTCACCCGATCCGGGAGATGTCCATGAAAACCCTCTTGTTGATGCGCCATGCGAAATCGAGCTTTAAGGACAATGATATCGCCGACTTTGAGCGGCCCTTGAGCAAACGCGGGGAGAAAGATGCTCCCCGTATGGGTAAACTGCTAAAAGATAAGGACCTGGTTCCTGATGTGATCCTTTCCTCTTCCGCCGTGCGCGCCGGGCGGACCGCCGAATTGGTGGCTGAAAAATCCGGCTACAAGGGCGAGATTGTCTATGTCAACGATTTTTATCTGGGGGAACCTGAGGTCTACATCAACACCCTGCGCGACTTGAACGAGGACGAAGAAAGTGGTGAGAAAAAGACGGTGCTCATCATCGGACACAACCCAGGGTTGGAAACATTGCTGCAGATGCTCACCGATAAAGTTGAATCGCTGCCCGCAGGCGCTGTCGCCTTACTGGAAGTGCCGGTGCGATCCTGGAAAGCCATGAACGCCGAGGTCATCGCTGATCTCGAACACGTCTGGCGCCCGCGTGACTTGAAGTAAAACCTATCGCTTTGCCCTTTATCCTGGTATGGGTAACAGCCTGTGCCAGGATTTTTATACATTTCCTGGAAAAAACCTACCGGTCGGTATAAAATTAGGGTATCTCTTTATATCGAAAGTGAGGTTTCCATGTCAGAAATCAGCGCCGTTCAAGCGGCGCTTCAATCAGCGCCGTCCGCCGGGGGAGTTCCCGTGCTCGGCTTTATCCCCCAATTCGCCCGAGACCCGCTTAACGCCTTGCTTAACGCTGCTGTTCAGCACGGGCCGGTTGTGCGCCTGGACCTTGCCAGCCGCAGCGTCTACCTGGTAAGCCACCCAGATGGGATTAAATATGTCCTGCAGGACAATAACCGCAATTATGACAAAGGCTACCAGCAAGCAAAACCCCTGATGGGTAACGGATTGGTAACCAGCGAGGGGGAGTTTTGGCGCTCGCAGCGGCGGCTGATCCAGCCGACTTTTAGCCGCCAACAGATTGCTCATTACACCCTGACCATGACACAGGCAACCGAGGAGTTCATCCAGCACTGGGACCGCCTGGCCGCCGAAGGCCGCACCGTTAACATTGCCGAGGAGATGATGCGCCTGACCCAGACCATCATCGTGCGCACCATGTTCAGCTCTGATATCGGAGACATGGCCGATGCGCTTGGTAAAGCCTTCGACCAGACCCTCGAGCATCTTAATCAGGAACTCTTTTCTCCGCACCCGCTCCTGCAGAAAATTCCCACACCTGCCAATCTGCGGCATAAGCGCGCCCTGCGCTTCCTGGATGATTTTGTCTTTGACCTGATCGAGAAACGGCGCGCCTCGGGCGAGGACAAGGGCGACCTGCTTTCGCGGCTGATTCTGGCCGAGCATCCAGAGACAGGCGAAAGAATGCCCGATGTGCAGATCCGCGATGAACTTATGACGATTTTCCTGGCAGGCCATGAGACCACCGCCAACGCCCTCGCCTGGACCTGGTACTTGCTGGCTCAGAACCCCCAGGTGGAAGAACGCCTGCTGGCGGAGATCAGCTCGTTTTTGGGGGATCGACCCCCCAGCCACGAGGACATTCCAGCTTTAACCTACAGCGCAATGGTCTTTTCAGAATCCCTGCGCATGTACCCGCCTGCCTGGATGTTCGCGCGGCGTGCGATAAATGACGATGCTATCCTGGGGTTCCATATTCCTGCCGGGGCAATGCTTTTCCTCAGCCCGTATGTCACCCATCATCATCCCCATTATTGGGATGCGCCCGAACGGTTTGACCCGGAACGCTTTACTGCTGAACGCGAAAGCGAGCGCCCACGATTCGCCTACTTCCCCTTCGGGGGTGGACCGCGCCAGTGCATCGGCAATCACTTTGCCCAGGTGGAAGCTCTGTTGATCATGACGCGCATGTTGCAGCGTTACCGCATTCTCCTGGATACGACCCTGCCGGTCAAGCCGACCGCCATCGCCACCCTTCAGCCGCGTCCTGGCGTTTTTGTGCGCCTGGTGCGCCGATAAGCCGATCGTTCTTCGGGCCAGTTCTACGCGCGACCAGGGCAGTTGTCCACTTGACAGCGCGCCCGAACCGTGGATAATAAAGACTAATCATTGCTAGCTAAAAGCAGTGACGGAGGAAAGTAGGCTGGCGGAAGCCGCCAGGGAGGTCGGGGCGTAGACTGAGACCCCGGTTCGACGGAAACCAGACGAAGTTCCCTCCCGAGCCGCTGCGGGGAACACCTTGCCGGTCAGTAGTCGCAGACGCAACGCCAGCGTTACAGGGCGCACCAATCGCCGGGCATACGCCGGCCGTTGGGATGAGTGGGCTGCCTGCTGGCGGCCAATCAGGGTGGTACCGCGGGAAAAATCCCCGTCCCTTTTGTGGGGCGGGTTTTTATTTTGGAGGAGCTTATGAGCAACGAAAACAATCTTCTCGCAGAGCTGGACCACATTCAGGAGGCCGGGCTGGCTGCCCTTCAAACCATCAGGGATGAAAGCGGCATCCAGGCATGGCGCACCGCGCACCTCGGACGCAATGCCCCGGTCATGCAGGTCTTTGCGCGCATGGGGCAGGTCCCCAAGGAACTACGCCAGCAGGTGGGGCAGAAAGCCAATCAGGTCAAGCAGGCTTTGGAGGCCGCGCTCGAGGCCCGCAGCGAGCGCCTGCGCAGCGAGGCTGTGCAGCAGCGTCTGGCCAGCGAACGCCTGGATGTCAGCCTGCCGGGTCGGCGCCTCCCGATGGGACGCCTGCACCCAGCGACGCGCGCCCTGGATGAGATCTGCGCTATCTTTATGGAAATGGGTTTTCAAATCTACCGTTCCAGGGAAGTGGAAACCGATCAGCTCAATTTCGAGCTGCTCAATATCCCGGCCCATCACCCGGCGCGTGATATGTGGGATACCTTCCACACCAGCAATGAAGGGGTGGTCCTGCGCACCCATACCTCTCCCGGGCAATTGCATGCCATGTATGAAATGGCGCCCAAACCCATCCGCGTTATTCTGCCGGGAATGGTCTACCGTTACGAGCAGACCAATGCCAGCCATGAAATGCAGTTCAATCAGGTCGAGCTGCTGGCGGTTGGGCGTAACATCACCCTGGGTGACCTAAAAGGCACGGTCGAAACTTTTGCCCGACGCATGTTCGGCGAAAACGTGCACGTCCGCCTGCGGCCGTCGTACTTCCCCTTCACTGAACCGAGCGGCGAGGTGGACATGGAGTGCTTCATCTGCGCTGGCAAAGGCTGCGGTGTGTGCAAAGGCTCCGGCTGGCTGGAGATCGGTGGCTGCGGCATGGTGCATCCGGTGGTGCTAAAGAACGGCGGCTACGATCCCGCCATTTTTTCCGGTTTCGCTGCCGGTCTTGGTCCGGAGCGCATCGCCATGCTCAAGTATCACATTGAAGATATCCGCCTCTTCTGGGGCAATGATGTCCGCTTTTTGGAGCAATTGTAAGGACGAAAACGAGGGTCGGGATTAAAAAATCGCAGTTAATCGTCTGAATTTCTGGTCACACCTCACGAATACCAATTGGAGTAATAAGTGAATGAACATCCCCCTTTCCTGGCTTAAAGATTACATTGACATTGATCTTCCACTCCTTGAGCTGGCACGCATCCTGACCATGGCCGGCCTGGAGGTCGAGGAGATTAATCTGGTTGGGCTGCCCAACCCCTACGAGCAGGATCCCGGTTTGCGGCGCGAATTCAAGGTGACCGGCCTGTCCTGGGAGCGTGACAAAATCATCGTTGCACAGATCGATGAAGTGATGCCGCACCCCAACGCCGACCGATTGGTGCTGTGCCGCCTCAATGATGGCAGCGGCGAGATCATTGTCCTGACAGGCGCCCCCAACCTGTTTGATTACAAGGGCGCTGGACCTTTGGCGCAGCCGCTCAAGGTGGCTTACGCCCGTGAAGGCGCGCGCATCTACGACGGACACCAAAATGGCTTTGTTCTCACCACCCTGAAGCGCGCCAAAATCCGCGGTATTGACTCTTTCTCCATGGTCTGCTCGGAAAAGGAACTGGGCATCTCGGACGAGCACGAAGGCGTCATCATCCTGGATGCGGATGCCCCCACCGGTATGCCGCTGGTTGACTACATGGGCGATGCCGTCTTCGAGATTTCGATCCTTCCGAACATGATTCGCAATGCCAGCGTATTGGGTGTCGCCCGTGAACTATCCGCGCTGACAGGTAAGCCTCTGCGTAAACCACAGGCTGCCTTGCCCGAGGACGGTCCCGCTATCGATGGTCTGGCAGCAATCCAGATCCAGGATCCGGCGCTTAACCCGCGTTTTGTGCTGGGGTTGATCGACGGGGTAGAAGCGCGCCCCAGCCCGTACTGGGTGCAGCGCCGCCTGCGTCTGGCGGGCATGCGCTCGATCAACAGCGTGGTGGACGCGACCAACTACGTCATGATCGAATTAGGTCAGCCCCTGCACGCCTTCGACTACGACACACTGGTCGCGCGTTCAGGAGGGCAGTCCCCCACCATCATTACCCGCGCGGCTTTGCCTGGCGAGAAACTCACCACCCTCGATAAGGTCGAGCGCACGCTGGATCCCTTCACCATCCTGGTGTGCGACACCGCTGGCCCGCTCTCTCTGGCCGGGGTGATGGGCGGTCTGGAAAGCGAGGTTACACCTGACACCAAGCGCGTTTTGCTCGAGGGCGCTAGTTGGAACTTCATTAATGTGCGCCGGACAGCCTTCAGCCAGCAGCTCCACTCAGAGGCGGCTTACCGATTCTCGCGCGGGGTCCACCCGGGGCTGTCTTCGTCAGGCGTGATCCTGTGTCTGCAGCGTATGGCGGAATGGAGCGGCGGTCAGGTATATCGCGGCCTGGTCGATAATTACCCCGCGCCGCCGGATGATCCGCAGGTTGAGATCAGCAGTGCTGATGCGCGCCGTATCCTGGGCATCTCGCTCAGCGCCAGTCAGATGGCTGATATTCTCAGCCGCCTGGAATTTGATTGCCAGGTAATGGGCGACAGTGTCATCGCGCGCACCCCCCCGCACCGCCTGGATATTGGGCAGGGCTGGACCGGCAAGGCGGATGTACTGGAAGAGATTGCGCGCATTTACGGTTACGACAATATTCCGCTCTCGCGCCTGCCGGACGAGTTGCCCGAAGCCCGCAGCACTCGCGCTCTGGATATTGAAAATCAGGTGCGACATACCCTGGTGCGTCAGGGCCTGCAGGAAGTGGTCAATTACCGCCTGACCTCGCCTGAACGAGAAGCGCGTCTCTTTCCGCCCGGAGAAGAGCCGCGCAACCTGCCTTACCTGGGCATAAAAAATCCCCTTTCACCCGACCGCAGCGTTCTGCGCCGCTCGGTCCTGACCTCGGTTCTGGAGACGCTCGAAAAAAATGCCCGCCTGCGCGACCGCCTAGCCTTTTTCGAGATCGGACCGCAATTCCTTCCAATAGAAGGCCAGCCGCTGCCGCAGGAGCAAATGCGGCTGGCTGTCGTCATGACCGGCCTGAGGCTGCCGCCTGCCTGGGACCTTAAGAATCAACCTGATCTGGATTTCTTCGATCTCAAGGGCGTCCTGGAAAATCTGCTGGAGGTTCTGCATATCGACCAGGCTGACTTCGCCCCGGCTGTTTATCCCGCTTTCCATCCAGGCAAATGCGCTGAAGTGCGGGCTGGAGGGAAAGTGCTGGGTGTTATGGGCGAACTGCACCCGCTGGTCAAAGAAAAATTCGACTTCCTGAGCCCGCCTGTCCTGGCCGCAGATTTCGATCTTGAACTCTTGATCGACTGCGCCGCAGGACGGTATGAGGTCAGCCCCTTGCCCATCTTCCCGCCGGTACTCGAGGATCTGGCTGTGGTTGTCGATGAGGCCACGCCGGCGTCTGAAGTGGAGGCGGTCATCCGCCAGGGCGGGGGGCAGCGCTTAAAAGCTGTGCGCCTGTTCGATATTTTCCGCGCTGAACAAATTGGGGCAGGGAAGAAAAGCCTGGCCTACAGCCTTACCTATCAGGCCGACGATCACACCCTCAGCAGCGACGAAGCTGCCCAGATTCGTCAGAAGATCATCCGCCGGCTCGAGCAGGTGCTGGACGCCCGATTGCGTTCCTGAGCCAAGAGGAATGGGGTGGGTCTCAACGGATATTTATAACCTTTGGGACCCACTTTAACCCTTGCATTTTTACAACATAGGATATAATTAGTCAGCCCGATCTGGTGTGGCGGAAACGACTTTTGGATCTGAGGGGGGACGCGCAGCCCGCGCCATATCTCGCAATTTCCCGGTCAGGATAACTGGTTATTTATTGCTGAACTTTACGCAGGTTTCATACACTTTAATAATGTAAGCGCAGGCAGCATGTACGGCGCATAAATAACGACTGCGCCGCTGGCACAGGTAACGCCGCCAACATTGCCCGCACCTGCGTTTCAAAACCGATATGTTGATGTTATTGAACAATTTAAACCAAAATTCTACATTAACAGGCTGATGACCTAGAATATTATGTGGGTATTACACGCTCACTGGCAGCCGCCGCGGCGTATGACAGAAAGAGGTGGGGTATTGTTTTGGGCAGAAAGCCCCGAAGCAAAACCACCGCCGCGCGGGGGCGGCATGGCTGCCAAAAAAACACAGCTCAGGGACCATCCCTTCTGCCTGGAACCGGAGACCATCCGCCTGCAGATAGGCTCTGGCACGCCGCTTGACGACGCTCAGATCAGCGCCGTCCGCTTGCGCCTGCCATCCTCGCGGCATGCACCTCTGCCTTCGCCCGAGCTCAACCCCGAATGGGAACTGGACAACTACTCCACACCGCACCTTGCCCCCTGGCTGGTGCGCGGTTTGTGGCTGACTCCTGGAAAAGCCTACGGCGTTCTGGCTAATTTACCCCACGAAAGCAAGACCAGTGGATTTGTGCTCGGCTCAGATGCGCGCTTCTGGCAGGTCGTGTGCGGTTATGTGCTGGAAATCCTGGCTCAGCAGAAGATCCTGCCTACCCTGCTGCAGGTGCGCACCGATAACCAGGCCGACCTGTATTACGCGCGCTGGCTTCCCGTTCTCGACGGCCCCAATGACGGCCCGCGTCTGGCGCTCTTGGAAAAAGCCATGCCGGCCATCTGCCGTTCCGAAATGGGGGTGCAGTCCAGCATCGGGAAAACCATTCAGCAGAGCGGCCATTCTGCCCACAGCCTGATCGACAGTTTTATCAAAATCACTTGCGACGCCCTGGCGCGCACCTGGGGACGCGCCAAAGCTCCGCTGCTTCTGCCCGAAAAAGACAATACCCTGGATATCTGGCTGGCGGCTCTATTCACTCAGGATGCGCGCGTCAAAGCCAGCCCCGGGCAGATGCAATCGCTCTACAGCGGATTGCGCGCCTGGCTGCGCAACCTGCACGCCGCAGGCGATGATCATTTCCGCATCGCATTCCGTTTGACCGCGCCCGAGCCGCAGCCGGAAGGCAGCAACAGCGACCGCTGGGAGCTGCATTATCTGCTGCAGTCGCGCAGCGACCCCAGCCTGCTCATCCCGGCCGAGGACATCTGGTTCCGTTCCAAAGAAGAACTGGCTGCCATCAGCCGGCGCCTCAACCAGCCCCAGGATATGCTCCTGGCCGGGCTGGGTTATGCTGCCCGCCTGTTTAACCCGATTCTCACCAGCCTGCAGGCCAAACACCCCACCGGGCTGGACCTGGACACGCAGTCCGCTTACGCCTTCCTGCGCGAAGCCGCCCCGCTGCTCGAGCAGTCTGGTTTCGGCATCCTGACCCCGCCTTGGTGGAATCAGCGCGGCGCGCGCCTGGGCGTGCGCGTACGCCTGAGCCCGCGTGACGAGCAGCTACCGCGCGCAGGACTGGCTGGCAAACTTGGTTTTGGCAACCTGGTCCACTTCGAATGGGAGCTTTCTCTTGGAGACACTTCGCTGACGCGCGAGGAATTCGAGGCTCTGGCGGCTCTGAAAATGCCGTTGGTCAATATCCGCGGCAAATGGGTCCAACTGGATGTTGAGCAGGTCGAGGCAGCGATACAATTCTGGGAAAAACAGCAGCATTCTGGCGAAATGGGCCTGCTGGAAGCGGCCCAACTGGCTCTGGGCGGACAGATTGCGCACGGCCTTCCTCTGGATGAAGTCCAGGCTGAAGGCTGGGTGGCTGACTGGCTCGACCGTTTGTCCGATACACAGCGCCTGGTCGAACTGCCGCAGCCCGCCTCCCTCAACGGCACCCTGCGTCCCTACCAGCGCTTCGGGTTCTCCTGGCTGGCTTTCTTCCGCTCGTGGGGCGTGGGCGCCATCCTGGCGGACGACATGGGTCTGGGAAAAACCATCCAGGCCCTGGCGCTGCTGCTGCACGAAAAAGACTCTCTGGGTAAATTACCTGCGCCCACCCTGCTGGTGTGTCCCACCTCGGTGGTAACCAACTGGGAACGCGAATCCCGGCGCTTTGCCCCGGCACTCAAGATCCTTGTGCACCAGGGTGCGGGGCGTCTGCGCGACGCGGAATTTGCAGCCGCAGCCCGGAAAGCCGACCTTGTCCTGACCAGTTACGCCCTCCTGCGGGTTGACCAGGAGATGCTGCAGTCGGTCAAATGGTACGGCGTGATCCTGGACGAGGCACAAAATATCAAGAACCCCGCTGCCAAACAGACCCAGGCGGCGCGCAAGCTGAAAGCGGATTTCCGTTTTGCCCTGACCGGCACGCCAGTGGAGAACCGCCTGACAGAACTATGGTCGATCATGAATTTCCTTAACCCGGGTTACCTCGGCTCGCAGGAAAAATTCCGCCGCGAGCTGGCCATTCCCATCGAGCGCTTCGGCGACAAAGAAGCCACCGCCCAGCTCAAGCAAATGGTCTCGCCTTTTATCCTGCGGCGTCTGAAGAGCGACCCGCGTGTGATCGATGACTTGCCCGAGAAGATTGAGATGAAGGAATTCTGCACGCTCAGCGAGGAGCAGGCCACGCTCTACGAGGCTGTGGTGCAGGACTCGCTCAAGAAAGTGGCAGAAAGCGACGGCATGGCCCGCCGCGGACTGGTGCTGACCATGCTGATGCAGCTTAAACAAGTCTGCAATCATCCGGCGCATTTTCTCAAGCAGCAGCCGGAACGAGATCCAGGCACCCGCCAGACCAACGGGCGCAGCGGTAAGCTCAACCGCCTGGGTGAAATGCTGGATGAGGTTCTGGCGGCCGGAAACCGTGCCCTGGTTTTCACTCAGTTCGCCGAGATGGGTCACCTGCTCAGCACCTATTTACCGGACATGCTTGGCTGCCCGGTCTACTACCTGTACGGCGGCACGCCGGCAGCGGCCCGTGAACAGATGGTGCGCCGATTCCAGGATGACGACAGCGCACCCCCGATTTTCATTCTCTCGTTGAAAGCCGGCGGGTTAGGCCTCAACCTGACCCGCGCCAGTCATGTTTTTCACTTCGACCGCTGGTGGAACCCGGCCGTCGAAGACCAGGCTACGGACCGCGCCTTTCGCATCGGTCAGGTACAGAACGTCCAGGTGCACAAGTTCATCACCCTGGGCACCCTGGAGGAACGCATCGATGAGATGATCGAATCCAAAAAGGGTCTGGCTCAATCAATCATCGGCGAGGGTGAGGAATGGATCACCGAACTATCGACCGACGAATTGCGCGAGCTGATCGCCTTGCGGCGGTAAGGAGTAAGATGGCAGAAGAGAACAACGGCTGGGGCTGGGGCATGAACCCGCGCAAAACCAGGGGCGGCATACGCGCCGTCAGTGAGCACGGCTCATTTGGCAAGAACTGGTGGGCGCGCCGCTGGATTGCCGCCATGGAACAGCTCGTTACCGGTCCCCGCCTGATGCGCGGAAAATTCTATGCTCGCGAGGGCCAGGTCATATCCATCGAGGAAACCCGCGAAGGGATCAGCGCTCTGGTGCAGGGCTCTCGTCCACGCCCTTATAAAGTGACCATTCGACTGGCACCTCTCACCCAGAAGCAGTGGAACAAGGTCCTGGATGTGCTCGCTGACCAGGCCATCTTCGCCGCCCAACTCCTGGCGGGTGAGATGCCCGCCAACATCGAGGAAGCCTTTGCCACCGCTGGGGTGAGCCTTTTCCCGCAGCATCACAACGACCTGATCACTGACTGCACCTGCCCGGATAAAGCCAATCCCTGCAAGCATGTCGCCGCCACCCACTACATCCTGGGGGAACGCTTTGACGAGGATCCCTTCCTATTATTCCGCATGCGCGGGCGAACGCAGGAGCAGATTCTCACCGCGCTGCGCCAGCGGCGCGCCGGGGATGCAGCCGCCCTGGTGGAACAAACCCGTCAGGATGCGCCCGTCCGCTCGCTGGATGAAAGTTACCATCTGGAAGATCATCTCGAACGCTACTGGCAGATTGGTAGTGAAATCAGCGACTTTTCCGCCCAGGTGCGCGCCCCGGAGATCCAGCAGCCTTTGCTCAAACGCCTGGGCGAGCCTGAATTCATCCGTGAGTTGACCCTGCAAAGCCAGCTCGAGGAGGTGTACCAGGCCATTACGCAGTTTGCCCTGCTGATGGCGTACGGCGACGCCTCCAGCCCGGCCAGCGAAGAAGATTAAGTTCCAGCGGCAGGCCTGATTGCTGGCGATTGATGACTTTTTCAATCCAACCGCAGGTGCGTCCGGATAAAGCCACGCGGGTACCGCGGCGGTCTTCCTCCGGCCTCCCCTTGTGTGGAAGACTTCCCCCTTGCCTGCCTAAAAATGTAGAATGGGTGCGGTGAGCCTGCGGAAGAAAGCCCCGATCTGCGGCCCGTTCATCGCCAGGATGTAGAGCGCAAAAACAAAAACAATCGCCAGGAAGAACACGAAGAAAGAAGTGACGCGTTCTCCAGGTTCGGCGAATATGAAGCGGAAAAAGGTCACTGCGATCAGGATTGCAGCCACCAGAATGATTCCCCACAAAATCGCAGGGTGGATATAAAAAGGCAGGCCAGGTATCGGCGGTAATTGAAATGGACCAGGCAGCATTGTTGTCCCCTCCTACCGGAGTCTGCTATTCGAAAAAACTGGCTAATACCATTAACGCACAATAATAATACCTGATTTCAGGCCGGCATGTCAAAGGTGAAATTTTGTTATTGCTGAAAAGCCTCGTCCCGGTCAGGCTTGACAAGCCCACTTCCTGCGGGTAGAATCACTCCGTCTTGCCGAGATAGCTCAGTTGGTAGAGCACGCGACTGAAAATTGCGGTGTCGCCAGTTCGATTCTGGCTCTCGGCACTGGCTGGGAAAAATGCCGAAATCAGCCTCTCGCACCCTATATATAGGGGTCAGGAGGCTGAGCATTATGAACGATAATCACGCGATATTTGTAGTTCCGGAGACGCTCGACAAAGCGCTGAAAAGTTACATTTTAGCCGTGCGGGCGGGGGGAAGCAAATCGTACACGGTTACAGTTTACGAGCGCAGCATCCGCAAACTGATCCATTACCTCGCGTCCCAGGGAGCGCGCAAAATGGAGGATGTGACAGCTGAGCAGCTGCGCGAATTTTTCGTTGGACTTCAGGAGAATCATAACGCCGGCGGCGTGCAGGTTTACTACCGCCCCATCAAGGCCTTTTTTCGCTGGTACTGGGATGAATTTGAGCTCGAGCAGCGCAACCCAATCGACAAAGTCAAGATCGACCCGGCCAGAGTGAATCCGAAAGCCGGAATCCCCATCGAACATATTGAGCGGATGATCGAGGCCTGCAAATCGAGCAACAGACTGCGCGACAAAGCGATACTGCTTTGCCTGCTGGATAGCGGCGCTCGGGCAACCGAATTGTGCAGGTTGAATGTGGGCGATGTGGATCTGATTACCGGCGAAGTGCAGATCATCAACGCGAAGGGCAGCAAGGATCGCTCGGTGCGATTTGGAGATAAAGCCCTGAGAGCCTTGCGGCGGTATTTACGTACCCGCCCAAATCTGCGCGCAACGTCCCCACTATTCGCCACCCGCAGTGGTGAGCAGTTTACACGCTTTTCGCTGCGCTTGCTTGTGGACCGGCGCGCAGAGGATGCCGGCCTGCCACATCCTGGGTTGCACGATTTCCGCCGGCGCTGCGCGTATGAGATGCTCAGGCGCGGCGTCCCAACAAAGGTCATCTCGCATTATCTAGGGCATTCATCGGTGGCTGTAACAGAACGCTACCTGGCGATGGATGACGAAGATGTGCTTGAAGCGCACAGGCGATCATCCCCGGCGGATCATATGAGGTTGTGAAATTGCGCGTTTTTGCTATAATGTAAAAAATTGATGCTGCAACGGTGAACGTGAGCCGTTGGCGTCGGGAGATGAGCGCCCGGCATTCCGTGTATTCGGAGTGTCGGGCGCTTTACTTTGTTATGGAGGTAACCATGCAAGGATTAATTACATCAAGAAAATTTTGGGCCACAACCCTGACGCTGGTCGTAGTGGTTGTGGCGGCCGCCGTGCCAGGTTTTGAGCTGGACAGCGAGGCTGGCGCCGGGCTGGCCGTGATCGCGGTCAGCTATATCATCGGCGTGGCGGTTGATCCAGGCCCAGGCGGCTGGCGCGGGGTGATCCAGAGCCGCAAATTTTACGCGGCCGTGATCGGCCTGGCAGTGATGTTTTTACAGGGTTTCGGCATTGGGCTGCCGTTTGGACTGAGCGAAGCGCAGCTGGTCGAAATCGCGGTGGTCATCGGCGCATACATCGGCGGCGTAGCGCTGGAGGGCAAGCTGCCATCACCACACCCGGCCGGGTAACGAGATGGACATTGCCATGCCTGGCCCGAACATCTGGGACAACTATGCCGTTGCCGGGATATTGCTGATCGTCATCGTCGTGATCGGATCCGCCGTCCGAAAAATTTTTTCGGAGTACCGCGACTGGCAGAGCGAGGAGGCGGAGAAACAGCGCAACTGGCAGGAGACGCAGTTCGCCAAGCGCGAGAACGAAAACGAAAAACAGCGCGCCTGGTACTCGGAAATGGAGAAGAAACGCGAGATCGCGCTGGCCGAGCGGGATAAACAGTGGACCGCGATGGTGCGCGAAATCCAGGCGCTGGTGGATCGGCGCGACCGCGAGAGCCACCAGGCATTGATGGAGCTGACCGGGCAGATTCGCATGCTGACGGAGGGGTTGGCGGCGCACGATGCGCGGGTGGAGGACCGTATGAAACAGTTCGAGCAGTATGTCAACAACCGCTCGCGGAGCGCGGCGACTCAGAAACGGAGGAGCGCATGACTACACCTGGCACGTATCGACCGTCTCTGACCGACGGCCGTAAATTTGGAATCGATATCAGCCGCAACCAGGGCAGGATCAATTTTGATAAGCTTGTCTCTGCGCTGCCGCGGGTCGAGTTTGTCGCCTGCCGCACAGGCATCAGTTGGGGATATAAAGATTCGATGTTCGCGATTTATTGGGACGAGCTGACCAGGCGTAAGATCCCGCGCATGGCATACCATGTGCTCTACCCGGCCGAGAGCGCCGCGGCCCAGGCGGATAATTTTTTGAGCATGTTCCCGGGGCGCAAATACGACGGGGAGGGGCCGATCGTCAACGATGTGGAGCTGGTGCATGGGGTATCAAAAACGGCGCTATCCAACGCCGCAGAGAATTTCAGCAAGGCACTCGAGGACCGCACCGGGCGCGAGGTGATCGTATATTCGCGCTTTTCATTTTTGCGCGATTACATGGCAAAACAGGCCTGGATGAATCGGCGGAAATGGTGGATGGCGCAATACACGGCGACGAATCCGCCGAGCGAGTTTTTGGGCAAACTGTGGGTACCGACCAATTTCGCCGATCTGGATGTGTGGATCGTGCAGACCGGCGAGCGCGGCGATGGACCATTTTACGGCACGCAGAGCGCTCAGCTCGACACCAACCGCTGGCTGAAAACTGAGGCGGAGTTCCGGGCCATGTTCGGCACGGTTCAGCCCGCGCCGGAGCCAGAACCGGCTGAGCCAAGCACAGGAATCGAACTGCGTGTATTGACAGATGGGCTGCGCACACGCAACGGCCCAGGGGTTGGATATCCTGAAATACCTGAAGCGAGACTCGCGGCCGGAGAGGACATTGAGGTCGAACAGATCGAAGGCAATGACGTGTGGATCCGGCATAAGCGCGGCTGGTCGGCGATGCGCTACGGCGGGAGCCGACACATGGAACATAAAAAATGAAAAAACCGATCGACCGGCCAGACTGGGAACGGGTGTAGCTATGGCCGACGAGCCGAAGCCCTGGGAAATGCAGCCGTGGGATACCCCTCGCTCATTTCGGGCGTTTCGGGAATTCTATCTTGCTCAGGATCCTCCGCGCAGCGTATCGGAGGCTTATAGACGGTCGCGGTTCAAGCGCGGCATTGTCGATCCGAAGAACAAGCCCGCATCCGGCCGCTGGCAATACTGGGCGCGGGGACAGGATAACAACGGCAAGCCTATACCAGGTGCTTTGAGCTGGGAGGAGCGCGCGGTTGCCTGGGACAAGCACCTGGCGGCGATCGCAAGCGCGCAGATCGAGGAACACTGGCGCAAGAAGATTATGGGCGAGGCTGAAATCCTCGGGCGTCTTTCCGAGCATGGAAGAATCGATATTGGGATATTCATCCGTGAGCGGGAAATGCCGCTTCGTGACGGGGATGGCAGCCCGATCAAAGATGCTGATGGGAATATCATGACTTACGCGACCTGGGACATCGATCTTGAGATGGTGAAGCGGTACGGCCACCTGATCAAATCGATCTCCAGCACGCGTTATGGTCCAAAGATCGAGATGCATGACGGGCAAACCGCACTGGTGCACATGGGCCGGCATCGAAAACTTTTCACGGACAGCTTCGATCTGACCACTGGCGGAAAGCCGTTCCAGAATATGGAGCATTTGAGCGATGAGCAGTTACGCAATGCCATTCACCAGCTCTCAGAGATCGGCATGGCGCTCACAGGCGGAAATCCTCTACCAGAGACAGAGGGAGGCGCTGCGGGCGACGATCCAGCGGGGCAAAGCGATGAACCGGCTGACGCCTGAGGTGGTGGCAGCTTATGCCGCGCTGCATCTGTCCGATGACGCCGGCGGGCCGATCGCGCCGGCTGCTCATCATTGGCTGTGGCTGCGCTTATTATGTGATGAGCGCATCAAAAATTTACTGATTATCGCTCCGCCAGAAAGCGCGAAAACGACCTGGGCGATCTCGGCTTATCTCGGCTGCAGGATAGGTTTCTGGCCGGAGCAATCGATCATCATCGGCAGCGTATCAGGCCCGGTGGCCGAAAAGCGCGCGCTGGGTTTACGAGCCACAGTCGAAAGCGCGGAATGGCAGGCCACTTTCCCGGGCATATTGCCAATCAAAGCGGCCAGGGGGGCAAAATGGGAGACTAGCGAATGGAGCCTGGCGCCAGGCGGAAAACCTCGCCCTGGGCGCCTGCATCCCACTGTAGCTGCGTATGGCACGGGCGGCAGCGTGATCGGGGCGCGCGCCGATCTTGTGCTGGCAGACGATTTGCTGGATTTCGACAACAGCCGCACAGCTCACCAACGCGGGTTGGTCGAAACCTGGCTGCATACATCGCTGCTCTCGCGGCTTAAAAGCAAGACTGGGCGGGCAATTATGATTGGAACAGCCTGGCACACTGAAGACATCTACGCTAAGGCGCGGCGCGAGGGGAACTGGGTAGTCTGCCATATCCCATTGCTGAGTGATAGCAATGAGGTGTATGCCGATTTGACCTACCCTGATGGCTGGCCATACGAGATGTTGGGCGAACCGGCCAGCGAGGCGAGGTTGCGGTGATCAATACACGCGTTTTGCTGCATACTGATGGACCAGCACTCTGGCCAGCGCACAAATCGCTTGAGGAGGTATTGGCGCTGCGCGATGCCACGCCGGAAACAATTTGGCAGGCAACGTACCAGGGCAATCCAACGCCGCCAGCCGGCACGGTTTTTAAGCGAGAATGGTGGCGTGGTCAGACCAGATATGATGCCGCAGATAACGGCCTGGTCGCGTCCGTTATTGGCCGTTGGATATCCTGGGACACGGGGCTCAAAGACGAGTCGACCAATGCCTATACCGCTGCGGTTATAGGCGAATTGTGGCGGGATTATCGACTGGCTATTCGTACGGTCTGGCGCGACCGGCTGCAATTTCCGGATCTGCCACAGAAAATCGAGTCTCTGGCCAGACAGTACAACCGCGACGAAAAGTTGCGCGGGATCATCATCGAAGATAAAGCGAGCGGGACGAGCGCCTACCAGACTCTGATTGCAACGGCAGACACAGCTATCAAGAAGCTGTTAATTGCTTTTATGCCTCACGGAGACAAAGAGGTCCGGGCACAGCAGGCCGCGGTCCATTGCAAAAACGGGTCGGTGCTCCTGCCTCACCCTGGCGATGCTGTGCCCTGGTTGATCGATTTCGAGGACGAGCTTTTCGATTTTCCTGCAAGCGCATTCAAAGACCAGGTTGATGCGTTTTCGCAGCTTATTCTGTACACCGAAAATCTTTTAGCCGCCGGCTATGAAGCGAGGAAATCCCATGAACAATCTCATTAAGCGGACAGCGCCGCCCAAGTACTTGATCGATATGAGCATGTCGCTGGCGGATACGTACTCGGCCCTGGAATTTTATTACCACAACAACGGCCTATATGCGCTGATTCAGCAAGATCTGATGACGAACGGCCTATGGACGGAAGGCATGGTTGGTCTGCGCAACCCAGCCCATCGGGTGGTGGAATTCTATGTGGCAAAATTATGGCCAGGGAAATTATCGGTTGCGCTGCCGATTGTGACGACCAATGAACTCGTCATCGAGCCGATTCACAAAATCTGGGAGTGGTCCAACTGGGGAGCGGCCAAACAGGTTGCGGCGCGCTGGTTCGCCCTGTATGGGGATATGTTCATCAAGGTGGCCTCGAAAGCACGGGGACCAGGAGAGCCGGCATCGCAGGTGTTTTTCCAAAATATTAAACCCATGTTTGTCACCGACATTACCGCTGATGAGCGCGGTTATCTAACCCGTGCACGGATCGATATTCCACGTATTCGCAAGGGCGAGACGATCCAGGCATATTATTACACCGAAATTTGGGATAAATCCACGCAAACATACCGGCGCTGGGAAAATAAAAATGGGCCGGGGACATCTGAAGAGCGGCTTGGGCCGCCGATCGAGGAACGCCCGTTCTCTGATTTTGGTATCGATTTTGTGCCGATTGTGCACGCCAAGTTCCAGGATGTTGGCGAGCCGCGCGGAGTGGGTGCGTTCACCCATGCACTGGATAAGATCGACGAGGCCAACCGCATGGCAACCCGGCTGCACCAGCTGCTGTTCCGGTTCAACGATGTAACCTTCGCCGTTTCCGCCAACATGGTGGATGGTTCTGGTCGTCCGCTGCCAGCGCCATCGCTTGAACTGGGCGACGGTCAGGCGGGGGACGCGAAAACCATGACCGTTGGCACGGGGACGAAGGTGGCCAGACTGCCAGGCAACAGCAAGCTGGAGATGATGGTGCCGGATCTGAAATACGCAGATGCGCTGGAGATCCTGAACGCTCACATGCGCGAACTGGAGCGTGACCTGCCGGAGATGGCCTATTACCGCATGCGCGAACAGGGACGCGACCTCAGCGGCAGGGCGATCCGGCTGCTACTCTCTGACACGGTCGACAAGGTGTTGGAGGCGCGCGGCAATGCCGAGACAGCTCTGGCCAGGGCAAACGCAATGGCGCTGACGATCGGAATCAATCTGGAGCTGTTCAATAAGGGTATTGGGACGTACGAGAAAGGTGATTTTGAGCACAGTTTCAAGGAGCGCGAGGTCATCCCGCTGAGTGAGCTGGAGAAACGCGAAATCGCGCTGCTGGATAAGCAGCTTGGGGTAAGCGAGGACACCTTGCTGACCCGGCTCGGTTACGATCCGAAGCATGAGCGGGAGATGCGCGAAAACGAAGCCGCTGAATTGGGTGAGAAACTGTTGACCGCATTCGACAAAGACGAATAGAGGTAATAGCATGGCGGATTACGGCCAGCTCTACCGAGAAGCGCAACGGTTCAGGCGAGCGCTTCTGCGGCGCGAAAGCGAAGCTGCCAGCGAAATGGTGCGCTATTACGGCGAGATCTGGCGCGCGCTCAATCAGAAGATCCAGGCGCTGATAATGGCCTATTATAGCGATCCCAATCCGTCCCAAAACTGGCTGTTCCGCTATGACCGGCTGGCTGCGCTGCGCGCGCAAGTCGAGGAGCAGATTCGTGCCTTCAGCCGATACACGGAAGAGCGCATCAAAGCCGAGCAGCTCTACCTGATCGACCAGGCACAGCGCCATAGTGATCGATTGATCAGACTTGGGCTGAGCGGCGCTCCGGATGGATTTCGGGTCGATTTCAACCGGCTGGCTGTGGATGCAATCACGGACCTGGTCGGCATGCTGCAGAGCGGCAGCCCGCTGCGGGTCTTGCTGGACGAGCTGCCTGTATCGGCTGGCCAGGCAGTGGCGGACGGTCTGATTCGCGGTGTGGCGCTGGGGCTGAACCCGCGCGCGGTGGCACGTGAAATCCGCCAGGCACTGGGGGGCAACCTGGTGCGGGCGTTGCGCATCGCGCGGACGGAGCAGCTGCGGGCATATCGAGAGGCGACCCGACGGAGCTACCAGGCGAATGAGCGGGTGATCAAGGGCTGGATATGGGTATCGGCGCGGAATGAGCGCACCTGCGCCGCTTGCTGGGCCAAGCATGGATCAAAACACAGCCTGGATGAGGCGATGGATGAACATCCAAACGGGCGCTGCAGCCAGATACCCTGGCTGAAAACCTGGGAGGAGCTGGGGTTCTCCGGGATAGCCGAAGGCAGCGAACCGATTGAGAGCGGGGCAGCGTTATTTGCGCGCATGCCGGCGGAGAAGCAGATCAAGGTTTTGGGTCCGACAAAATGGGCAGCCTGGAAAGATGGTAGATTTGAATTCCACGATTTGATCGGCAGAAAATTCCATCCTGCGTGGGGATGGACGCATCACGAACGCAGCCTGAAAGAATTGCTTGGAGAATAGGGACGTTATTTGTTACCCAGTTGCAAAGAAAACAAAATATGCTAAAATAATTTAACCGCCCTATGGGGCGCAAATGCTGCAGCGGTGGATGTGAGCCGCTGATTTCGGAAGATGAGCTCTCCGGGAACTGTTTTGTTCCTGGAGAGCTGTCTTTTTATCAACTGGTGCACGCAAACTGAAAGGCGGAAAACTCAGGTAAGGAGCCAGAAATGTTGTTTCGTTCAGTTCGATTTTGCAAGCCGGACGATGGCAAAGGTGGAGATGGCGGCGGCACGGGGAACGACCCCGGGATCCAGGACCCGAAACTGGGCGAGGGATCAAACAACGGCAATCTGCCGGTGGATGGAAGCTCGAAAGGGGCGATCACTTTTGCATCGGATGCCGAGTTCCAGAAAAAAGTTGAGGAGATACTGAAAGATAGGCTGGAACGGGAGAAAAAAAAGGCTGAGGAGGCTGCCAAAAAAGCCGCAGATGAAGCGGTTGCGGAAGCCGCAAAGAAGAACGGTGAATGGGAAAAAGTTGCCCAGCAGCGAGAGAAAGAGGCCGCTGAAGCACTCAAAAAACTGCAGGAGCTCGAGCCAGTTCAAGAAAAGGCCGAACGCTACAGTCAGACACTGAGCAAACTACTGGAGACGCAGCGCGCAGGCTTACCGGAGGCGATCACAAAGCTGCTGGATAAGTTGGACCCCGTTGACCAATTGGAATGGCTGGCAGTCAACAAGGAGACCCTCAGCAAGACGAAACTGGACGGACCCCCGCCAACGCCGCCGCCAGATGGCGGCGCGAACAGCAAACAGCTTGAAGAAGCGAAAGAGGAATTCGCACGCAAAGTGCGCAACTGGTTCTAAGAGGAGAATCAATCTATGGCTAACTTAACTGTTACATCCGCTCACCTGGTCAAAGGAGATGATGAGCACCAGCTCACCTTGCCGGCCGGTGTGAATATCAATGCAGGTCAGGCAATCCGCCCGGATGCGTCGACCGGCAAGTGGGTATTGGCGCTGGCCACGACCGCTGCCAATGTCGGCGATACGCACATCGCGCTGGCGACGGTGAAAGCCGGCGAATCGTTGACCGGGGTGAAAGCGCCGTGCATCCTGGACCTGGGCGAAGCCCTGGCTGCGATGGATTTCGGCGCAGTTGTGTATCTCTCGGACACTGCCGGCACGCTGGCGGACACGGCCGGAACTGTATCAACCCAGGTAGGAAAAGTCGTGCCTGGATGGGCGAACACCTCGCCAGATAAACTGCTGCGCGTCAGCCTGATGTAGGAGGTGAGCGATGCCTAACGTGAATGCTTATGGTTTTATGTCGCTGGCTGATCAGTATTCTCAGCGCATCTCCAATATCAACGGTGGCGTTCAGCGGGTTTGGGATGCCATTCAGGCCTCGGTGGCAGAATACAACCGAGTTTCTGGGGCAACCCTTTCTGAATTTGCTGTACCCACCGAACTGGCATTGGAGCAGATCGAATTACCCGGCGACGGCACGCTGCAGCCGCTGGACGAACATGGCAACCCGCTGCCGGTCATCCCATCTGGAAGTTACCAGGTCGCGTACCCGATCCAGGGTGGCGGGACCGCTTGGGGTGATAACCGTGTCAGCCGCGAGCTGATGACGGTTGAAGAGGCTGACCGGTTCACCGCGGACAGCCTGAGGCGGGATGGCAACTGGCTGGTTCGGCATGCGCTGGCGGCGATCTTCACCAATACCGCCTGGACCTTCAATGACAAGAGCGGCGGCGCTTTTGGCGTGAAGGGCTTGGGCGATATCACCATCCAGCCGCTGGCCAACAACGACTCGGTGAAGTACGCCCGCAAAGGCATCTCCGCGCCGGCTGTGGACAACCACTACCTGGCCCAGGCAGATGCGATCGCCAATGCCACCAATCCATTCCCGGCCATCAAGGCGGAACTTCACGAGCATCCGTCCAACATGAACGCGCCGATCGTGGCTTACGTGGCATCCAACCTGGTCACTTCGATCCAGGGGTTAACCGAATTCGTCGATAAGGACGATTCGGATATCCGCCCCGGGGCAAACTCCGACAGCCTGATCGGCATGATCAGCGCGGGGCCTGGTGATGAAGTCATTGGCAAGACCAAGAGCGGCGTGTGGATCGTGGAATGGGGCGCGCTGCCCAGTGATTACCTGATCGCCAAAGTTATGGGACGACCACCTCTTAAGATGCGCGAATATCCCGCGCCCAATCTGAAGGGGTTGTTCCCGGAACGGGCTGAGGTCGACGGAAATCATATCGTGCGGCGTTTCATTCGCTATGCCGGGTTCGGCTGCTTCGACCGCGTTTCAGCGCTGGTCATGCGGATCGGCAATGCATCATATGCGATCCCGACGGGCTTCAGCGCCCCGCTGGCAGCCTAAACCAGGCTGATCTCTAATTCATAAAAGGGCAGGCGCAGCGCTGTGCCTGCCCTTTTTGAGAAAGGAGCAGAATGAACATCGGAATTTTAGCCGCGCGGAAGGATAAAGCCCTGGGCAGGATCGCTGCGATTGCGCCGGAGATCGGCAAAAAGTATGGTGCGCCGGAAGAAATGTTGGCGCGTTTGACGGCAGAAAGCAAGGACCGAGATGTCGAGGCGATGGAGCGGCTTGAGGCCACTGCTGAGCTGATGGAGTTTCTGGCGCAAAGAGCAGCGGAGGCAGAGAAAGCCATATCGAGCGTGGGACGCGATAAAACAGCCAAAGCGCAAACGGAGAAGAAATGAGTATACCGGCAGCGTACAGCGAGCTGACGCTGGCGCAGTATATGCACGCGGAACTCGGCCCGGTGGCGAAAGTCCTGGAATACCCGGAGCCAGCTGAGGACGCCGGCGTATATCGTGAAGCGATCATCGAGGTGGTGCTGGCGATTGGTGTGAGTGATATCAGTCAGACAGGTGATATCCGCAAGGTGCGCGCGCTGGCCAGGCGGGAAGTCTGGGCAATGGCGGTAAAAGCGCTGACAACCCTCTACAACTTCAGCGCCGATGGGGCGCGTCATGATCAGAGCCAGATTTTCGCGCAGGCCAAAGACGCGCTGGACCAGGCAATCAGCGATTGTTTGGTATTAGGCCTGGCGGGTTATAGCGTCAGAATTGATAACCTGGATTATCGCCACGATCCGTACAGCTTCCCTAAGGAGATCTGATGCGATTGAGCGAACAAGAACTGAAAACCATGCGCAATGCCCAGGATGAGTTGATGACCGAGACAGTTTTTATCCAGGCCGTTGTGACGGTGTCGGACGGCGCAGCCGGATCGAGCGAAAGCTTGCAAACCATCGCAACAACGAAAGGGCGAATCGGCTCATTGGGCCGCGATCCGCGTGAACGCGAGATTGCTGGCCGGATGGGCTCGGTGCATATCTATGTCATCAGCCTGCCGGCAGACACGGAGCTGAGCGAGAAAAACCAGCTGCAGATCAATGGACGCCAGTTCGTTATCGGCGGCATCATCCGGGCGAGCAATATGACCGCCCTACGGGTTGTGGCAGCCGAGGAGTTGTAATGGCTAAAGGCGGGCGGTTGGTGCTATCCGACAATATCATCCCACAGCTGCGCAAACGTCTGCCGGCTGCCGTTGATGCAGTAGTGCAAAAGACGGCAGCTGAGGTTGAGAAAAACGCCAAAGAAGCGATGGAAGGTCCGAAACACGGAAGGACATACCGGGTGAGCAAGACCGGCAAGCCGCACACCGCAAGCGCGCCAGGCGAAGCGCCCGCGATAGATACTGGATTGTTGCATTCCTCAATCGTGCATTATCGCGAAGGCGTAGGCAGGGCTTCGGTCGATGTCTACGCCGATTACGGGCGCGATCTGGAGTTTGGCACTCGCAAAATGGCCGCCAGGCCGTTTCTCCGGCCTGCAGTCGAGCTGGCCGCAAAGGCATTCTTCGAGGCGCTGAGAGAGCTGGAGAAACGATTGAGATGAGCCTGATGACGGCCGAAACCTGGCTGGCGCAAACGATCAAAGGCGATGCGGAATTGCAGGCTTTGATCGGTGAACGCGTGCACATCGATTACGTACCTAATGGCAGCGAGTATCCACTGGTGGTACTGTCGTTTATCAGCGCCCCGCCGGTTACTAATCTATCGGTCGATGTAGTCATGTTCGATGAGATCTGGTTGGTGAAAGTGTGGGTTGAGGGTAACAGCTATGTCCCTGCGGCCGCGATCCTGGAAAAAATTCAGGCCTTGCTGCACAAAGCAAGTGGGAGTGCTGCCAACGGAAGCGTCATCGGCTGCACGCAGGAGGAGCTCTTCCGCCTGGCAGAAAACGAAGGCGATAAGCACTACAAGTGCTTCGGTCAATATTTCAGAATTTACACCCAGTAGGAGTGAACAATGGGCGAAAAAGCCAGTATTTTTCAAGGTGTGCAGGTAGGGATCGAAACGACCCCGGGTACCCCAGTAGCGGCGAATAAGAAGCTGCTGGCTACCAGCCTGGTGCCCGGCTCGCGCGTCGAGGCGGATGCGTTTCGGGCGATGGGTAATAAGTATGCCAGTTTCGTGACCCTGAACAAGGAGTGGGCGGAAGCCAATATCAGCGGGAAGTTAACATACAACGAAGTACTCTATTTGCTGGTATCGCTTTTAAGCCAGCCGACACCGGTTCAGCAGGGAGCGACGGCGGCATACAAGTGGACTTTCGTGAGCGCGACCAGCGCCGAGGATGCCGGCAAATCCCTGACGGTAGAACAGGGTGACGCGAACAGCGCCTGGCGGGCTGCTGGCGTGAGAGTCAATGGACTGACATTTACCTTCAATCGCAACGAAGTGGCAGTCTCTGGATCCGCGATTGGCGAGCCGTTGGATACGGACATCACATTGACCGCATCCCCGACAAGCCTGACGCCGCTGCCGGTGCTCCCGGCGCATCTATTGCTCTACCAGGCGGATACACAGGCAGGGCTGGCCACGGCAGATCCGATCTCGCGCGGTTTTGGCCTGGAATGGAGCCTGACGAATAAGTTTGGATTGGCATGGCCGGTTGGCGGCGATCCCGTTGCGGTCGAGACCGAACCGACGCTCGAAGCCAAGTTGAAACTGGCGTCGGATACGGTTGGCATGGGGTTCTACGCCACCATGCGCAGCGGGGCAACCAAATGGTTTCGGGTGAAGGCGACCGGAGCGCTCATCGCTGATACGTACTATCAAACCTTTCAGCTGGACTTCCCCGCACAGATCAACAACGTCGGCGATTTCAGCGACGAGGATGGTCTATACCTGCTCGAATACAACCTGGCCGGCCTCCACGATGCGACCTGGGGTAAGTCGTTCCAGATCGATGTCACGACCAACGTGCAAAACCTGTAGGAGCGGATATGGCCATTCGATTAGCTGATCTGCAAAAAGAGACGCGCGCGATCGAGGTTGAAATCAGCGGAGAGAGGCTGACGGTTGAGTATCGGGTCAATGTGGTTACACCAGCCTTCCTAAATTCAAATCCGGGCCTGGTCGAACAACTGGAAGCTGCGTTGGTCAACTGGGATTTACTGGGCGAAAAAGACGATCAGCCACTACCGATCACGAAAGAAGTGCTGCAGATGATCCCGGTCACGGTGTTGAGTCGCATCCTGGAAGAGATCACCGATGATATACGCGGGCCAGGAAAAGACGAAAAAAAAGGCTGATTCGCTGGCTGAGGGCTCCGGAAGTATTCGAGCCGCCTGGCGCGGATACATTGGAGGCCCTGTCGTTGGTACGGGTAGCGCGGCATTATGGCTGTCCGGCCTGGGAGCTGGCGCGCCAGCCTGTCTATTGGCTGGATTTGGGCTTGCTGGATATGGAAATTGACGCCGCGCTTTTAGGGGCGAGAACCGCGCCCCGGTCGCCGATGAAATCTGATCGGAGTCGAGATGCCAATTAGAATCGCAAGACTGTTCGCGGAAATTGGCGCTGACCAAAGCGGACTGGATGAGGGACTGGGACAGGCCGAGACCAAGCTGAAGCAGTTTGGCCAGGCAGACCTGATCAAGGGAGGCCTGATCTTAGGGGCGCTACATAAAATCGGGCGCGGCTTTGTGGATATGGGCCGGCAGGCCGTGGGCTCGTATGCCGATTTCGAGCTGGCTGGGATGAGTCTCCAGACGCTGGTCGCGCAGGAGTTGACCGCGACCGGGGCGGCGCGCGATATGAGCCAGGCGCTGGGGATGGCCGGGGAACAGGCGCGCGGTCTGCAAGACTGGATACAGCAGCTGGCGATCAAATCGCCGTTCACGCAAACGGGCATCCGCGCGGCGTTTCAAACAGCGCTGGCCTACGGCATGACGACCAAAGAGGCACAGCGGCTGTCGAAAGCGGTGCTGGACTTTTCAGCGGGATCCGGGCGCGGGGAAGCGGCGATGAACCAGGTGGCACTGGCATTGGGACAGATCCAGGCGAAGGGCAAGCTGGCGGGGCAGGAAGTGTTGCAACTGGTCAACGCTGGAATCGGAGTAGATAATATCCTGGCGAAAGCCTTTGGCAAGACCACCGAGGAGATCGTCAACTTGCGTGAGAAGGGCCTGATTCCGGCCGATTTGGCAGTACAGGCGATTGTGGAAAGCCTTGAGAAAGATTTTGGCGGGGCGGCGGAACGGGCAGGCGGGTCGTTTTCCGGCCTGCTGAGCTCGATGAAGGATTTGAAGGAGATCGGGCTGCGGGAGTTCTTTGGGGCGACCTTCCGCGAAATCCAGCCGATGCTGCAAGATTTTGTAAGCACGCTTCAGGACCCGCGCACGCTGGATGGGCTGCGCAAGGCGGGGGAGGACCTGGCGGGAGTATTCAGGGGAATGCTGGACCTAGCGGAAAAAGCTAGACAGACCTGGGACAGCGTGGATGAGAGCAATAAACGGCTGCTGACCGGTCTGGGACTCACAGTTTTGCTGGGGCCAAAAATTATCAATTTCATGGCCGGTTTTGTCGGGTTGTTATCAAAGGCTGCCGTTGGGGTGAAGGCCTGGCAGGCAGGGATGACTCTCACGACGGCGCTGGGAGCGGCTGGGTTGTCCGGCGTTGCGATTGCAGCCGGGGCAGCCGTAGCAGCCCTGGCCAGCCTTGTGGCGGTTGGCTGGCAGTGGAACCAGCAAATCACAAAAACAAACCGTGTGGGCAAGGAGATGGTCAGCGGGGCTTGGTCGGGATTTTTCGAGGAACAGGTCAGAAGCGGGAAGAGCGCGAACGAAGTCTTGAAAGAATACCAGGCTGCGCAAGAACGGATTCGGGAGGCGACGCGTTTCAGTTTGACCGACATGCCGGCGAAGGACGCCATACCGCGATTGTTCATCAACAGCAAATCGCTGGCCGTGGATATGCAGGACCTGAACAAAGCCCTGGCAGCGGCCTCGAAAACCTTTAATGAATACACGCTGGTTGCTGCCGAGGCCGGATTAACGACCGAGCAATTCAGCCGAGCGCAATGGGAGGCTATTCAGGCGCAAGTCGAAGCGCAAAAAATGATCTTCGGCACAGAAAAGGGCATGCAGGCGTACAGCGAGCGCTGGAGCGCGCTGGCTGCATCGTTTGGAGAGGTAAATGAATCGAGTTATTTGACAGCGGCGCAGCTGTTCAACGTGCAGGAAGAGGCCTCGGGCTACCTGGGCAGCCTGGATCAGATGATCCAGAAGCAAGGTGAATTGCAGCGGGCGATGCAGTCCTGGAATGAGGGTACGGCAAACGACCTGGTCAACATGATGGGAAACAAGCTAAAAACCTCGTCGGACGAATACCGCAATGCGCTAGGGATGATCGATGAGGTTCTTGGCACGACGCACCTGAAGCAACTGGAACATAACGAAACGCTGCAAGCGCTGGTAGATGAATATGCCAAAACCGGCAATTTAGATGAATTCCGGGCTAAATTGATCGAAGTGCAGGAAGAGGGGCTGGCAAGCATGAGGCAGGAAATGGAGGAGGTCACAACCAAAGCCCAGGAGCTGTATGAGAAACTGCTCGCGCTGCCATCTGAGATCCGCATCAAGATCGGCTTTGATGTCGAGAATTACCCGGGCTTTCTGACACAGCAAACAGGCGTACAGCGCACCCGTTTTTTGCAGGGCGGGGCGGAAAACCGCGCGACGGGCGGTACAGCCTGGGCGGGCAGAGTATACCGCTGGTGGGAACGCGGCCCGGAATTCTTCATCCCGGCACAAAATGGGCGGATCGAGCCGGTGAGATCAACTGAGAGGCAATCTGTCCAGGTGACCGTGAACGCGGAAGTCAAGAGCGATATCGATATTTACAAGCTTTCGCGGCGAATCGCGACCGAAATCCGGAGGGCGAATCTATGAGCGTCGGGCTGCGCTTTACGAACGGCACATTGACGATCAACCTGAGCGACCTGACACGGGGTATTTTCGTCGAACACCGCCCAGGTAATGAGCCGAGCAGCGCGGATACCGAACTTGACGTGTATATCGCGCGCTTAACAGGCAACCGGGCGGCCAACCTGGCTACAATTCATGATCTGAACAGCTTGTTCGAGCAGGCGCGCGAGCGGATCCAAAAACCATTCCTGGCGCGGGTGTTTGTTGAGCGCGACCTGGGGGACGGCACCTGGTGGCGCAGCGAGGTGCGTGATGGCCAGATTTTATTGAGCGATACTCTGGACCGCCTGGGGCGCAGCCCGCAGATCGAAATTGCGATCAGCAGGGCAAATTTTTGGGAGGGAGCGGAAGCACAGATTCCGCTTACCAACGGCAACGGGACAAACAACACCAGCGGTCTAACGGTATATCCAATCGATGACGGCCAAAGCGGCAAAGACAATTGGGTAGATATCTCCGGGGCGTCCGTGGCGGGCGACCTGGAAGCGCCGATCCGCTTCGAGCTGACCAACACTTATAACAACAGCAACCGAACCGAGACGGTATATTTGTCCCTCAACCGCAACAGCTCGCCGGCGACATTCGCGCACATCCTGGAAGGCGAGAACTCCAACGCCGGGGGGAGCATCCTGCCTGCCACGCCGGATTATGCATCCTACAGCAATGGAAAGTACCGCGAGCTGCCGGTGTTCACGAATCAATACACCTATCAGATGTACTGGGAATTGAGCGGGGATTTCCTGGGCAAGGCGGCCGGGAACGACTTTCATGTGCTGGCCAGACTGGCCAGCACGCCTGAAAATGATACCTGGGCAAAGTTGTTTTTATCGATCGAAGGGTTGACTACCATTTATGAAAGTACGCCGATGCTGCTATCCACGTTTGCGCGCTTACAAGAGTTGGGGGTTATGCGCATCCCGCCCTACCTGTGGAGCCTGGGTGAATCGATTGCTCCGCTGCGGTTGTACGTCACGTTCTGGCGCAGCGGCGGCGGTTATAACCAGGCGATCGATTACCTGCAATTATGCCCGCTGGACGGGTATCGCAAAATCGCGCATGTGGGCTACAACATTGGCTATAATGCGCGGCTGGTGGACAATCAAATAAATGACTTGTCGTACGTTGTGTGGGGCGCCGGCGCGTATGGCTACCAGGTTATCTATGGGGACAAGATTTACCTCAAGCCGGGCGTCAATCAACGCCTGTATATCGTGGCCACAGGTGCGTCGATGGCAGTGCGAACATCGACAGTCAAGATTTGGTACCGCCCACGAAGGAAAACGCTATGAGTCTGAGCGTGCATCTGCAAAAGCGCAGTTTTGATACCTTGCTGTTTTTACCCCGCATCGAATGGCAGGTTGAACGGCTGCGCTGGAATGCAATCGGCGGGCCGGATGAGGCGACAATCCGCGCGCGCGGGCCAGAGATGGATTTGTGGGAATGCGCGGAGCTATTGCGCTGTCCGGTCGAAATTCACGACCGCAACCGCCCCGTTTGGTGGGGATACGTCGAAACGGTGAAAATCCATAAAGACAGGCTGGCGGTCAGCGTTTCGGTGGAAACGATGAGCAACCAGGTCAAGGTGACCTACACGGAGATGAATGTTGGCGGTGTATCAGGGGGCCGGGCATCGACTGCCTGGACAGGAGACGATCTCAGCCGCAGCATTTACGGCACGAAGGAAAAAGTCGTATCGCTGAGTCAGGGCAATCAAGAGCAGGCAGCCAAACGGCTGACCGCGGAGCTGGCTAAGCGCAAATATCCTATTGTGGACCTGGAGCTGCTGGCGGGCGGCGAAACCGAACAAGGCTATGCCGAGATTACCTGCAGGGGCTGGTGGCACACGCTTAAGTGGGTTTATTGGGACAATCCCAGTGGGAAAGTGGGTTACGAAGAAACGAGCGGCGCATTGCAATCACTGGGAGATCACAGCTCGCGGCAGAAGGTAGCAATGTCGTTCACGGCCGTGGGTAGCGATTGGGGCACGGAGACGATCCAATTACGCTTAAAGCGGGAGAATATGCCGGGCGACAACGTACAGGTATACCTGACAGCCAACAACGGCGGCGTACCGGGATCGAGCCTGGCCTCGGCCAGCATACCCGGCGCAAATATAGACGAAAATCTGAACTGGCATGAATTTGGTTTGTCCGCGCGCGTGCCGATGAGCAACGGCACGACTTACTGGATTGTGGTCGATCGCTCAGGGGCGATCAACGCCAGCAACTATTACCGGATGGGGGTAAACGAAGCGCTTGGTTATGCCGGCGGCATGCTGCGCGTCTGGAACGGCTCGAGCTGGGTGGCGCGGGCTCCGGACGCGGACATGAACTTCCGGGTAGGCGGCACGCAGGAAACGAGTGAACAAATTAGGGCCATCCTGGAGGATGGATCGAAAGGGCAATTTTTTACAGGCGTGGATATCGAGGCGGGAAGCGGTGTTTTTACCTCGCCGTACAGGGATGGCGATCAGACGGCGATGACGGTGCTGGAGGAACTGATGAAAAGCGGCGGCGCGGGCGGGCGGCGTTTGCTGGCAAGCGTGGATGTCTACCGGCGCGTACGAATCTATGAAGAACCGGCAGCGGGATATAAAGATCATTTCATCACCTCAGATGGGTCGATGAGCGATTTTCTAGACAAGCCGCTAGAGAAGGCGCTGTACCCGGTCGGGGTATGGGCGAGATTGAAGGATGTAATACCGGCCTCAATGGACACATCAAAGGTGGCAAGCATAGAACGTGTGTTCATCGAAGAAGTGACTTATGATGCCGAAAATGACACCGTACAGATCGGACCGCGCGGCGCAGCCCGATTGTTGGAGCTGGAATGAGCGACCTATTCCAGGATATCGTGAGCAAGATCAAGCCGTATGTGATGGGCTGGATCGGCGAGGTAAACACCGGCGCCGCAATCGGATCACATGAGCTAAGCGGCTCGTTGCACACCGGCAGCCTGTCAGACGCGCAGGCGCCGCAGTTCCTCAAAACAGACGGCTCGCGCCAGTTGATCGGCAACCTGGCGGTGGCCGAGGGGATCACCATCGACGGGGTCGATATCTCCGTTTTTAAGTCAACCTATGACACCCACGCCAGCCTGGACGCCGCCACCGCGCACGGCTCGGTTGGGCTGCACAGTCACCAGAACAACCCGCAAGGTGGGCTGCTAGATCATGGCCTGGCGCTGACCGGTCTGCTGGACGATGATCATACCCAGTACAGCCACGCGGATGGCTCCGGAACCCGGTCAGCATACCAGGCGGAGCGGCTGAACAAGTCGATCACCGCTGGCATCGCTTTGACGGGCGGCGGGGTGATGACCGCCGACCGGACGCTGGATGTAAACATCGGCTCCGGGTTGGGGATCGAGGTCGGTAATAAGATCGCGGTTGATCCGGCTTTCAACTTTAACTGGACGGGTACGCACACATTCAACAACGATGTGACGCTCAAGGGCCAAACCAGTGCCAGGCACATCCTGCCAGAGCTGACCGACAGTTACGACCTGGGATCCTCAACGCTGCTGTGGCGCAAGGGCTGGCTGAGCGAACTGGACACGGTGGTGTTCGCGCAGAACACGGTCACGCTGCTAGGCGGCTGGCTGCTGATTAGCAAGGACGAGGGTACGATAGACGCCGACGTCGGTCCGGCGGATACGCAGATCAACTTTGGCAAGACGATGACAGTCGGCGATTTCGTGCTTTTCCGCGCCGCTGGGAAGGTTGAGTACATGCAGGTCGGCAGTTTAGTGAGCGGCACGACATACAATGTAAATCGCAATCTGGACGGCAGCGGAGCGGACGCGTGGCCAGCCGGAACGCCGTACGCCGTGCTCGGGCAGGCGGGCGCTGGTAGGATTGAGCTGAACGCCTACGACACACCGCGCTTGCAGATGATGCGCCAGGGGGCAACCTACAACGCCCAGACCGAACTCATCCGCATGGGCGACCTGAACGGCAACTGGGGCTACGCCAGCGAGAAATGGGGACTGGCGATCGGCGAGTATGCCAGTGGAAAACCTAATATCACCGTCGATCAGGACGGAGTGCTGCGCTTTCGATTGCACACGACTGAGGTGATGCGCTTTGAGGGGGGTAACGCTGATTTGACCGGTAAGCTGCGCATGCCAGGCACCAGCAGCGCGATCGCGATCGGCAGCACACCGCCGACAGCCAGCAATGCCGGTACGGGTATCTGGATTGATCGGACGGGGCTTTACAGTTTATTGAGTGGAACTTATCAGGTCAAGATCGATGCGACAGATGGGAAGTTGTATGCGGGGAATGGAGAAATCATCATTGATAATACGGGTATTCTTATCAAAGGGGACAGCGTTGGACAAACAACGGCATACCTAAAATTGCTCAATTCTTCAGATATCGTACTTGGAGATCTTAAAAGGAGTTTGATTTATCCTCCGGGTGTCGAGGAATTAGCACTTACAGCTTATAGAGTAAATGGGACAACTTATGGGAGATTGAGTTTTGGACGTTTTCAGTCTGATAGTAGGGGTCGAACTCAACTATCTGGTGATGACTTTTTTATACGAAGTCTTTCAGAAAGTGCCGGGATTGATTACATCAAGGATGGTAGCAATAATGGTAATATGGCTATTTACGTTCCGGGATCATTATCTCTTTCTGCTCCGGAGATACTTTATCTCACAAGTAGCAATTCGGTCTATATCAGGCGTCCCACCACAAATATTAAAATTCCGACCAATATATGCCCTCCGTGGGTTTCGATCGGTAGAGGCCTTTATGGCACAATCGTTTCATTCAATCCGTTTTATTATGGCTCGATTGGCGGTGTCATCAAGGACGAAGGCCCAGTTGGGTTTGATCTAACAGGTACAGATTGGCAAACGAAAATATTTTATGTACCCGACTCCATTCTCCCTTATCAAATACACCATAAAGTGCAGAACACGACTGGAAGTTATTATCAAAGAACTGCTCTTCTGCCCGCTCTCACCAATTGGCTGGCGGGGGTGATGTGGTTTTATCCAGAAGGCAGTGGCGGAGTCGAACGCGGATTAATTAGGAACGGAACAACAACTGATAATTTATTAGCGTATATCAATACTTTAAACCGGGTAGTGATGGAAATGGTCGAAACCACCACTAATACTCGAAGGCAGGTTATCACGACCAACAGCGTGATTTATGACACATGGAATTATGTTGCTTTCCGAATTGGTGTTAGCGGAGAATTTGTCGTTAGCCTGAATGGAACTAATACAAGTGGCACAGCCCCCGCAAATAACTTTCGAACTGCCGCAGGTAATTTCCGGCTTGGTTGGGCTTTCGGAAATGGTCTGGGTGGGGCAATTGGATTTACTTACTTGAGTCAAATACAAACATGGGACACTTTACGGGAGATTGTAACTCTGAGCAAGCCGTGGCATGGGTATATCCACTAGTTTTTCTTATACGAGGCCCGCATGAAAATATCCGATGTATTGCAAACAAAAAATGTCAAAGAACAAGAGCAGCGCGTGAGGCAGCTGGTGACGCGCGTGCAGAACCCGCCGGTGCACCTGGCGGTCAGCTTCGACCCGTTGAGCGGCGAGAGCGCCATCCAGGTTATCGGCGGCGGTCAGGTCCCGGCCGAGGTGGTGATCCAGGTGCTGGCCGCGGCGCGGGATGCCCTGGTCAGCCAGGTAGCCGAGGCGCGGGCGAAGCAGGCGCAGAGCGAGGCTGCGAAACCATTATCAACGGCGGCGATGATCGAGCCGCCGAGTAAATTGTCTGAAGAAAAGGAGTAACGAGAAATGGCTTATCTAAACGACCGAGTATTGGATTTAGGACTGAATGTTTTGACGACCGAGGCGAACCGGCTGGACATTTGCAGCGCAGAGCCGACGACATATGCCCAGGCGACGTCGACATATTCCCTGGGTAACAAGACCAGTCCATCTATCAGCTCGCCCACCGCGCGGACGCCGAGTGGGCGTAAGGTCACCGTCGCCGCCATAACCGATGGCACTGTAACCGGCACTGCCGAAGGGCTTTATTATGCCATAGTTGACACGGTTAACTCACGACTTCTGGCGGCTAATGCGTTGGCAGCTGGTCAGGTAGTGACCAGCGGAAACACATTTACTTTAACCGCTTTCGATATCGGCATACCTGGTCCGGCCTAACGTATGACTATCGTTCACGAGGGCTTCAGCTCGGCCGCCCCTGGCGGCGGCGCGACCACGCTGGTCATCAACGCGCCTGCGGGCGTGCAGGCGGGGGACGTGCTGGTCGCGGCCATCGTGGGCAGCGTGGCGAGCGGATCCCTCTCGGTAACGGCCGACGGCTGGGTGGTGCAATCCGAGCAGTTTGACAACCTTGCTGTACTGACGATCCTGACGCGCGTGGCTGGCGGCAGCGAGCCAACCTCCTATACGTTCAACTACTCGGTGTCCGCGTCCACCCGACGCGGAGCGATCCAGCGCTTTTCCGGCGTGGATAACTCCGCGCCGATGGCAGGCACGCCGACCAAAAACAACGGCAGCGGCACGACTGCGACCGGGCTGTCGATCACCACCACCGAGGATGACGCCTGGGTGGGGATGTATGTGGGCTGGTCGGCGAACAGCACCACATTTACGCCCTCCGGGCTGACCAGCCGCTATAACATCAACCGGCTGGGCGCGGCCGGGGATATCCAGGCATCCGCGGGGGGCGAGCGGCAACAAAACCGCCACGATCGCCAGCAGCAACTGGCGCGCGATCATGATTGCGCTGGCGCCACAAACCGCGCCGCCCAACCTGCCGCCGACGGTCACGCTTAATACGACCGACGAAGCGGCCTTGACGACCGAGCCAAAGCTGGAGTTTACCGGCACTGACCCGGATGACGATGCGATCACCTATCAAATCCAGATATCGGACGGCTCGGATTTTACGGCTGGCGAGCGGCTGACGACCGACTTCAATTCCGGCGGCGGGCTGACCATCCATCCACAGCCGCTGGCATCTGGCGATACCTGGCAGGGCAACATTCGGGTTGACGACCGCATCGGGCAGAGCTTTACCAGCGGCGGCGGCATCCTAAAAAAGATCTCCTACCGGCTGGTCAACGACGGGCAGAGCCCGAGCGGGACGGCCTACGTCAGGTTGTACACCCATGCTGGCACCTACGGGACATCCAGCGCCCCGGCCAACGCGGCCGCGCCTGAGGATACGCCCACGCCTGGCTGGATTGCGATCTCGGATGGGGTCGCGTTGGACAGCGGCATGTCGGCAGACGAGCTTTGGTATGACTTCGTGTTTTCAGGCGCGAACCAAATCCGGCTGAAAGCGGGCGAGCGCTACATGGCAATCCTGGACTGGGTGCCGAACAACCGCAACAGCAACAACACCTGGGGCGCGCGGGGCGACGCGAACAACAGCGGTACGCTGCACGACGGGAACATTTACATCGACGGAGCATTGGCGGTCAACAACGGCCCGCGGGCAACCTGGGATGCGTTTATGCGGGTGACTGAGGAGAGCGTCCTGATCGACAAAAAATCCGATGCGGACGCGGGTTTTGCCAACGAGGAGACGCCTGCCGATACAGACCCGTTCAACAGCGGCGAGCGAGTCAGCTACACCTCCACAACGATCGATGCGGCACTGTACTATTGGCGCGTACGGGGCAAAGACCCTGCTGGTAGTAATTCGTTCGGCAGCTGGTCGGCGATCCGGTCGTTTACAGCCGAGGCGGTGGAGACGGATGACCTGACGGCAGTTGGAATCACGGCTGGAACTCCAACGCTGGATAATCCATCCATCGGCCAGATTCACGCATTGACCACGGCGGCTTTGAGCACACAATCACCCACGCTGGATAATCCATCTATCGTTCAGGTGCACACACTCAGCGCGGCGGACATCTCCACTGGTGCGCCGACGCTCGGGCAACCCACATTGCAGGAAAGCTCGAGCGAAGACAACCTGGAGGCTGTCGGCATCACCACGGGAGCGGTAACACTCGCAGCGCCTGAAATTGGTCAGGTGCATGTTTTGGCGGCGGGCGAGATCATCACCGGTACACCCACGCTTGGCGAACCGTTAATCGGCCAGAGTCATGCGCTGAACGCGGCTGATATCTCCACAGGGGCGGCAACTCTCGGGGAAGCAACGATCAGCCAGACACATGCGCTGATTGGTATCGACCTGAGCGCTGGCGCGGTCGAGCTGGGCGAAACGGAAATCGGGCAGATACACAACCTGGCATCCGTTGATATCAGTACCGGCGCGGTAACGCTTGATGCGCCATCCATAACGCAGGTACACGATCTAGTAGCAAGCAGCCTGACAACTGGGCTACCAATGCTGGGGACACCGGCACTCGATTCCGAGGCGGGTGTGGACGATCTTGTTGCGATTGGCGTCGCAACCGGACCACCCGGGTTAGGCACGCCAGTCATCGGGCAAGTGCATAACCTGACCGCAAACGGCTTTGATACAGGTAGTGTGACTGTCAGCGAGGCAACCATCGAGCAGGTACATCACCTGGAGGGCACGACCCTGAGCATGGGTGCTGCGGAAATCGGCGATGTGGCGATCGGGCAAATCCACAACTTTAGCGTACCGGAGTTGAGTTGTGGGGCGATTGATCTGGGTGGTCCAATCATCGCCCAGATACACGGATTGATTGGGATTGATCTCAATACTGGCAGGGTGAGCATCGGCACGCCTCAGCTGCTGGGGCCATTCCTGGGTCAACCAGTGATTTTCCTGGCGCCAGAACGGCGTAATGTATTGAAAGTTGGCTCTGGGCAGGTTATGGCAGTCAAACGGAGAACGAATAGATTGGATGTAAAGGAGCATCATCGTGACGCGACGAATTAATATGGAAATTATCAGGCAGGGGATCGATGAATCAGTTCCGTATGCAGTGGTGACCACACCGATCAGCAGCGAGCCAGCGGATGTCACCTTCAACGCGGTAGATGTGGCCAGCGAAGAGGAGATATCGGATCAGCTTTTCCCGGATGGGATACCCGCCAACGTGGATGGGGATACGATCACCCTGCCGGTGCTGTCTGGGTTGCAAATTGATCAGACAGTACGGGTATCCGTGGCCTGGTCCAGCGGACTGGCGCGCTACAGCGTGTATTTTTATGTGCGCGGAGAGCGGTAGATTTAAGGGCAAAAGGCCGGCGGGTGAGGCGCCGGACTTTTGGGGGTAGTTGATTTTAGGGTTTGAGATTTTCGAGGCGGGTTAAAAACTGGCTGCGGAGCTGCTCAAAGCGGCCGATGGCGTCCAGGTTGCGCTGGATAGTGGAGCGGTTGACGCCATCGAGGACGTTGGCTATTTCCTGGTAGGTGCGCTGCTCGAGCCAGCCGTTTTTTCGGGCCTCGGCGAGGGCAGCGATGCGAGCAGCTTTAACCAGGGCGACGGTGTCCTCGATGTGGGGGCGGCTAGGCTTGCGAGTCATTGGGGCAGGCATAATTAGGTCCCCTTTTTAGGCGCGCGTTGGCGGCGCATGTTGACCAAATTCTGTGGGTTGATCAGCCAATCATGGCCGAGCTTGCGCGCTGGCAGTTTACCCTGCCCGATCATGCGCCGAATGTGGGCATCCGACATGCCCAGGATGCGGGCAGCGTCTCTGGTTGACAGAACGGCGATGTCCAGGTAATCGAGGATGGCCTGGATTAATTCGGTATTTTCCTCAGTTGGGAAAATTTCGTTGACTATAGCGATGATTTCGTCCGCGGATTTCCCATAAAATTCCGCGATGATGTCTAATTCTGTCCCGCCGATGTGGTCTAAGATAAAATCGATTCTGTTCATGTTGCTCTCCTTTTTCGCTCATCAGGCCAGGCCGTTTTCCTGGCGACGCCCCATTGGGGGGCGTTTCGCGTTCGGGGGTTTTTATTTTTACAGGATTTTGTTCCATTTGTCCTGGATCGCGATGCAGGCGAAATCAATTTTGTTTTTTACCTGGTACATCGCCTTGCCACCAGCGGCGACGTACTCGCAATAAAGCGGAAAAACGTCGTTGGCGATGTCATTGGCGATTTTTGATTTGATTTCCTCGTCCTCGATTCCGCGAAAGGCGGCATCATCTGCGGCTGCAAATGGGTTGATCAGCAGCCCGCGAACACGCCCCGGATAAACCACGCGGAATTTCATAACTACCGTTTCGTTTTCATTGCTGATGGTGCAGTTGGTGAGGTCAATTTTTGTGGTCATCTCATGTCTCCTGTTTGGTTGATCTATGTATATTATACACGATATCGTGTATAAGTCAAGTGGTTTTGAGGATTTGCTCAAAACTCTAATCTAATGTTCTATTTGTTCTAGTTAGCTTGAAGGGGGAGAAATATCAACTAATCAGGTTTTCTGCCTGCGGTTGAGCAGGCGTCGAGAATCGGGATCGATATAACGCCAGGCGCGAGCTGCGCCGCACAGGCTGCAGTAGATGATTGCATCGCCGGTAATCTCGCTGGCTAAAAGGGGATCTGACTCCGCGCCGGGAAACACAGCATCTCGGTATACCCGCAGCGTACTGCGGGAGTTGTTTTTTTCAACCATGCCGAGGATGTGACCGTTCGGGCAGAACCAGTAAACGGGAATCATGCGATTTTGGGTTTGCGCCTGTATGGAGAACAAATAAAACATTTGCTCCGGCGGGGATGGTTGGAAACGAACCACTGACCACAGGCGCAGCGTGACGCGCCGATGACCTGAGAGCCATCCGGCACCTCGCCATCTGCGACCGTGATAACCGTCGACAGCTGCGGCAACCCGAGCTGGCCCCTGACGCGCCTGCCGGGGTTGTATCCATGCGCGATCAAGCGCGCCATTGCGGCGGTTATGCCGTAAACCTTGCCCACCTTGCGCCAGCTGGAGAGCCTGCAATAATCGATTTTCAAGTTCCGGCACAATGTATCAAGCGTGAGTGTTTCGTCCATTTTTGGGGGTGTAAATTTTATTTACGGGGCAGTGTGGTTTCGGTTCAGGACAGCTGCCCGAGGTTAATAATGGGTATATCCCTGGGCAGCTCGTTGAGGCCTGCGAATGTGGCGGCTACCCGGCGGCCGTCGAGGATGCGCCCGCGCCAGAATTTGATTTCGATCTCGTCGGTCCATAGCGGGGCAATCATGATACGGTCAATGTAATCCAGGGGTGTGAACAGTTTGAGCAAACTGGTATGTTGCTGCATTGCTTCGACGGAGGGGTAAAGAGTGGTCATGCGAACACCTATGGTTTCTTGTTACATAAACTGCAGCCCTTATGGCTGCTGGTGCCGCGATAATGGCGGATAAAATCATCCCAGGCAGCACTAGCCTGGGGGTGATTCATGCTGAATTCGAGCGCCAGGGATTCGTATTTTTGCCAGAGTTCTAACCCCTGGGGACAGAGCCTGAGAGCGTGTTTTTTAGTCGGAGCAGTCATGCAACCTCCCTTCTCCTCGTCAATACCTTTTATCGGGTTCGACCCAGTCAATGCCGCAGACACGGAAAACATCTGCCTCCTCGGGAGTATCCAATGCGGTATCCCCCCTCCAGACACGCCCACCTTTAATGCGTAGATCGGACGGCAGCAATCCACCCAACCTGCGCGGCGTGACCAGGCGGTGGCTGAAATCGGCGCTGCCGGTGCGGATAGTGTAGATGACACCCCAGCACTCTGGCGTGGTGAGAAATAAATCAAATGCAATCTTGCCGCCCGGCAGCCTGGCCTGCTTGTAATGCGCGCCGTTTTTAATCAACTTAAAACCATCATCCCTCAATGCAGCCTCGATGCGGGCGGCGCCGTATATCTCAACCCCAAACAAATCGCACAGTGGGGCTGGTATAAGTACAATCTCGATATCATTGACAAGAGGTTTTTTGCGCCGCAGGCTGCCGGCTATTTCGACTCGCAGACAGTGAGGTGAGAGCAGGTCGATCATGCGGCTGGCCAGTGTCATGGCGAAAGCGTAGGATGTTTTAGCGCCGGTGCTCATTTATAGCCTCCAGAGCTCTTCTACGAGCCCAATCCACGTCTCGCGATACTCCTGACTTTTCTGCGATCTCGGTAAGCGCAGCTTCTAGTTCGCAGGCGTAATCATAGAGTGGTGCAAATCGTATGATGGTTGACCAATGCGGCCCAGATGTTATATGCCTGCCGCGATGTCGGTTTGCGAACTGTGCGCAATCATCCAAAATTATGCTCATTATTACCTCCAGCTGTTGGCTGCCAAGCGTCCGCCAAATCGCTATCCGATATGCTGCCGGCGTTGGCGATGGCGGCGTAAATCAGGATCAGCACAAAAACGGCGGTGCCGCCGACAACAAAACCTATCGCGATCCAGATGAGGGGGTGCAGGGTCATACCACCTCCGGCATACGAGACAGCGTGCTTCGATCCGAGCGGACGATAGCTGTATGGCCGTACTGATCACGGAAGACCAGGCCTGGCGGGAAATTGCAGTTTTGCAATCCCAGGCGCACATCGAGAATGCGGAGCTGCTTACCGATCCAGTCGTAATACTCATTGCGATCGATATCTGGCTGAGTAATGTAACCAATGATATTGACGAGTTCCAAATCGTTCATGCCTGATTATCTCCCACGAGATTCCACTGGCCGCCAGTTACATAAATCCCGCGCGTCCCATCTCGCCGGATCTTCCCCTGGTCAACCAGATCGTCCAGAATGTAATCCACCATCGACAACGATGAGATCCCAAATTGCTGCCCAATTTCCCGCATCGATGGCGAGTTGCCGTCGTGGGCTATTTTGTAGGCGACGATGAATTCAAAAACCGCCCGGCGGTTATGCCTGATCGCCATAACATCTCCTCCTATATATCCGGGTTCGCGGTAGGCGGCAGCAACGGAGTTGGCGTCACATATGGCTGCGGGGTAATCGGCGCCGGGTAACCCCATCCCGGCGGCGGGTATCCTTCGCTCGGGTCTGGCGGCGGATAGGCTGTCTCGAACGGCAGCGGCGGCTTGCCCATCCTTGTAAACCCTCCATACGGCAGCGTCACATTGGATGTCTCCTGCACCGCCACTCCAATTGCAGTTGCCGCGCTGCTCAATAGCACAATTATTACAATCGCCTGCAAAAGTTTATTTTTCATCGCTCACCTCACTCAATAATGGTTGAATCACGCCTGCTGAAACGATTTGATCGTGCAGGATATCGCCTGTATCCTCCATCCCTGACCACTTATCTGGCCAGGTGTCTGCATCGATTAATTCATTGATCCTCGCGAGTTCCTCATCATCGATCAACGATATTTCAGGCCGCCCATCGATTTGGGCGATTCTGTTGATTTCCACCTGGAGCGCCAAAACCTGATCCAGTCCCCATCTGCGAGTTTCCATCGTCATAGGACCCAACCGATGTAAATTTGATACCAATTTCCCATTGGCGGTATATTCGGCTTCAGTTTTCCTCAGCCGTCGATACGGCAATTTAAGCTCCGCGTATAGCGGCTTGAGCCGTTTGAGCGGCGCCAAATATCTCCATTTAGGTAGCTGCAATATCCGATCGAGCGCAACATCTCTGCTGGCCAAGTTGCAGGCAGTGCATCCGGTCCGCGAATTGATTTCCTCAAGCTCAGTACCCAACCCGTAGATGCTGGCGATTTGCTCTGTGGGCAGTCCATGAGATGGGCCAAATCCCTGCAACAAATCCCATACATGACAGGTGCGCCAATGGACGATTGGCGCGAGAACATCCGCAACATTCGCCGGAGTAGTTTCCTGGTAATAACCCTGGCCACATTCAGCATCTTTACCGCAGGAGATTGCGATTCGTTGGTCGCGGGCCGCGCTCTCTCCGAGGCGCACGCCAATTAGAGATAAAAATTTTTCGCCTGTCGTAATCCTCAGCTGCCGCAATGCATTCATCATGGGCTTGATTTTTAAAGCGCCCGTACACCATCGGAAAACATTTGATGGAGGCGGCACTCCGCGCCCAAACATATATACAAAAAACCGTTTGTCGAGCTCTGGCCTGACAATGATGACGCGGTGACCGCGCCGTTCAACCTCTGCCAGGATTTGCAGTGCTGTATGGTGTAACGGCAACAACTCCAAACCAGTATCGGCGTACAGCACGGTCAGGCTCTCGGGCGTTGCGATCTGGCCGGATTCGATCAGATGCAGAACGATCGCTAGGGTGGCAGTCGAGTCCTTGCCACCGCTGAACGAGATAGACCAATGACGATATTTCTCGGCGTAGATTTGCATCGACATAAGAGTTAGATCGATTGCGTCTCGCAGAGTCATGCGGCTACTATCGAATAATGATGGTTGAGCTCTCACATCGCCTCCTTTCGCAGCCCATCAATAGCGCTCTGCGGGACCAGGTAACCCATGTCGCGCAAGTTTTCGAGTGCATCCGCGCAATCGCCTGGCTCCTGATAAATCAAACACCTACCATCAAATGGCAATCCAATCGCAACCTTTACCCCGTTCCGCTGCCACGCCGCGCAATCAATCAAGTAATCAAGTCGATCTTCGTAATCGGCAGACATGGGCATGGGTTGATTGTGGTTCACTTTCCGGTGTGTGGCTACGTTGATTTCATAACCGTGACACGACTCAAAAACATACACATCCGAAGTGCAGCTATCCCATCGCGCGTAACTCATGAAGCATTCGCCTTTTCAAGTAGTGATGCCAGCGGTATTCCACCCGTCTCTGGGACCATTTCATCATCCGGGCAATTTCCTTGAACATTTTCCCCTCAGCTCGTGCGCGGAGGATGAAATCATCCGCCCTGGGCGACCAGGCAACCAATTCTCGCCCCTTGCCCTTGCCAAAATAAAGCACCAATTTCTCGACTTCCGAGCGGCGCACAAACCAGTACGCCCAGCCCGGGTTGCGCACGCGATCGATACCAATCGCGCGCACGCCGGATATTTTGCCCAATTTGACCTGGCGCAGAATGTCTTTGTTGCTGACTCCATGATAGGCTGCCGCCTGGTTGGTGTTCCACCACTCATCTCCCCAGCGCGCCTGCGCCAGCTGCACCAGGCGCCGCAAATGGCCGACCCGAATCCGATCGGCCTTGAAATACACCCAGGACTCCGGTCGAATCAGCCAGCGTTTGAAAGTGTTGATTTTTACCCGCCGTTTTAGCGGGCCAAAATCATACGGAAACGCTTCCCCCTCCAGAATGCCCAGGTCGACCCAGGTGGGCGGTTTATGGCTGTCCACGCCCAGGATTTTGGCTATCTGGTTGCACGACAGGTAACCAGGTGCATGTCGTGGCGCCACGGCGTCCAGTTTCTTCCGCCGGATATGGACCCCGTAGCGAGATCTCCCCAACGCTTCTGCAATCTCGTTCAGGCTCATGGTCGCGCTGTTTTCGATCAAGAATCTGTCTTCCTCAGGCGTCCAGCGCACCCGCTTTTTTTCGTGTTTTATCGTCGGCCGGATCATCGCCGCGCCGTTTTTGGCCATCCAAACCGCCGGTCGACCCTCGGCAGAGGCTTCGACATCGCTGATGATCAGGTCCAGTAGCTGGTTTTTGTCAGCCATTGTTGGCCTTCCCGATCATAGTAATAATCAGCTGAGGCAGCGGGCAATCCTTGCAAACAGCCTCGCTGGCCATGTCATACCAGCTGCACTTTTTGCAGGTATTGCGCGCGGCTATTTCGAGCAGTATCCAGGGCGGCAGTTTTCCAACCTGGGCCAGCGCGTCCCAATGCGTTCGATCTACGGCCCCTGTTTTGCGCTCTGCCTGCCAGATGGCAGGGATGTCGCTTTTGGGCAATCTTTGCTCCGCCAGGTGCCGGTTTACCCGTTGGCAGGCCTCGATGATACCCTTCGCTGTCATCCGGCGCTCGGCCGCCCGCAGAGCCAGGTCAATTCGCAGCTGGCCGTCTTCAATGGACAGCAGCGCGACCGTGGTGCGCTCATCCTTCGGTATTCGGCCATTGATGATCTCCGCCTGGATCGGCTCATCGAGCATCAGCAGTTTTATACGGCTGGTCACCCTGGCCTGGCTGACGCCCATCATGCGCGAGATTTGCGCCATTGTCAGCCCGAGGTCGGCCATCATGCGCTGGTAAGCCAGTGCTTCCTCGATTGGATTCAAATCCGATCGCTGCAGATTGGCCACCATCGCCCGGACGAGCCGATCGCGGCTGCCTGTGCCGTTCAGCGGCGGCGTCACATGCGCCGGGATATTATCTAAACCAGCCAGCTTTGCCGCGCGCAGCCTGCGCTCGCCGTCATGCAAGATATACATACCGTTATCAGCCTGCTCGACCGTGATCGGTTGAATCACGCCATGCTCACGGATCGATTCTGCCAGGATTTCGAGCTCGATCTGGTCGAAACGCGTACGCGGCTGCTCCGGGTTGGGCAGGATTTTATTCAGCTTGATTTTCATTTTTCTTTATCCATTAGCTGTTCCTGAAGGCGGTCAATAGCATCTGCAAGCTTAAGAACCATTTCCGACAATTTTTTATCGCTCCAGGATACATCCGGCACGCCGGGGAAAATGTCAAATTCGGGGTTGTATCTGGTTTCTATCCGTGATACTTCTGCGCGGATGGCTGCGGTCAGGTCGGTAGTGTTCATAACTCTAAATCCTTATCATCGAACAGATCGGGCTCGGTGTATGGGGCCGGTGGGGATAGCACAGGTTTTTTGCCATTCCCGAAGGTATGCTGTTCCTGCTGGATTTGATGGGCAGGGGCAACGTCCAGAAAGGCGGGGAATTCTTTGACGGCCTGCAGATGAAAAACAACATGGTTCAAGCGCGAGCGCGACTTTTGAAAGGTGAATGTGCGGTAACTGGGTATGGCGTTTTCACCGGTGCGGGGGATGTGGGCGGTCATGAAGAGGGCTTTGTCGGTGTCGAAGGCGATATCGGCACCCTGGCTCATGTTTGAGAGGTCGGGGTATTGAGATTTGATACCCTCTTTGTTCATGGAGTGGATGATGACGGACGCCAGACCCAATTCGCGATTGATCTGCTTCAAGCGACCCGAGATATGGTTGAGGCGCTCGATTTCATCTCTGCCATAGCTATCGCGCAGGAATTTCATGTAATCGACCATGTACCAGACGATGCCATATTCGGCTTTCAACCTGGCCAGATCGGCGCGCAGGCTGGTGGTTGTCCAACTGCTGCCGAAGTCCAGGTAAACCTTCGTCATGGTTTTGTCGGCCAGTTTTTCGAATTCATGAGTATAGAGCGGCCATTCATCATCACCGAGTTGGCCAGTCTCGAAGCGGCTGTCGCTGATCCTTGTACGGCGGCTGAACTCACGATCCATGATCTGGTCTTCGTCGGTCTCCATCTCGTAGATTGCGCCCGGGAAGGTCCGACCCATCTGGAATCCAAGCTGGAGGATGAATTTCGTTTTGCCCAGGCCGGGCTTACCGAGCAGGAGCAACATTTCTGGTATGCGCAGCCCCCCGTCCAGGCAGCGGTCGAAATCGATGAACCCGGTGGGGATGCGTTGAACCTGGCGCTTACCGGAGGACAGCTCGGAGATGCGGTCATAATGCCGACTGGCGAATACCGATACGTGTTGGGCGCCGCCTTTCGGCTGCGTGCTGTTAGCCAGACTGGTTGCGGCGGTGCTGACGGTTTTGTCAACGTCCTGATCGAGGTCGTAGGCAGCTTTTGTCAGGTTGGCGGCAATCTCGAGGATACGGCGGCGCCTGGCACGGTCGCGAATGATATCGGCGTAGCTCTCGGCGTGCAGGCTGGTGGGTGTTCGGGCAATGAGATCAAGCAAGTAGGCTGGGCCTTTGATCTCGTTGAGCTTGCCGTTGCTTTCGAGGGCGGCGCATACGGTCATGTAATCGACCTGGGCGGTTTGGCGGATCTCCAACATAGCCTCAAAAATCCAGCGATTGCGGATGATGTAGAAATCCTCTGGTCTGATATCGATCGTTTTGAGCAGCTCCGGATTGATGAGCAAAGCGCCCAAAAGGGCTTCTTCCGCTTGCACAGAGGCGGGGGGGATGGTTGTCGGCTCAAATTCGGTTGGCGTCATAAGTTTGCACTCACTTTTTTGATATGCTCTTCAAGAGTCAGGGATTGTTCGCCCTGATCGTTTGGGCTGGCCCTGGCCCGCTGTTTTGCACGGTAAACATTTACGCCGTTGATGATCGACCACGGGCCGGCGATGGACAGTCCGCGGTCGAGCATATCTTGCACAGTAGCGGCGATCTCCTCGGGGGATGCGCGGGCTTTGACGAGCGTCATGAGCGCTTCGTGCCATTTTTTGGTTTGATGACCGCCGCCGGCAGGGGCGTATATACCGGTCGCTTTGGTAAAGGCCTCGATGAGCGGTTTTTGAGCGGGGCTGAAAAAGGCGGTGTCGGCGTCGTTTTCGCCGCCAGCCTTCCCTTCTATTCCATTCTCTTTAATTCCATTCCCTTCTTTTAATCCGTCTTCCGGGCGGAAATCTTCCGGATGATTGGCGGAAAATTGTCGGATTATTTCCGCGGGAGGTGCAGGTATCTCGCTGGCGGGTTCACGCTCTTTGCGCATGCCGGGCTGATGTTTCTCGAAATTCGGAAACCAGATCCACATGTCGCCTTCCGCCTCGTACCTGACGATCATTCCGTTATCATGCCAATTTTGCAGATACTGCTCGATTTGCTCAATTGCAATGTCGTCGCGCCGCGGAAAAATCATCGAGCGAACCATCTTTGGATCGCCGTATGTGCGGCCTTCTCGATCAGCAAACGAGACCAGGAGGAGGAATGCCAGCCGGCAGGTATCATCGGGGAGATCGTTGAATTTCCTGTCTCCAGCAGTGGACTTTGAAATCATTCGCCCTTTTGCCATTAGCGGGTCTCCACAATCCACTTGCAGCCTGACGGCCAGGCGATCAGCTCTGGCGTGACCAACACCAGTCCTTGCGCGGCATGGAAGTTTTTTTGATGGTTGGTAAGCAGCGTGGCCATTACCCTGGCTTTCTCTGGATTACCTTCCCTTACGGCGTTATTGACTTTGTTCTCTAGCGTTCGACAGGTATCACACATAGGCACCTCTATAAAAGGGATGGTTGTCCCGCGGCGGCTGCTTTCTCAGCCTGGTATTGGGCGTATTCGATGGGGAACATGCTGCGGACAGAGTCGTTCATAGCTTTTACTGTTTCCCGCATATCGGCGATTTTGCTGAGATACTCGCGGCCGGCAAATTCCTGATACTCAGCAAGATTGGCAGCCAGATAGTAGCCGCTTTCTCCGCTGGATGAGCAGATCGGTATGCCCCGTTTGCGCAGATCGACGATTGTCTTGCGCACCTGGCGCTCGGCTTTGAAGATGACGCCGGCGCGGGCGCACTCGGCAATCAGGTCGGCTTTTTGGATGGCGTTGGCCAGGCCGACGCGAAACGAGAGGACGCGCAGTACGATGCGCTCGGCGCCGAATGGCATTTCCGCGATCAGGCTTTCGTAGTAGGCGCGGGTGTTCATGTCACCAGGCTCCGAACAGGCGGCCGGCGAGGAGTAAGAGCAGAAGTGGAACAAGAAAGCTGCCCAGGGAGAATCTTTTGGCGAAGCGGCGCCAGCCGGTCATGGTATTTTCTCCGAGGAGTTTTCTTCTGGATGGCCCAGGCACAGTCCAACCTGTTGGGGCGTCTTCCCAACCGGAACAATGCCGCTGGTGGGCTTACCGCAGGTGGGACAGACGGTCTTTTGGCGCAGATCGGCGTCGAGCTTCCGAAGAGCATTGGCGATATTTTTCAAGGTGTTGACGCTCATTTTTGTACCTTCCTTCCCCTTGCCCGGACCGGGGTGGGCGGTCCGGGCTCATTAAGGAGGGGCCGGGTGCTCCAGGCCCGGCCGCGAGATGATCGAGGCTCGATCACCCGCCGGCCGGGCCTATGGCCGGCGCTAATGGTTGAAATAGACGCCGTTCATGCGCTCATGCAGCGCCATGACCAGCTTGACGTCTGAGATCTGGTAGCGGGCGATCTGGTCCGCATCCAGCGAGGCAACCATGCTGCCATCGATATCATCAGCCACGACAGGCAGACCGTAGAGTTTGGCGACCAGTTTGAGGGATTTGTAGCGGTCGCTGCCCCAGTTGTAGAGAATCATCATCAGGTCGGTGACCGGCTCGGTACGGAACCTGGCCAGGTTGGGGGGAAAATGGGGCCTGATCCCCAGGGCGAAGGAGCGGCGCAGGAGGTAGGGCAGATCGAAACCGAGGACGTTGTAGCCTACGCAGCAACCATGAGCTTCGAGCGCCAGCTCTTTCCAGAACACGCGCAGCATATCGGCTTCCGATACGGTGTTTACGGAGGCGAGCCCGTCTGGCGGCGGATAGTAAACCTCGCGGTTGAGCAGTACATGCACTTCGCCGCCATAACTAAAACCGATCGAGAGGATCTTGCCATAGTCCGGGTCGAGGGCGGCGCGCTCGATCTGTTCGAGGCGTTTGGCTTCAATTGCGGCGGCGATCTTTTCGGGATCCTTGAGGTTGGCCGGCGCTTCGGGTGAAGGCATGAATGCGAGTGCGTCCGCGTTGGCAGCGGTTTCGATATCGAAAAACAAGCGTTTTTGTTTTGACAGCATTTCCTTTTGTCCTTTTTGGCTATTTGAAGGTGGTTTTTGCCTCATAGATCAGGGCGCAGATCGCCAGGAAGGCGAATACGATAATGATTGGTTCGATCATCAGAACAGCTCCTTCTGCCCGGCGGTTTTGAGCGCATGCGCATGCGCGGCGGGTACTTCGTGCATGGCGGTCTGATTCTGAGGATAGAACGCGCCGCCGTTGGGATCGTAGGCTGGTTGCAGATAATCATGCAGCGCCTTGAGCAGGGCCGGATCCATCTCTTTGCTGGATTTGAGCGGTTTATCCGCCAACCAGGAGAGGAACTCCATGCGCGGGCCGCTGCCCCTCAGGATGTAATCCAAACAGGCGGCGGTTTTATTGATCTCCTGCGGAGCGAGCTGGCCGCCTTTGAGCGCGGCGGCGTGCAGGTCGGTTTTGAACTGCTGTGGGGCACGATCGCCGGAATGATTACCGTTCGAATTCAGCTGCTGCGTTTGTTCGGGCTCGGGCGCAGCCTGCTCTTGCGGAGAGTTATCGTCGATATCCCCTTCAAGGATCTCATCGTCAAATTCCTCGACTTCACCGGCGGGCGGAAAGGATTCGTCGTTGATCCAGGCTTCCGGTTCGTCGGGGATGCGGTCGTCGTCCTCGTCGTCTTCATCGTGGATGGATGCGCCGGCGGGCAGCGAGACCTGCAGGGGGTTGCCAGCGGCCAGCAGCATGGAGGCTTTGCGCATGGCCAGCAGCTTAGCTTCGGACCAGGCAGGCAGTGCCTGGATGCTCAGCAGCCACTTTTCGCGATAGGTTTTGTTGCCGTTCTCATCCGGGCAGAGAACCTGGGTGGGCTTGCGTTCGAGCACCAGGGGGACGCCAGCCCAGTTTCCGCGCGTGATCTCCCATAGGGCGGTGAGCTGCTCGCTCAAGTTCATGGCGTCGTAAATGCTTGAGGATTTGAGCAGCACATAGGCCAGTTCGCCTAGTTCCGGGATGACGATCTTGATGCGCGTGATGGGTTTGCAGTAAACGTCCAGCTTTTTCGTCTGGCCGTTCTTATCGCGGTAGCTCATGCTGTATTCGGGCTGGGTTTTGTCGTATATGGCCGGCTGGCCTTTTTTTTCGCCCGCCACCCAGTAACCGGCCTGGGCAAGGACTTCGCCGGTTTTGGAGTTGAGTTTGATCAGGTAATAATTTTGGTTAGGGTCAAGCCCCTGGACGATACCGGCGCGCGCGACCATGCGGCCCTTGTTGTAGGCTTCGTAGTAAACCTGTACCTGGCGGTCGAAATCGTTGAAGGGGAAGACGACATTCAGGCGGCGCGGCTCGGGATGAGGATAGGCGGCCTTGAATTTCTCCGCCAGGTCGGGGCGGGCGGCATCGAAATCGACTCGGAAATAGGTGAGGTCGCGCCCGGGGGCATTTTTTTGAGACTTCGGCGCGCCTTTGCGAATGACGCCGATTTGCGGGAAGCTGAGCCCGCGATCGGTGAGACCTGCGACAGGCATCATTCACCTCCTGTCAGGTCATTGATGACGTCTTCGGCGGAGCGCTTGCGGGCCAGTCCGAGGATATCAGCCAGATTCCAATAGGCCTCCGAGCGGTCGCAGGCAGATTGCGCGCGCTGACGCTCGACGAAGTCTTTGGTCACGAACCCGATGCCGGCGCAGCGTCCGAGCTCCTTGCGCGCGCAGATGACCTCAAAAAAGCCGTCGCGGCGGATGATATTGAGGTGGCCGTAGCATGTGGCGCAGCTGTAGCGCCGGGCGACGCGTTCAGCCGTGTTGTAAAGTTTGAATTTTTCACCCAAGATGTGGTTCACAAGCACCTCCTTTTGTGCTATACTGGAGGCAGGTTTGGCACCTGCCTGTAAAGGCATCGAAATCGTCCGTGGGTAGCGGGCGATTTTCATTCTTTTATCCAACCGGTGAGCAGCACGCCCAGGCGGTCGAGCTGCAGCAGGGCGGTTTTTTGTTGGAGAATCCAGGCGGATGCGGCATAGTAGAGCTGCCCGACCAGCCAGCTGCGCGGCTTGAACGTGCGCGGGTCGATGCAATCAGCGATGAGGGCGGCATAGATATCGTCGAGCAGTATCAGGTAGAGATTGCGCTGCTGCTCATCGATGGTCCTGCGGCGCGGGGAAAGCAGCCAGAGGATGACGACGACCCAGAGCGGCAGCCAGCGGAAGCGTAAGGTACTGTTCATTGCCTCACCTCGGGATTGATCTCGATTGGCTCAAAGGCGCCCAGGGGCAGCACCAGGAAGGTGCTAAAAGCCTTCGTGCCGTTGGCGAGGGCATAGGCGAACTGCGAGAGCAGGGCGGTAGCGGCCGGCAGGTTACGCGGATCGACGCGCTGGTAACCATTGCCTTCCAGCCAGCGGACGAAATCGCTGGCGGTAAAGGTATCCACGCGGGCGCCGTTGGCGAAGCTGGCCAGGTCGCGCAGAACGGCGCCGTTCTTGTTGATCACGGCGAAGCCGTAACCGCCGGACTGCGGCCACATGAGGACAGCCAGCTTATCGTTGGCATAGGCGAAGGTGCCAGGGGCTTCACGGGCGACGGCCTGCATGCCGCGCAGGGTGTCGTGGAAACCGACCGGACCGACGGCCGAGAACAGCAACAGGCCGAGCATGGCGATGAGGGTGAAAAGGGGGAAGATTTTTTTCATGCGGGCTCCTTTCTTTTTGTTTGGTTTGAACCAGGGGAAACGTGAGGAGTTGAACCTCAATCCGATTGAGGGGGGCAACCGGGCCCGCCAGGCGTTTCCGTGGAAACGATCAAGGGGTCATTGTTTACTCTTGCCATTGGGCTTTTCGCTGTCGTAGCGATCGGGGCTGGAGCGGATGGTTTTGAGGGTGGCGCTGACCTGGCGCATGCGGGCGCGGACATAATCAAGGGTGGCGTCGGCCTGCCAGACGGCGTCGTGGACGATGGCCATCGCGTCCTCCAGCCCGTCGTTGGTGCGGTAAGGATTGCGCGTCCTTTGGGCTTCTTCCAGGCGAGAGATGCGGCGTTCGATATCCTGAAAACGCCCGGCCAGAGCGCGGATGAGATAGCCGCCGATGAAAGCAGCTGCAACCAGGATGAATACGATCAGCGGTTCCATGTGGTTATTGGCAATTGAGGATCAGCAGGATGATGCCGAGCACGGCAATAAACATGAACAGCCAGAAGAGGATGTCGAGCAGGGTTTTGGTGGATAGTTTTTTCATGGCAAGTTCTGACAGGTCAGGTATTTTCGGGTAAGCTGGAAGCATGGACAGCTTTTACGAGGATGGCGACCATATCGTTGTAGGATATGTCATCGGGCAGTGGGTCGATGATGGCGGCATGGGCCGCCGGGCCGACCAGGTCATAAAGCTGGGTGGAAAGCTGGCGGATGTGCTCGAGCTGCCGTTCGCGCTCGGCGCGCTGCCATTCCCTGACCTGCAGGCTGTAATTCATGTTGCGGATCGAGAGGCCTGGCATGGGTCAATCCTCCTCCTGGGAGTAATATTCCAACTCCAGCTCGCGCCCGCAGGCCAGGCAGACGACATGCTCTTCGAGCGTGTCGATGATCTCGCCGGCGGAGAGGTAGAGCGAGCCGGTAGTATAGGACTGGGTGTAGGGATGGTCGCAGGGCGGGTAGATCGTGACAATGATTTTTTGGTCTGGCATGACTCGTCCCTATTTGCGGATGTTCTCGCCGGCTGCTTCGGCCTCGGCCAGGCCGACGGATGGATTGGGCTGGGAGAAGCGGCGGGCCCACTCCTGGAAAACCAACCACTGGAGTTCAGCTGCCATTGAGCGGAAATCATCGTTTGCAAGTTTTCGCAACATTTCTCGAGTTTCTGTATCGATTTGCACTGTAGTAAGTTCAGGCATTGATCCTCCGCGAAAAATAGTCGCCACAATTGTGGCTATTTCAAATTCAGATGAATACATTATATAGGATTTTTACAGAATGTCAATAGTTGAATTTGTTTTGACCACCAATGAATACCACATAAATGGCAAAATGAATTCATCTGTGAATACCGATGAATTTTCTAAATGGCTTCAAAATGAGATAGATAAGCGTGGCTGGTCTCAGGCAGACCTGGCGCGCGAAGCTGGATTGAGCCGGGGTGCGGTTGGAAATGTTTTACGTCAAGAGAGAGACCCTGGAAAAGAATTTTTGATTGGCATATCAAGGGCTCTACATATTCCACCGGAGGAAATTTTTAGAATAGCTGGGTTTTTGCCTGAGACGCGCGACGAAGATCCGCTGGCGAAGGAAGCGGCTTACCTGGTGGGGCTGCTGCCGGAGGAGCAGAAGCAGGTAGTGGTGGATTACATTCGCTTTTTACTGGAGATTGAAGAGAAGAAGAAGCGGGGGAGGTAGGGGATGCGGGGATTCATAAATTCTGGATAGAAACTTCCTTGATGGGTGTTGGCGAAAATAGGAGGAGTAGCCGCATGAAGAAAGCGATGTTGATATTTGTTATGCTGATGGGGATGGTCGTGTCCGGATGTGGGCCATCGGAGGAAGCAATTCAAACGGCGATTGCTCAAACAATTGTAAAAGAGTTAGAAAGTGACGTGCCAGTAGAGACCCAACAACCGAAAATCACAAACACATCCTCCCCCACTAGAACAGCAACGCTCCAATTACCAACACGAACAAAAGAGCCCACCAAGACACCCACCAATACAAGTACAGTTACCCCTATTCCAGAGCCGGTAGTGTATTCTGGGTCTGGAAATAAGATTCTTGACATTGATGATTATTTGGTCGGCAAACCGAGGGTGGTGGATATCACCTATAGAGGCGGCGGCAATTTTGCTGTTATTGCTTACGATGCCGACAATAATTACCTGGATTTGTTGGTAAACACAATCGGGAACTACGAGGGGAGAATACCTGTCGATTGGGCAGATAATAAAACGGCCACAAGATTTGAAATAAAAGGCAGCGGGGATTGGGAACTTATCTTTTATCCTATATCTACACTTTACCAACACATTGCTGAAGCCCCAACGACTTATGAAGGGGCAGGCGATGACGTTGTTATTTTGTTGGGCGACCCAGATATTGGAAAAATCATATGTAATACACGAGGCCACCTTGCGATCTGGGCGATTACTATCAATGGGAAATCTTTGCTCGTGAATGAGGTCGCACCCTATGAAGGCGAATTCCTTTTCCCGTCAGGTTCGGCGGTGATTTTCGTTACTGCGCCTGGTGAATGGTCTCTAACAATGACAGAAAGAAAATGATTGGCGCAACGGACCTATTCTAAACAGAGAGTCTACTCAGACGCGAAACCACAGGATCTGAATTGTCCAGCCAAAAACATCCAGCGAAATGGCGCATAAACGTCCCGAATGGTGAACAGATAAACGGGGCAAAAAAAAGCGGTGTGTTTTTGTCATTGCTGCCTCTAATGAATATTTTAGAATGTATTTTCTATATATCAAGTATTAATCCAACGGTTAAACCTGAGTCATGGTTGAGTTTGGTAAAACACGTAAACGCGTCGCGTGCTCATTACATAAGCACGCGATTTGAAGAAAAACGGTTTTGACCGAACCTTGACAATTGCGCCATATATAGGGATAAGAGAGGCTAATCACCCCTACAGGTAGCGTTTATCTTGCCGAGATAGCTCAGTTGGTAGAGCACGCGACTGAAAATTGCGGTGTCGCCAGTTCGATTCTGGCTCTCGGCACTGGCACACCCCGTAAGGGGTGTTTTTATTCTGGATCAAATGCCTTATGGCCAAACCGGCGCTATTTTCTGTTAGAATCGACCCTGTATGTCGAAAAAGAAAATTTTGTGGGCGGCTTCCGCCCTTTTGGTTCTGACCGGTCTGTTCCTGATCTTCACCGCCCTGGACCGGCAGATCACCCTCATTATTGATGATCAGATTTACAGCATCCGAACGCGCGCCCTGACAGTTAGCGCTGCGCTCGAGGAGGCTGGAATCAACCTGCAGGCAGATGACAGGCTCGCGCCCGAGGCGGATGAATGGCTGCTTAACACTTCGACCATTCAACTCGAGCGCGCGCGCCAGGTGATCCTGCGCCTGCGTTCCACCGGCCAGCAGATCAGCCTGCACACGGCTGAACGCCTGCCTGCCAACCTGCTGGCGGATGCTGGCGTGGCGCTTTTTCCTGGCGACCGTCTGGAAATGAACGGCCGGCCGCTTGACCCGGCTGCGCCGCTGCCTCTGACCGATCCAGTTGTGATCGATATTAAGCAGGCGCTGCCCATCACGGTCAGCGAGGGCGGGGATTCGATCACCTTTACCACCAGCGCCGATACCCTGCATGAAGCCCTCTGGCAGGCGAGGATATTGCTCGGACCCATGGATGAAGTATCTCTGCCGCTCCAAACCCCTATCGATGCCCCCATGCAGGTGAGCATTCAGCGCGCCCGCACGGTGACGATCGAGGTCGATGGGCAGGTTCTGCGCGCCCCGGTCAACGCGGAGACTGTCGGCCAGGCGCTGGCTGAAACCTCTGTCGCCTTACAGGGACTGGATTACAGCATCCCGCCTGAAGACCAGCCTATCCCGGCTGACCGCACCATCCGCGTTGTGCGCGTAAAGGAAGAAATTGTCCTTGAACAGAACTCCATCCCCTTCAAAAACAGCTACCAGCCCGATCCTGAAACCGAGCTTGACCAGCGTTCGGTGGTGAAACCTGGCGAGTTGGGCGTGGAAGTCACCCGCTCGCGCATCCGCTACGAGGACGGACAGGAAGTCAGCCGCTCGGAGGAGGCCAGTTGGGTGGCGAAAGAACCGGTCGACCAGATTCTTGGGTACGGCACCCAGGTGGTCGTGCGCACCATGGATACGCCTGACGGACCGATCGAATACTGGCGCGCGGTCAATGTGTATGTCACCTCATATTCACCCTGCCGCTCAGGTGTGCCCGGGCGCTGCTTCTACGGCACATCCAGCGGGCTGCCGGTGCAGAAAGGCGTGGTGGCGGTGAGTTACGCCTGGTATTCCTGGATGGCTGGCCAGCGCCTGTACGTGCCCGGCTACGGCAATGCAGTCGTGGCGGATGTGGGCGGCGGCGTCCCCGGCCGCTATTGGATCGATGTCGGCTATAGCGATGCCGATTATGTCCCCTGGCATCATAACGTGACCATTTACTTCCTCACCCCGGTCCCGGCAAATATCCCATGGATCCTGCCCTGACCGCGCCAGTTCTGGATGTGCCAGCTCTGCTGCGGTCGCACAAGCTGAGGCCGCATAAGGGGCTGGGACAAAATTTCCTCATAGAACAAAGCGCTTTACGTAAACTCGTCGAGGCTGCGGAAATCCAACCGGAGGATGAAGTACTCGAAATTGGCCCCGGGGTCGGCAGCCTGACCCTTTGGCTGGCCGCTGCTGCCCGCCGTGTAGCCGCCGTCGAGCTGGATAGCAACCTGATCCCCATCCTCAAGGAAGTCCTGGCCGGAAGCCCGAACGTAACCCTGCAGCAGGGAGATATTCTTAAAATCGACCCGGCTGCGCTGCTCGAAAGCGACGGTTATCTGGTGGTTGCTAATATTCCCTACTACATCACCTCCGCCATCATCCGCCACCTGCTCGAGTCGCGCCGCCGTCCGCGGCGCCTGGTGCTCACCATGCAGCGCGAAGTCGCCGAGCGTATCTGCGCCCGGCCCGGCGACCTCAGCCTGCTGGCGCTGTCTGTCCAGGTATACGGTCAGCCGCGCCCGGTCCTGCGCATCCCTGCCGGAGCCTTCTACCCGCCGCCCAAAGTTGATTCAACCAGCCTGAGGATTGATCTTTACCCGCAGCCGCTCATCCCGCCGGACGACCTGCCGGCGTTCTTCACCCTTATCAAGGCCGGTTTTTCACAGAAACGCAAAACCCTGCGCAACGCGCTCTCCGGCGGTCTGGGCTGGAGCCCGCGCCAGGCTGCGGAACTCCTCAGCCAGGCTGGAATCGATCCGCAGCGCCGCGCAGAATCCCTGGCTATCGAAGAGTGGCGCGCCCTGACAAAATTAGCCCGCAGCACCAGCCTGGCTCCTTCCAAAGATACCCCCGGCGGGTAAGGCCGGCGGCGCGGCTGTGTTTTTCAACACCAACGGGCAGACAACCGCGTATTCAGATTTTGGCTGGCCGGATCAATGGGTTGGGAGAGAGCGCTTGTTGCGCAGGTCAGCATACAGTCCAGGCAGCAGCCAGGTGCGGTAAGCCGCCTCGATCTGAATGCGCAGCGACATTTTTGAGTGCCCCCAGCGCCGGTCAGCGAAATAAATCGGGATTTCGCGCGTTCTGAACCCGAGCAGCTTCGCCAGGTAGGCCAGTTCCACCTGAAACACGTAGCCGTTGGATTTCACCCTTTCCAGAGGCATCCGCGCCAGGGCGCTGCCGCGCCACATGCGGAACCCACCGGTCGCATCCCGCACCGGCAGCCCGAGAATGGTACGGGCGTAAAAATTGCCGAAGGCAGATAAACCCTTGCGCCAGGCGGGCCAGTGATCATCCAGCCGACCGCCGCGCACATAGCGCGAACCAAGCACAACTTCCACCTCCTCGACTGCCTGCGCCATTTCAACCACTTTCTCAGGCGGGTGGGAGAAATCGGCGTCCATCTGGCAGACCGCTTCTGCTCCCTGCGCGAGCGCATGCCGGAATCCCTGGATGTAAGCGCTGCCCAGTCCCAATTTCCCCGCCCGGTGCAGCACGTCCACCCGCCCAAGATGTGTTTCGCGCAGTCCTTCCGCAATCCTGCCCGTGCCGTCTGGGCTGTTATCGTCCACGATCAGGAGATGTAAATCTGGCAGCGGCAGTTCGAATAACGCCTTCGCCAGGCGGGGTATATTTTCAGCCTCATTATAGGTTGGGATTACGATGGTGATGTTCATGCCGCCGCCCTGCCAGCGCCAGCAGCGCTCAGGTTTTTCGGGATCCTAATATCCAGAGTTGTTTCTTATTCTAATCCTGAACATGGAAATTGCCTGACCAGCCTGCGGGGCCGATCCACAGATCGGTTCTCCCCCTGCCCGGAAGAAAAAGACGCCCAGAGTGACAACCGGGCACGGTTCTGCGCTGTGATCAGCTGATCGGCTCTTTGTAAATGATGAAGTCGCAGGTTTCATCCCCGGTCGATCTGGCAGTGATCTGCGATACGCGGAAATCATGCCCGCCCGAGACCCATTTAAGCCCTTCCTGCAGCAGGCCGGTGGCCATAAAGCAGGCCGGTTTATCAGTGTGGCGTCCCCAGCAGACCGGGCAGCGGTGGATGGTATAAACGAAGTGGTCGTCCTTTTCCTGGGTGGTGGAGTGCTGGTCGCTGGTCTGCGAGAAAATGCGCGCCATGGCCGGCAGGCCGATGCGCAGCTTGGCGTGCAGCGGCAGCACTTTGAAGGCCAGGTCGCCAACCCCGGCCAGCGCTCCAAAGTTGCGCAGCCCCAGGTCGAAGGTTGCCCGCCCGGCGCGCAGCGCCAATCCGCGCCCGCCGCGCGGACCGTACATTTCCTCCAGCCCGCCCTGGATGGCTGAAAAATCAGCAAAGTCGAACTGCCGCTCGAGGTTGTCCGGGGGATAGTTGTTGACCAGGTGAGACAGGCCGGCGAGGTTCAGGACTGCGTTTAACCCGTTTTTACCCATCACATCTTCGATCGCCAGCAGCGCGATGCGCGCGATTTTGTTGGGGTAATAGTAGCCGCTTTTCGGAATGGGTTCCATGGTGGCTGAATTTCCTCAGATCAACTTGGTGAGGTCTTCGGCAGCCCGGCGCATGTCCAGCAAAATGAGGCCCAGTTTGGCCTGCTCGCGGGCCAGGGTGGTCAACACAGCTTCCTCCCCCACCGACATCAAAACCACATATCCTTTTTCGCCTTTGATGTAGACCTGCTCCAGCATGCCGCGTCCGAGTTCCGAAGCGATGCGTTCCCCCAGCGATAGCATGGCAGCCGACATGGCGGAAACGCGGTCCTCCTCAACGCCCTGCGGCAGGGCCGAGGCGATGGTAAGCCCATCCACGCTGACAATTGCCGAGGCTTCGATGTCTGGCGAAGAGGCCTGCAGATCACGCAATCTTTCGACCATCATTTGCGTACGGGATTTGGTCAAAGTGTTACTCCTGAAGGGAGATTCAAAGCGCCTGAACAGGTTCAGGGACCGATACTACTTTAGCATAGGGAAAAACGACTGTCAAGCAAAGCGACTTTGTAAAATTGATAGCTGCCTGGGTTGACGATTCGGATGAATGTGCTTATAATTTTGGCACGCTGGTAAGTGCGGGCGTGGTTCAGTTGGTAGAACGTCTCCTTGCCAAGGAGAAGGTCGTGGGTTCGAGTCCCATCGCCCGCTCTGATCCCCCTGTCCGGGGGATTTTTTTTGCCAGGCAGCGCTGCTTGACCGCTGCAGGGATGTCGAGTAAAATCCACTCACACACAAGGCGACGTGGCCAAGTGGCAAGGCAAGGGTCTGCAAAACCCTGATCACGGGTTCAAATCCCGTCGTCGCCTCAAATTTTCACACAAACATGGAAAGACGGGTTCAAACCCCCGCAGGGGGGGCGCTGTCCCGTCGTCGCCTCAAATTGTTACACAAACATGGAAAGACGGGTTCAAACCCCCGCAGGGGGGCGCTGTCCCGTCGCCGCCCAAGACCGTATCTCACCAGCGCTGGTGGACCTGCGCACGGATATGGCGGTCGTAAATGCTGCGCACGGCTGCCATTACCTCTTCGGAAAGCGCCGGCAGGTTCGCAGCAGCGGCGTTATCACGCGCCTGCTGCGCGTTCTTCGCCCCTGGTATGGTCAGGCTGACCTCTGCGAACATCAGGATCCAGCGCAGGGCGAACTGCGCCATGCTAACGCCCGCCGGAACCAGCGCGCGCAGTTCTTCAACCGCAGCCAGGCCGGTCTCGAAATCCACGCCGGAAAAGGTCTCGCCCACATCGAAGGATTCGCCGTGGCGGTTGTATTTGCGGTGGTCGCTGTCATCAAAGGTGGTCTCGCGCGTCATCTTGCCAGTCAGCAAACCGCTGGCCAGCGGTACGCGCGCCAGGATGCCCACCTGGTGTTCGCGGGCGAGTTTGAAGAATAGCTCAGCCGGACGCTGGCGAAAGATAATGAAGATGATTTGGACGGTTTGCACCCCGGGGAACTCCAGCGCCTTGATGGCCTCTTCGACTTTTTCAACGCTGACGCCGTAATGAAGTATCTTACCCGCGCTGACCAGGTCATCGAGAAAACCGAATACCTCCGGCATGTAATATACCTGGGTGGGCGGGCAGTGAAGCTGCACGAGGTCGATGCATTCGACGCCCAGGTTGACCAGGCTGCGCTCGATAAACGCGGTCAGGTTTTGGCGGTTGTAGCCCTCAGCCACATGCGGATTCAGACGCCGCCCGGCTTTGGTGGCGATATAAATTCTTTCGCCAAATTCTTTGACCACCTTGCCCACCAGGCGCTCGCTGCGACCGTCGCCGTACACGTCGGCGGTATCAATGAAATTCACCCCTGCTTCGATCGCGGCCCGCAAGGCGTTAATGGCTTCCTCTTCGGTGACGTGCCCCCAATCGGCGCCGATAGCCCAGGCGCCAAAACCGATCTCTGAAACTTGCCAACCGGTTCGCCCAAATGGCCTGTAGTTCATCATCCCTCTCCCAAGTATGAAAATTAGTTGTGCTGTTTCCCGGTCACTGACCAGACCAGCTTGATGACTCCCTGGAGGTAATCCGGCACCGTCCCAATCACGCACAATACCCCAATATCCGGCAGCATGGTAAACAAGACCCGGAACTGGTACGCAAGGTTGAAGCGGTAACTATAAAAGGCGGACAACTGCCAGATCAGGATCGCCAGGATGGCAGTGGGGATCAGGAAGCTGACCGCCACATCCCAGGTCCGCTTCGCGCTTGTCCATCCTCGCGCTCGTTCCCGCCAGTTCCGCAGCGCCAGGAAGTTGCGCGTCTGCAGGACGAACAGCCCGATCACCAAAACCAGCAGCGCCCAGCCGATCCAGCGCACCGACAGTCCCTGACTGACCGGCGGAGGGGTTTGCCCTAGGACAATGCGCTCCACTCCCGAAAATAATTGTTCGGCCGAAATATAGTGATCCAGCGTATAGCCCTGATTGATGAGGAGCACGATGCCTGTCTTTCGGTCCGGGTAAAGATTGAAAAATGTCTTGAAGGTCTCGTTCGCGCCGCCGTGGTGAATGCGGCCGGGGCTGATAAACCAGCCCCAGCCGTAGCCCTGATATGGGGCGAGCATGCGGTTGAGCGTGACGGAATCGAGCAGGCGCGACCCTTTGTATTCGCCCTGGTTATTCATCGCGATTGCAAAATGAGCCATATCCTCGGCAGTTGAAATGAGGTAGCCTGCGCTCAACTCATATTCACGGTGCGGCTGGGAGCGGGGGACAGCGAATCCGAAAAAGCGGCTGTAGCCCTGCGAAAGCCCGTTTTCGGCTGCCAGGGCAGGATCGGTATACGTTCGGCTCATTTCCAAGGGGGCGAAAATATGCTTCTGGATATAGTCTTCGTAAGCCTGCCCGCTCGCCTTCTCAATAACGACCGCCAGAACGGCATAGCCGACATTAAAATACTGGAAGGTCTGTCCGACTGGCTGCGTCAATTTTGCGCTGCGCAGCGCGCGCACGACCTCTTCTCTGCCAGCGCTCTCTGGCAGATTGACAACGAAGCCCGATTCGGATAACCCGCTGGTGTGGTGCAGCAGATGGCTGACGGTAATTTTTTCACTGGCGTCAGCATCCGCGATTCGAAATTCCGGGATGTAACGCCGCACCGGCGCAGCCACATCGACCTTGCCTGCCTGCGCCAGCTGGGCGACCGCCAGGGCGGTGATCGATTTGCTGGTCGAGCCGATGTACATCGGCGTCTGGGGGGTCATTGCACGCCCATTCCCAGCCGTGCCGTAGCCTTTAAGATAAATGGTCTCTTCACCCTGGGTGACTGCCAAGGAGACGCCTTTGATGCCGTGTTTACCCATCTGTGCGAGGATGTAGATATCTAATTCCTCAAAATTGATGTCTGCTCGGGCAGCGCCGGCAGCATTCAAGGATAGCGGTAGAAGCAAAATTCCTACCGCCGCAACCGAGATGAAAACAAGCCTCATTAATCGTCTCCGAAAGATGTGAAGGGGGGTTGTTCCAGCAGATGTTGGATTCATTGTAACACGAGCCTTACGAATTCGTTTCCGGAATGGAAGTGAAAAATGCTCCCTCTTAATTCCTTGATGATTTTGAAAATAATTTACTTTGTCTGTCAATGTTGATAATTTTTTTGTGCGGTGTATGATGTGAATGTAGGAGCATTGTCACATTGTTGTGACGATATTTGATTCATGGAGAGGTAAAATGATCACGAATGGTATCTTTAAGCACGGGCTTGTAGGTATCACGCTGCTGCTTTTAATGGGGTTGACCATCTCAGCATCTGTGGTCTTCTCACCCCAAGCAGTTGTATTGGCTCAGGATGAGCCGCCTGTAGAAATCCAGGATACGGGGATTCTTGGCTGGGCCTGGCGCGCGACCGCCTGCACGATTTCAGATATTACGATATTTCCTGACCGCATCCACGTCCGCTGCACGACAGACTCACCGGCAGGGATCTCATTCTTCGCAGCAGCGACGGATGCAGCCAATGCGCTCATGACCAACCGCTTTCTGATGATCCTCAACACTGCCTACGCGATGGCGAAACCAGTCTATATTCTTTATGATGACCAGGCTTCTGCAAATCCACCCGGTTGTTTGGACATCAACTGCCGGAAATTGATTGGGATTCAAATCAAACCATGAGGCCCAACCGCTTGCGCCTGGTCCGGGTTGGACTGGTTGTTCTGCTCTTGTTGATTCTTACTTCACTGCCAGCCATGACCCGCGGCAGCCTTTTTGACCGCATCGCCAATGTCGCCGGCGACAGTACCATCCTGCTGACATCCGGGCAGCAGGCAGCCATACAGGGCGCGGAGTTTTTGCTGCTTCTAAACCTGCCGCCCAGTTCCGTCTACCTGCCGATGGTCATCCGCTGAGCTTTTTATTAGCCAGCCCCTGGACGATATGTATGATTCGAACCCAGGCAAATGCCGAGGGGGAGTTATGGATTCTCCCTGCTGAGAGCCTTGGGTCAGCCGAGTAAATTATTTTTACGGGTTGACTCTAGCACTCGCTGGATGAATACGCCCTTCCCATCCGTGTATGCCTCGCGGTCGGTTGGGAACTGCTGCGCCAGGGTGCTCTTTACGCGGACATATTCGCGCGCCAGGTCTGCGTTAGCGCGTAATGCATCGCGGAAAGCCAGATGATTGCGCCAATCCAGGCTGGACTGCTCCAGGACATGCAGATGAAAAGCAACCGGGTCGCCCCACACAAAGTAATGCCGCCGGGGAATGCCGTTTTCCCCGCGGTAATGGTAGCCTAATTGCTCTACCGGGGCGATACAACTGGAAGCCTGCTCAAAGTTCTCCACCGCCACCCCGATATCGATAATCGGCTTGGCGATCATCCCGGGTACAGCCGTGCTGCCGATGTGTTGAATATCCAGCGCCAAGCTGCCGAGGGCAGCCGCCAGGCGGACCTTTTCCTGACTGAACCGCGCAGGCCAGGCCTGCGTGTAGGGCACCAGGCGCACAAGTCCGTTTTCCAGCCCGAGAAACCCTTCCATTTTCACGGCTCCAGGCGGATTTCCACGCTGGACACGTGCTGGTCGCCAGGGAAGGCCGGGCTGGGGTCGCGCACGACCACCCGCCCCGCCTGCGGCGCGGAAATATGGTAATCCAGGCTGATTTCGAAGGGCGCATGGATACCCCATTCCTCAGCCGCCAGCGTTATCGGCTTAGAAACGAGCAAGGCACCGTCCTCATCCAGCAGCTTAACCACCAGGGTTTGTTCAAAGCTGGCAACCGCGATCCCAGTGATACGCATCAGACCGCCCTGGACGACCTCCCCCGCCGCGGGGCTGGTGATGTGGATCTGCTCCGGGTAAGGCTCGCGCCGGAGGATGGTCGCCTCGCCAGAGGGCAGCAGGATGAGACCGATGGTGCTCAGGTGGGTGATACCGCCGTCGCGGGCGCTGTCAGCGAAGACCTGCAGGAAAGCCTGCTGTTGCTGCGTGACACTGAAAGGGACATCCACCTCGAAGGGCCCGCGTTGGCCCAACTCGGCCTGGATTTGCGCCGGGAGGACCGCCAGAAGTGTGCCGTCCTCAAGGATCAGTCTCACCCCGAGCGACTGTTCGAAGGTTGGGTCAGCTTCTCCCACCACGCGCAAGGGACTCGCCAGCCGTGAACCAGGGCCGGGTTCCAGGATCATGATCGATTCCGGCGGCAGGGCGGCCGCTGGGTCTTCGGGTGGTCGGGCAGTCACCTCGGGCTGGGTTGGCGTGGCAGGCATTTCCGCCGTGGATGTTTCTGCAACCGGCAGGGGCAGTGATGCCGCTGGTTGCGGCAGGTTGCATGCCGCCAGCACAGCCCCCACGGCCAGACACCATAAAAGTGGATACTTGCTCATAAGACATACATTTGGCAGATTAGCCCATACTGGTGGATAAATCCTTAACGCTTCTTGTTTAAGATCAGCCACCCCACCCGATGACGACCGCCCAGCACGACCAGGTCAGTGGTCGGGTGGTGGCGGTGGTGTTTGCCAGTACCTTACCGATGACCGTCCAGCAAATGACCAGCGCTCAAAATAACCTCACCACCGCCTTCTGGCTGGTGGGTGTGGCCATTTATGCATTGCAGTACTTTCACACCGCGTATCGGGCCGCTCAGGTTGGACTGGGACTGTGCCTTGGGCTGGCAGCGTTGACCAAATCCACCGTGTTTTTGTTCGCTATTCCAATTATACTGGTTTACGCAACTGGCCCGTTTGCTCACATTTTGCGGTTTTATGCGCTAGCAGTTATGGCGTGCCTGCCCGCATCTTCACTTGCTGGGACTATCGGCTGCCGTGGAAGTCTCGCTACCGCGGGTGATATCGGCGAAAATGTTACTCCCTGTTTTTGAGGAGTCGCAAATCACTACCAGCAAACGCTTCAAGCCTTTTGTAGTTCGAGGTTTGGGGAAGAGGATCTTCATTTTTGAGGTTGATGGATCAGACATAAAAGCAACCTCACTTTATGTCCGCTTGGATAAATCATGAACACGAGGCCTAATCGCTTCGGAAATTTATAATAGGTGGATAAAAAGCTTCTTGAGATGGCAATACGGTAAAATTGCGGGGTATCAGAACTCTATTAATTGATTAGTTGGTCTCGAACTGGATTACCCACATATCGGATGATCCGCAGTAAACATATCGCATCGAGGTTATTATGAAGAAGCGTTGGTTGGTATACGCCCTAATCGGGATCCTGTTTGGAGTATTCGACTTTTACTATCAAATATTCCTATACAACACATTTGATCAGTTATCCAGCGGCTTTGGGACGAACTTCGTCCGCTCCATTTTCGTTCTGGGCATTTGGTTGGTTCCGATTGTTCCTATAATTCTGTATGAATCAAAAAAATCCAATTCCTCTTGGCTGCCCGCCCTGGCAAGTGCCCTAACCTGGTCTATCGCCGTGGTAGTTTACTACCTTACCAATGCTTTTCAACTCGCTATCATCGGTGTTCCTTCAAGGCCGGAGATGCATATCTCCAACCGTAATGACGCCTTTTTTTGGAAGAATTGGATAGATGTGTTTATAAATGATCTCGTCCTGAACAATTTAGAATGGATGGTTGTTGCCTTATTTGGTGGCACGGTAATGGGATTATTGTTAAACTTTATTCTCCGTAATAGGGCGAAACGTCAATAAAATTAGGCAAATTTGGAATTCAAGAAACTTATCAGGCAGTTTGCCCGTAATTTTGGCTTTGAAGTGATTGCCAAAATGCCAAACAATTCGCTCGTATGACGCTGCGGTTTAAGGTGGGTGACAAACTGACCGCAGGATGTTAGCGGATAAACCGCTTGAATAATGAGTGATTATTGACATTCAGACGTATTTTTGCTATAGTAATTTATACATCACTATGTCATACATTATGACATCTTATTTATAAATAAACCCTTATTTCTAGTTATTGCTTTTTATTCCTCAATTCCTTAACCCAATAGCGCGCACATTATCATCTCTGTGATGGGGACCATCTGCTGACTCACCTTGTGAGACCCAAAGGGATCATCTTTCGTTCCCAATTTGCGAAAATCCGAAAATGAATATACCCAATCTTAAGCGACCCAGCTACATTACCCTCACAACTGCCACCGCAAACACATTAATTGATGCTATTCAGGATGGTAAATTTCCGGTGGGCAGCCAGCTGCCTCCTGAAATGGAGTTGATGCAAATCCTCGATGTATCGCGCACCACACTGCGCGAGGCGCTGCGCCTGCTGGAAGAACAGGGGCTGATCATCCGCCGCCGCGGGCTGGGAACCTATGTGACCAAACGCCTGATGGTCAATGACATCAGCAACAATTTCGGCATCACCCAGATGATCACCCAGGCCGGTTTAACACCGGGCACAGCCTTGTTTGAAATCCGAATTGAAGAAGCCACCTCAACCGTGGCAAAAGCGCTTGAGCTGGAAGAAGGCGCGCCGGTGCTGGTAATGGAGCGTGTGCGCACCGCAGACGGCGTCCCGGTGGTTTGGTCGTTCGATATCCTGCCGGCTGACCTTTTCGGGGATCAGGTGCCTACCCAGGAAGATTTCAATGACCAGTCGCTTTACACCTACCTTCTGCGCGAGCACAATCTGCGCATCACGCACGGCAATGCCAATATCCAGCCGACCCTCGCGGATAAAGAACATGCCCAGAAGCTGAACATCGCCCGGCACACCCCGCTGCTGCTGTTTGTGCAGACCGATTACGATATCCGCAATCATCCCCTCATTCATGCCATTGAATACCACCTGGCGGACAAGATTTCATTTATCCTGCACCGCAAGGGTCCGCATTATTGAGACGGGAACGATGGTTAAAAGGTTAGATTGCCATCGTTCTTTTCATTAATCCAGGCATATTCCTGATAAGGACCACCATGCCTGAATTTCCAAAAAAGGAGGTGTGTAAATAAACCAATACCCCGGCAGTCTGTTGCAGGTTCGTATCCAACCCAACCATTGATTCCCTAGCCAGGAGGAGACAGGTCGTGAAGCGTAAAACTCTATTTCTAATCAATATTTTTTTGGTAGGCACGCTGCTTCTGACTGCGTGCGCTACTGCCGCAACCCCCACCCAGCCAGCCGCGCCGCCGCCCTCGGAACAAACCGGTGAGTGGACGCTGGCGTCCGCGGCGGCCCCATGGAAAGGTGAGACCATTCGGGTCATTGGCGAAGCCCTGCCGCCGTTGGAAGCGCTGGAACAACTAAAATCAGAATTTGAGCAGATCACTGGCACACGGGTCATCATCGAAGGCCTCGGTCACGAGGAAGCCGTCGAGAAAGTAACCCTCGATTTTGCCGGGCAGACCGGCGTGTATGACGTCGTGCTGCAGCCGCACCGTGCCTTGGGGAAGCTGGTCGATAACGGCTGGCTGCGACCCATTGGCGAATTTTATAACAACCCGGCCCTGCGCGACCCGAATTTCAGTTTCGAGGATGACCTGCTCTCGGAAGTATGGTTCCGCGAAACGAACACCTATAAGGGCGAAATCTACGGTCTGCCTTTCCACTTCATCAGTATGTACCTGTGGTACCGCTATGACTGGTTTGACCATCCGGATGAGCAGGCTGCTTTCCAGGCCCGCTACGGCTATGAACTGCCCAATCCACCCGTAACCTGGGACGAGTACCGCGATGTGGCTGAATTCTTCACGCGTACTTCGGGCCAGACCCTGGCGGGCGAGACGCTTGACCACGATATCTACGGTCACGCCTGGGGCGGCGCGCGTCATGTGACTGCCTGGTACGACTTCCTCAACATCCTCTACTCGTTCGGCGGGCGCGATATCGCCCTGCCCGATAACCGCGGTGACAGCTACGGACCGGTGACCGTCAACTCGCCAGAAGGTTTGAAGGCGCTGACCACCATCATCGACTTGCTGCAGTTTGCTCCTCCCGGCGTGCTCAGTTACACCTGGGATGAGAAGCAGGCTGCCCAGCAGTCCGGCCTGGTCGCCATGGCGATCCAGTGGGATGATGCCGCCTTCGCCGTGGAGGATCCCAATGAATCCAATGCCGCCGGTCTGATCGCCTACAGCGGCGTGCCCATCGGCACCGAAAAAATCACCCAGATCGAGGGCTGGGATTATCTGATCCCCAAGGGCTCCAAGAAACCCGAACTGGCCTGGCTGTTCGTCCAATGGGCCATGGGTAAAGACGTCCAGATTGCCCAAATGAAACTGGGCGGGCAATCAGCCCTGCACACCACCTATGAGGATCCAGAAGTCGTTGCCATTCCCTATGTTCCCACCTCGGTGTATCTAAAAACCGGCGGCGAATTGGTGCTGGCCACCCGCAACATCGGCGATCCCAGCGGCAACGGCGTGCCCAAGCGCTACATCGATGCCATCAACCCGGCCACAGGCGATACCTCTGTGACCATCGTTGCCAAACCCACCTTCCCTGAGGAAGAACGCCTGACCGAAGCGATTATTCTGTGGGTCAACCGTGCTGTATCCGGCGAGGTAACGCCTGAAGCGGCCCTGGCCTCGATGCAGGCAGAAATGGAAAGCATCCTTCCCTAGGTCCCCATTATTGGTAGGCGAGCGGCGGGTGAGGCGAAGCGGACGACATCCCTGTGCTCCCTCACCCGCCCCAATCCATTAACCTGGCAAGTTTAACCCTGTAACGCAATCGATGAATACTACTGGATAAAGACCCGCTGGGTCTAAGGAGAAGCCAATGAATGTAGGTGATAAGATCACTTGGGCTTACCGGTCGCTTTTCATTCTCATGCTGATCTGGCTGCGGTTCATAGAATCGTATATTTCCGTTTGGGGCGTTTGGGTCGTGTGGGCAGTCATCGCGTTTTTTATATTTTTCCAGCCGTTTAAAAAGAAAAAGAAGATGGAACATCACGAGAGCGAAAATCCCCAGGCTGGAACGGAGACACGATCAATATGACCACGCTTATCTTGAAGAATATCTGGAAAATTTATGACGGCAACGTGGACGCCGTTATGGACCTCAGCCTGACCTGCAATGAGGGTGAATTTTTCGCCCTGCTCGGCCCTTCCGGTTGTGGTAAATCCTCCACCCTGAGGATGATCGCCGGGCTGGAAAAAATCAGCCGCGGCGAAATGTACTTCGATGACAGGCTGGTCAACGATCTGCAGCCGCGAGAACGCAACGTCGCCATGGTGTTTGAATCGTACGCCCTTTATCCTTTCCTGAATGTATACGAAAACATCGCCTTTCCCCTGCGCCTGCGCGGTTACTCCAGGGCGGAAATCGACCAGAAAGTCCGCTGGGCAGCAGATTTCCTCGGCATTACCGATCTGCTGCCCATGCGCGTCAAAGGGCTGAGCGGCGGGCAGATGCAGAGCGTCGGTATTGGCCGCGCCATTGTGCGCGAGCCTTCCATCTTGTTGATGGACGAGCCAATTTCACACATTGAGGCGCGCCAGCGCGCACGTATGCGCAAGGAACTCGTCAAGCTGCATGACCGATTGATGACCACCACAATCTACGTCACCCACGACCAGATCGAGGCCATGACCATGGCGGACCGTATCGCGGTGATGAACCTGGGCGTTCTACAGCAGGTTGGCACGCCCAAAGAAGTATATGAAAAGCCGCGCACTGAGTTCGTGGGCGGGTTTATCGGTGAGCCGCCCATGAATTTTGCCGACTGCGAGCTGGTGACCGACAATGGCCAATCCATGCTGGTCTCCCCCTCCTTCCGGCTGCCAATTTCAAGCGACCTGGTCAACAAGATTCACAGCCAGTACAGCGGACCGCCGGTATTTCGTCTTGGCATCCGCCCGGAGAGTATTGGCATCAGCATGTCGCCCATCGAAAACGGCGTGAACGGCTCCATTTTTGTGCTCGAACCCCAGGGGGAGCGCACCATTGCCAGCATCACACTGACCAATGGAGAATTGTTCCTGGTGGAGGTCTCGCCCGATTTCCATGCTGACCCGGACACACCGGTCTACCTGCAGTTCCGCGAACCCATTCATTTATTCGAGCCCAAGGAAGGCTTGAATGTGCTTTTCTAAGTTATCTCAGGAAAATATCCGTCCCGCCGGATTGAGGTGATCATGGCTAAGATTGTGCTCGATAATATTTCCAAGCAATACAAAGAGGGCAAGGTCCAGGCGCTCAAAAACCTTTCCCTTGAATGTGAGGATGGGAAGTTCTTCTGCCTGCTGGGACCCGCCGGCGCGGGTAAAACCACAACCATCAAGTTGATCGCCGGAAATGAGGCCGTTGACCGCGGCACGATTCACCTGGATGATGTGGATGTCACCAACCTCGAACCAAAGGACCGTGACATCGCGGTGGCATATGAAACCTATGCGCTCTATCCACACCTGACGGTGCGGGAAAACCTGCGCTTCCCGCTCGAAGCCCCCATCCGTAAAAACGAATTAACCGCCAGCGAGAAAGAAAGCCGCGTGGTTGAAATCGCCAATATGCTCGGCATTGGCGAACTGCTCGACCGGCTGCCGCGCCAGTTGTCTGGCGGGCAGCGCCAGCGTGTGGCGCTGGGACGCGCGCTGGTGCGAAAACCGAAGGCTTACTTACTGGATGAACCCATCGCCCACCTGGATGCCAAGCTGCGCCACCGCATGCGCGGCGAATTAAAGCGCATCCAGCTTGACCTGGGCATTACCACCCTGTACACCACCCCAGACCAGCTCGAAGCGCTCTCGCTGGCCGACCACATTGCGGTCATTAACAACGGCAAAATCGAGCAGACCGGCACGCCGGATGAGATCTATAACAAACCGGTCAATGGTTTTGTGGCGCGCTTCGTGGGCGACCCGCCCATGAACATGCTGGAGACAAAACTGGTTAATGATGAGCTCATTCTGGCTGACAGCGCGCGCATGAAAATCGCGCCCGCGTTACGGACCCTGCTGGCGAGCCGCGCTAACGGTAACGGCCTGTTGGTTGGCATCCGTCCCAAGGATTTTCACCTGGTTCCCCCCAGCCCGGATGTTGCCATCTTCAGAGCGACGGTCGATCATGTTCAGGTCCTGGGCGAAACCTCCATCGTCTCCATGACCATGGATGACCTTGAGCTGCGCGCCAAGTTGGCTACCCAATTGGCACCAGCGCGCGGTGAGAACGTCGGGCTGACCTTTGACCTCAGCGACTGCCATTTCTTTGATAAGCAAACGGAGCACCGCATTGAAAACACCTGATCCGTTGTCCCGTTATTCGATTATTTTCGATCAAGGAGTTAACCGGCATGAACAGTAAAAGGTACATCTGGTGGTGGGTGCTCCCGGCCGCCTTGCTGTTTCTGATCATCATCCTGGTTCCGTTTGTGACTGCCCTGACGTACAGCTTTCGGGCATACAGCTTCACCGATTCCACTGCCACCGGGCAGTTCATTGGGGTGGATAATTTCCGCCGCCTGGTCTTTGACGGGGACTTCTTCAACAGCTTTAAAGTCACCTTCACATATATGATCCCCGCCATATTGATCCAGGCGCTGTTGGGCATGGGCATGGCGCTGGTCATCGCTTCGGCTGTGCGGCGCGCCAGGATTCTGATTCCCATCATGCTGCTGCCAACCCTGCTGACACCGGTAGTGATCGGGCTGATCGGAGTCCTGACCTTAAACCCGGATTTTGGCGTAATCGGCATCTGGCTGCGTAATTCAGGGTTGATTCGTGAGGCTGTTTTGGGCAGCAGCCAGTACGCCTTGCCAGCCATTATTGCCGTGGATACCTACCAGTGGACGCCCTTCGTGGCGGTTATCCTGACAGCCGGCCTGCTGGGACTGCCTAAAGAACCCTACGAAGCTGCCCAGGTGGACGGCGCCAACCCGCTGCAAACCTTCTGGCGGGTGACAATGCCGCTGCTGTGGCCTTACATGGTGGTCGCGCTCCTCATCCGCGTCATCGACGCTTTCCGTATCTTCGATATCATCTGGGTTATGACGCGCGGAGGTCCGGGAACGGTAACCGAAGCCGTGGGGGTGTACGCCTACCGGCACATCTTCCGCTACTGGGACCTGGGCTACGGCTCGGCCATGATCATTGTGCTCTTCGTGTTCATCTCCATCCTGGTTGAATACCTCTACAAAGCCCTGCAGAAGTGGCAAGGCAATTGAGATCCTGTTTAAGGAGGATTAGTTCATGAGCGAAACTGCTGGCGCACATGCCATCCCCGCGGCGATGGCGGTAAAACAACCCTTTTTCACCACCCAGCGCGTCCTGCGCTGGACATCTTACCTGCTGACGGCTTTATTGGTGATCATCTTCCTGTTTCCCTGGTTGTGGGTCTTCAGTTTGGGGTTTAAGACGCGCACTGAAATCATGAGTCCGACCATCGTGTGGATTTGGACGCCCACCCTGGAAAACTTCGTTACGGTGCTGATCACCAAAGGTTACTGGCGGCTGATTTTAAACTCACTCATCGTGGCGGTCTCAGCGGTATCTCTGTGCATCGTGATCGGCGTGCCGACTGCCTACGCCTTCTCGCGCTTCCCCATCCCCGGCAAGGAAAGCTGGTTTTACATGATCCTGACTTTCCGCATGGCGCCGGCGGTCGTGCTGGCTTTGCCGCTTTATATTATTTTCTCGCGCGTCCAGTTGTTGGGCACATACGGCGCGCCCATTCTGGCGCACTGCACCTTTACATTGCCCTTTGTCATCTGGCTGATGAGGAGTTTCTTTAACGACATCCCCAGGGAGATTGACGACGCCGCGATGTCTGACGGCTACTCGCGTGCTGGGGCTTTCTTCCATGCTGTCCTGCCGCTGGTCAAATCCGGCGTCGTCGCCGTTGCGCTTTTCTCGATCATTTTTTCCTGGAACGAGTTTCTTTACGGCCTGATCTTGACCAGCGACGTGACCCGCCCGGTTGCCTCGCAGATCCCCTCTCTGATCCGGCCGCACGGCACGCTGTGGGGCGAAGTTTGCGCTTTAGCAACCACAGCTTCCATCCCGGTCGCAATTCTGATCTTTGCATTGCAGCGCCACCTCGTGCGCGGTCTCTCCTTTGGCGCTGTAAAGGGTTAATTCAGCCTGTCCGGTGAGGATTTTTATAAACCAACTGAAAAGATATCAGATCACACCATAAGGGAGAATTGCTGTGAAACCTGAATTGATAGTGATGCTCACCCATCACGACAAGACAGTAGAGAATGCCTATGACATGTTTGCTGCGATGAAGGACACCCCGGTACGGCATTGGGGGTTTAAAGATGTCGGTTTACCTGCGGATGAGGTCAAGAAATTGGTTCGTTTCATGAAGGACGCCGGTAAAACCACCCATCTTGAAGTTGTCAGCCTGTCCGAAGCAGAGGGATTGGCGGGCGCGCGCCTGGCGGTTGAAGCGGGTTTCGATTATCTCGACGGGACGGTTTACTTTGACTCAATCCACCAATTTCTCAAAGGCAAGCCCATCAAATACTGTCCTTTCCCCGGGCATGTCCACAGCCATCCCTCCATCCTGGACGGCAGCATCGAGAGCATCGTGGCGCACGCCTGCCGGCTGGCAGAAAGCGGCGTGCAGGGCCTGGACCTGCTTGCATATCGCTTTGTTGGCGATGCCGATACCCTGCTGCGCGAGGTCGTCGCCAGCGTTTCCATACCGGTTATCGCCGCTGGATCGGTTGCTTCTTTCCAGCGCATAGCGCGTGTGTGGGCTGCCAACACCTGGGCTTTTACCATCGGGAGCGCCTTCTTCGAAAAGAAATTTGTCTCTGACGGCACATTTAAAGACAATATGATGGCAGTATGGGATTGGTTGGAAACCACCAGCGAAACCGAATTGGCGAACTACCTGAATTGATGCAGGCAAAATTGATGCTGAAGATTTGGCAGGCTGTCCGGGGAACAAACATAACCTTATCGGCTGGACAGCCTGTCCAAGATCGTATGTAATGAATGAGAAAACAGGTTTGGTAAATAGCAAGGTTTGCGCGGACCAGGGGCAGGGCGAATATGGAATATGTGATTGGATGTGATGTAGGTTCACAGGCTGTCAAAGCCATATTGGTGGATGCAGCCGGCAGGATCGTCGCTGAAAGCGGTGCCGATTATGCCATCGACTACCCCAAACCCGCCTGGGCAGACCAGCCGGCAGAACGTTGGTCCGAGGGGATCATCAGCGCTATCAGCGCGCTGGTCAGAGGCAATGGTATCCGGCCTGAGCAGGTGCGCGCAATCGGTCTGGATGGACAGGTGGACGGTTTTGTGCCCATAGACAGGGAAGGCAAACCCCTGCGCCCGGCCATCATCTGGATGGACCGCCGCGCCGTCGCGCAGGTGGAGCGGGTGGCTGAAAAGTGCCAGGCGGCGCGCATGTTCCAGCTTTCGGGCCTGAACCTGGATGCCTACCACGTCGCCCCCAAAATCCTGTGGTTCGAGCAAAACGAGCCGGAGTTGTTCGCCCAGGCGCGTACCTTCCTGTTGCCGGGCAGTTACGCCGCTTATTTCCTGACCGGTGAACTGGGCGTGGATTATTCCAACGCCTCTTCCACGCTGCTGATGGATGTCAGGACGCGCACCTGGTCGGATGAGTTGTGTGCTTGCTTCGATATAGATGCGCGCAGCATGGCGCCCATCTACCCGGCCACGCACGTGCTCGGCACCCTGCGCCCGCACCTGGCGGAGCTGATGGGATTGAGCCCCAAAACGCAGGTTATTTTGGGCTGCGGTGATGAGCATGCCGCCTGCCTGGGAGCAGGCGTGGTCAGCGCCGGGCTGGTGTGCGACATTGGCGGGACCGCCGAGCCGGTTTGCGCTGCCGCAGCGCAGCCTGTGTTCGATGACACCGGCCTGGTCGAGACTCACTGCCACGCTCACCCGGATTTGTGGCTGCTGGAAAATCCAGGCTTCGTTTCCGGCGGGAATTACCGCTGGTTCCGCGACCATTTCGCCCAGGCTGAGCAGCAGCAGGCCGCCGCCCAGGGATTGAACGCCTATGATCTGCTCAACAAGGCGGCAGAGCAGGTTCCCCCGGGCAGCGAAGGTCTGATTATGACCCCTACCTTAATGGGAGCGGTGGCGCCCACCTGGAACGCGCTGGCGCGCGGGGTCTTCTTTGGTTTTACGCTCACGCATCGGCGGGAACATTTCGTGCGCGCGCTGCTCGAGGGCTCCGCTTACGCGCTGCGCGACATCACTGACCGCATGCAGGCGATCGGGCTGCAAAATAGAGAAATCCGGGCAGTGGGAGGCGGCGCGCGCAGCCCGCTGTGGCGCCAGATCAAAGCGGATGTGACCGGGCTGCCGGTCGCCCTGCCGCAAACGGTCGAAACCACTGCCCTGGGTACCGCCATGCTGGCAATGGCAGGCTGCGGAATGGTCGCTTCACTGGCAGAAGCCGTGGATGCCTGCGTGCAGATCGTGGAAACACGTGAGCCAGATGCGCGCACCAGAGCGCGCTATGAGGAGTACTACCAGCTCTATCGGGCGACCTATTTCGCGTTGCTGCCGGTCTTCGAGCAGGCAGCCAGGATCAATCATGAATGATGACCGCTTGAAGCACATTAAATGTTTTATGTTGGATATGGACGGCACCTTTTACCTGGGGGAGCGCCTGCTGGAAGGCGCGCTTGAATTTATCGATACCCTGAGAAAACAGAACAAGCAGTTCGTGTTCTTAACCAACAATTCCTCAAAGCATCGGCGCCAGTACGCGCAAAAAATCACCCGTCTGGGGCTTCCCATCCCGGAAGAGCGGGTGTTTACCTCAGGCGAAGCGACCGCGTTGTACCTGGCACAAAAACACCCGGGCGCCCGTTTGTACCTGGCAGGTACACCTGCGCTGGAAGAGGAGTTCCGCAGCCACGGCTTCCAGCTTGTGCAGGACGATCCTGAGATCATGGTGTTGGGTTTCGACACCACCCTGACGTATGAGAAGCTGTGGAAGCTGTGCGACTTTGCCAGCGCCGGGCTGCCCTACATCGCCACCCACCCGGATATCAACTGTCCACTCGAGGGCGGGTTCATGCCGGATATAGGCGCCATGATCGCCTTTATCAAAGCCTCTACCGGGCGTGAGCCAGACCTGGTGGTGGGAAAACCCAACCGCCTGATCGTTGATTCGCTCGCGCAAAAACTGGGAATGAACACAGCGGATCTGGCCATGGTCGGCGACCGGCTGTACACCGATATCGCCCTGGGGCAGACGGCTGGCGTCCTGACTTTGCTGGTTTTGAGCGGCGAGACGCAGCGCGAACACCTGAAAGAGTCCCCTTACCAGCCGGATTTCATTTTTGATCATTTGAAAGGGCTTTCGGATTGGCTGCGCGAAAACGGTGCCGCGATCTGACAGGCTGGATGGTTCACTTCTTTGATTTCTTAATGGTAAGATTGGCGAGTTAACCTCCAAGGAGATGATGAATGAAACTACCCTACGATCCAGGCGATCCACACTTCTGGGAGAACATCAGCACAATTCCGGGCTACCCTGTGGGAGAAGAAGTTCGTCTGAAAAAGATGATCTTCGAATCTGGGGCGGTCGAAAAAATTGACCCTGTCTTGCGCGAAATTGGCGCGGACCAGCGGCAGCCGGTGATGATCGTCATGGATGCGACCCCGATGAAGCGCGGGCCAGACAGCCTGAAACCATTGGTATCCGCTCTGCTGGAAAAACAGGGCTGGAATATCGAAACCCTGGTCGTGCCGCCCGATGAAAGCGGGCAGGTGCATGCCAGCATGCGAACGGTTGATTACGTCAAAAAACGGCTGCGGCCGGGAGCGGCAGTGGTTTCGCTGGGTTCCGGCAATATCACCGATATCACCAAACACGCCTGTTACCTGTTTGAAAATGAAACTCACCAACCTCTGCCGCTGGTTGCTTTCCAGACCGCCAACAGTGTGACCGCCTTCACCTCCGATATGGCTGTGCTGTTCATGGGCGGCGTCAAGCGCACCATGAAGTCCCGCTACCCCGACGCGCTGATCTGCGACCTGGAGACCCTGCGGGACGCCCCCTACGCCATGACGGTGGGCGGCGTTGGGGATATGCTGGCGGCTTTTGTCAGCTATGCCGATTGGTACCTGGCGTATAAATTCGGCCTCGACGCCGCTTACACCAGGCTGCCTCACAACCTGATCGGCCCGCTGGACCAGATCCTGCTGGCTGAAGCAGAGGGCATCCGCAGCGGTGAGCTAGGCTCAGTGGCTGTACTGGCGAAGCTGATCGCGCTGGCGGGCATCACCATGTCGCTTTCACATGCCACCACCCCGCTCTCGGGTTTTGAGCATGTGATATCGCACGTCCTGGACATGCAGGCAGAGGTCTACAACCAGCCGCTGGCCCAGCACGGCACCCAGGTTGCCCTGGCTGCCTTGATGGGCGTGGAAGTGTACCGCCATTTCATCGAAGGGTTCGATCCGCAGCAGGTGGACCTGCGCAAATGTTATCCCGCTGAAAGCCGTATGAAGGAGGTGATCGAGGAGGCCTTCAAACCCCTCGACCCTTCTGGAAAAATTGCCGCGGAGTGCTACTCCGATTACAGCCAGAAGCTGGCTGCCTGGCACGCCAGCCGGGAACTTCACATGGAAGTTCTGGAGAATTGGGCGGAAATCCGTCAGGAAATCCTCGCGGATATTCGCCCGGTTGAAAAATTGGTCGACATTCTGCGCGCGGTGGATTCTCCGCTGCAGTGGTCCCAACTGGTGCCCCCCATCGCCGAAGCGCAGGTAAAATTCGCCTTCATGAACGCCCCTCTCATGCGCAAGCGTCTCACCATTGGCGACCTGTTGATTTTCTTTCAGTGGGACCGCGAAAAACTGTGGCAGCAGGTGTGGGAACGGACTCAAAATCAGGTCAGCGCCCAATCCGTGCGGTAACTTTCCCGTGCACATTATCAAAGACCCGTACCAGTCCCCCGGTACGGGTCTTGTGATTTACATATGGGAACAAAATCTGGCGGTGTTATCCGAGTACAGGCTTAGTGAATGTAGGGGCGCAAAACATCCCGGGCGATCAGGAAGCCGGCTTTCACCAGTTCCTCTGTCTTCTCGAATGCGCGGTCTTCGTGCTCGATGCTGATCACGTTGTTATAGCCGAAGCGGTACAGCGCACTGATAAAACGTCCCCAATCCATATCCCCCAGGCCCGGCAGGCGCGGGACCTGCCAGCCCATGCCCTGGGCCAGCACGCCGTTCTGGTACAGCCCTTCGCGGTCGATTTCCAGGTCTTTGGCGTGCACGTGGAATATCTTGCCAGCGAACTCGCGCACCACGCGTTCGTAATCGATCATCTGCAGGATCAGGTGCGAGGGGTCCAGGTTGAGGCCGAAATTTTCATCCGGGATGATTTCCCACATTTTCTTCCAGATGGCGGGTGAAGAAGCCAGGTTGTTGCCCCCGGGCCACTCATCGTAAGAAAACAACATCGGGCAGTTTTCAATGGCGATCTTCACCTTGTGCTGGCCTGCGAAGCGGACAATTTCGGGCCACACCCGGGCGTACTCATCCAGGTTTTCCGGGACAGTTTTGTTCTTGTCCTTTCCGATAAAGGTGCCCACCACTTCAACCTCGAGCATCTCCGCCGCCAGGATGACCTTTTTGAGGTGGTCGATGACGCGCGCGCGGTGTTCCAGGTCCGGCGAAAGCGGGTTGGGATAGTAGCCCAGGGCAGAGATGACCAGGCCTTTATCCGCAACCAGTTTGCGGATTTTACTGGCCTGCTCTTTGTCCATCGCGCTTACATCGATGGTCGAGACGCCGGCATACCGCCGGTTGGCTTTCTCCTGCGGCCAGCAGGCGATCTCCAGGGCTTCGAAGCCGTTTTCCTGCGCCCAACTGGCGAACTTCTCCAGGTCCCATTGCGGGAATGCAGCACTGAACAAACCAAGTTTCATTCCATCCTCCCAGTGTGATAATTTATGAAGATCCTACATGAGGCTTGCACATAAGTGAATCAACCCGAGCGATTGAAACCCGGGATTTAACCATCCTCCGGCAGCAGGTATTCCAGGGCCAGGTGAACCGCGCCAATGACACCGGCTTCACCACCCAGGCTGGAATAACCAATTACCAGGTGGCGGGTAGCCAGCGGCAGCGAACGCTGCAGCACCGCCTGGCGAATAGATGAGAGCAACTGGTCGCCGTGGGCGGCGACGCCGCCGCCCAGGAAAATATGGCTGGGGTTGAAGAAATTGACCAGGCTGGCCAGCGCTTCCCCGATCAATCTTCCGCTGGTTTGCACGATCTCGACCGCTGCCCGGTCGCCTTCCCGCAAAGCGGCGCTGACGTCCTCCGCCCTTAATAAGCCGCCGGCGGTCTGCATGCGCTGCGCCAAATTCGCGCTCTTCCCATCGCGGGCAGCCTGCATGGCGCGTTCAGCGATGGCCGGACCGGCGGCCATGGCCTCCAGGCAGCCAAGATTGCCGCAGCGGCACACCGGACCATTTTTATCCACGCAAATGTGCCCGATGTCGCCGGCGCAGCCGTTTGCCCCGCGGTGGATGCGGCCTGTGGATACCACACCGGCGCCTATGCCGGTGCCCACCTTGACGAAAATGAAATGCTCCAGGTTGGGTGAGTCGCCTGCGTACATCTCACCTAGGGCCATGATATTGACATCATTGTCCACCACGATGCGCGCCTGGCCGAAGAATTCGCCCATAAACGAGCGAATGGGAAAATTTTCCCATAACGGCATGAGCGGCGGGGCTACCAGCACACCCGCCTTAAAATCCACTGGCCCGGGCACACCGATCCCGATGGCCGCAACATCGCTGTTGGATAGACCTTTTTCCGCCAGCATATCCAGGCTCAAAGCGATACAGCGCCCAAGGACATCCTCGGGCGGGTTGCGCACATCGGCTGCCTCGCCGCGCCGCGAGAGTATTTGTCCATGCAGATCACTCAATGCCAGATCGATGCTGGTCGCGCCGATTTCCACCCCCAGCAGGTAACCCAGGCGCCGGTTAATGGTCAGGCGCTGCGGGCGGCGCCCGCCCGTTGATTCACCCTCCCCTGCTTCTTCCAGGATGCCTTTTTCCAGTAAGGCATTGACTTCATTGGAAACCTTGGCGCGCGACCAGCCGGTTGCGCGAGCGATCTCCTGGCGGGAGGTCTGTTCCGCGCGCCAGAGCAGGCGGATTATCTCAGCCTGCTGCGCGGAAAGGCTGGTGGACAGCAGTGAAGCCATTGCCCTCTGATTCAGTCTGATTGAACGTAAAGTGGGTGCTCACATAAGTCTAGCATAATCAGATTCAGCGATCAATAGAAAAACAGCATCACGGATAAACAACCAGGAAAATGCTGATTTTTTGCCCGTCGGCACAGCAAGCCATGATGGCGGATGCGCCCGGTCAACCAGCGCGTGCGGGATTCTTCCAGCCCGCAAAAACAGGCTGGGGCGGGATGAACTCCAGCCGGCAGCCATTTTCCTTAAGTCAATGACGATCTTCAGTCATCCCCGCTTACGGGATCAACTTTGGCAATCTTGACGGAGGCAGACCTGGCCTCTCGCCGGGTCAAGGCGCCGATGTAAACTCCCAGCAGAACCAGCGCGGCCCCAAACAGGAAGACAATTGTGACCTGTTCGCCCGTCAGCCAGGCTGAGCCTGCGAGGGTCACGAAGGGCATCACGACCAATCCGTAAGAGGTGGCGGATGCCTTCCACCTTTTTAATACGTATAGCAATAAGCCAAAAACAACACAGGAGCCGATAAAAATCAGGAAAAACAGCGCCAGCCAGGTGTCCGTGCGGGTGGGTAATACGGGAATTTCACCCCACAGGAGCGACATCAAACCGAGCACAACCGTACCGGTTGCCATTCCGATGGCGTTGGTCGTGATCGGGTGCGTGGAGGGAAATCCCTTGACCACCACCGAGGATTCGGCAATGCAGAAGGCCGCCAGGACAATCGCCAGCAGCGAAAGCAGGGGAACATTCAAACGCACCTGCTCTCCAAAAACCAGGCCGATTCCAGCCAGCGCCAGCAGCGAGCCCACCAGCGCCCGCCAGTGAAAAGTTTCCTGGCGGTGCAGAATAGCGGCAAAGAGCGTCAGCAGCGGTACAAGCGCCAGCAGCACCTGCGCCATGCCCGGTTGGACTTGCTGTAAACCGTAATAGAGCAGCGAGTAGTTGGCCCCAAAGTTCAACAGGCCGAACAGGACCGGGCCGAGCAGGGCTTTTCCGCGCGGAATAGGCAGGCGCAGCAAAAAAACCAGGGAAAACATGATCAGCGAAGCCGGCAGGAAGCGGATGAAGGCGCCCCAAAAAGGGGGCAGTTCCACCAGCGTGTAGCGCACGCCGATGGCGTTAAAACCACCCAGGACAATCGCCAGAACAAAAAAGGCAATTGTGAGGTGGCCACCTCTCGTGTTTTGCATCATCTTATACCAGGCTTTTCTATATAATCTGTTATTCGTGTTCTTTTTATATATATAGACTATTTTAGTCCATTTAGGGCTTTTTTACAAATGACTGAATGGTTGCCCACCTTTTTTGTGGCTTGATCATGCAGCACAACTGCTAACCGCCCACATTAAACGCCCTCCGTGAACCTGGATGGCAGGATTGTAGTAACCCTCCATTATTGCACCAGGGTTTTAAAATAAATATGGAGGAATTTCTTATGCTCACCGAAAAACTTTGGAATCACTTGACCACCCTGACTGAACCCGGGCCGCGCCCGCTCGGTTCACCCGCCAACCAGGCGGCTGCTGATAGCATCCGCGATCACTTCCAGTCGCTGGGCTACCAGGTGGAGGAGCAACCCTACCCCTGCACAGCCTGGGAAGGGGCAGCCGCCAGCCTGACAATCGCTGGCGAGCCTGCCGCAGTGGAGGCTAATGCATTTTCGCTGCCCTGCGATGTGAATGGTACAGTCCTGCCCCTGGGATCGCTGCAAGAGCTTGAAACTGCTGAACTGCACGGCCGCATCTTGCTTTTTTACGGCGAGCTGGCCAGCCAGCCGCTGTCACCCAAATCCTGGTTTCTGAAGTCGGAACGGGACGAGCGCATCATCCGCTGCCTGGAGGACGGGCAGCCGGCCGCCCTCCTGGCGCCCCCGGCTGCCACCGAGGAATACATGCACCTGAGCATGGATTGGGAGTTGGACCTGGCAGCCGCGACCGTCCCCTACCCGCTGGCGCTGGACATGCTGCGCCAGCCGGACCTGCCGGTTCACCTGCGAATCCAGGGCAGGCGGGTTCCTGCCGTTGCCCGCAACATCGTGGCGCGCAGCTCAAGCGCGCTGGACGGACCGCGGGTTGTGCTGTGCGCCCATTTTGACACCATGGTCAACACCCCCGGCGCCATGGACAACGCCAGCGGAGTGGCTGTCCTTTTAGCGCTGGCCGAGCTGCTGGCCGGGAAAAGCCTGCCTTACGGGCTGGAATTTGTCGCCTTCAACGGCGAGGAGTACCTGCCCATCGGCGATGACGAGTACCTGCGCCGCGCCGGTGACTCGTTGGAGAATGTTCATTTCGCGCTCAACATCGACGGAGCCGGGCCTTACTGCGCATCCACCTCGATCACCATGCTGGAGGCGGCGCCGGCTTTTCACGCCCAGGTCGAGCAGCTGACCCAGGAGTACCCGGGTGTCGTATGGGTGGAGCCCTGGCCGGAGAGCAACCATTCGACCTTTGCCATGCGCGGCGTCCCCAGCCTGGCGTTCAGCTCGCTGGGCGCGCGCCGCCTGGCGCACACGCCGCAGGACGATCTCGACCTGATCGACCCGCGCAAACTGGAGGAGGTCTGCCGGCTGGCGGCCGACATCATACTGGCCTGCCCGCCCGTCACACGCCCAGGCTGAACCGTTTTATATCCCCAACTTTTCTTCAGGCTGGCTTCGGACAGCCTTTATTGATTCTAAGATAAAATTACAGGGGGATTGCAAGCGGACCCCGCCACAACCACTCAAGGATGGAATATGATCAATTTAACCCGCGGTGTGCCGCCGGTGGACGTGTTCCCGGTCGCTGACCTGATGCAGGCCGGAGAGACCAGCCTGAGAGAAAACGGCGCCAGGCTGCTTCAGTACGCAACTGCGCCCGGCTACCCGCCGCTGCGCGACTGGCTGGCGGCGGAATACGGGGTGAGCTGCGAAGAGGTTTTCCTGGGCAACAGCTCGCTCGAACTGCTCGATTTCCTGACCCACATCCTGCTCAAACCGGGGCAGCGCGCATTCATCGAATCGCCGTCTTATGACCGCGCCAATACCCTGCTGCTGCGCAGCGGCGCCGAGGTGGTGCCCATCCCGCTGCAGCTGGACGGCGTCGACATGGATGCCTTTGAAGCCCAGCTCAAGCGCGGCGCGCCTAAACTGCTCTATGCCATCGTGGATTTTCAAAACCCGATGGGCACCACCACTTCGCTGGAGAAACGCCAGCAGCTGGCAGCCTGGGCGCGCGAATATGATTTCTGGATCGTCGAGGATGCCCCTTACCGCCGCCTGCGCTATCAAGGCGAGCCGCTGCCCACGCTTTGGCAGCTCGCCCCCGAGCGCGTCGTCCATATGGCCTCTTTTTCGAAGATCCTGGCGCCCGGCCTGCGCCTGGGATACCTGATCGCCGCGCCCGGACTGGTGCAGCGGCTGACCGCCTGGGCGGTCGATACCTACATCGGCCCGGTAACGCCCACACAGGGCATGGCCTACGAATACCTGCGCGCCGGCAAGCTGCCGGGCAATATCGAGAAGCTGTGCGGCCTATATGGACCGCGGCTGGCGACCCTGCTCGCCGCGCTCGACCGCCATCTGCCTTTCTGCACTTACCCGCGCCCGCAGGGCGGTTTCTTTGTCGGCGTCACGCTGCCAGACGGGGTGAAGATGGACAATCTGCTGCCGCGCGCCGAACAGGCCGGCCTAAAGCTTTCGGATGGGCGCGGATTCTTCATCCACCCCTCAGACGGGGAGCGATTCCTGCGCCTGCCCTTCTGCAACCTGACGCGCGCGGAGATCGAGACCGCGCTGGAGACGCTGGGTCAATTACTGGGCTGAGGTTACCAGCCGCCGGGAACCCGGGGAAACCCTCGCCCGCCGATACCGCACCGGGTTGTTTAGCGTATACGCAAACCTGTCCCACGCCAGCGGATTCCCCGCCCCAGGGATGAGGCTGTCCGCCTGGATGAAGCGGCCCAGCGCGCTGCGCGGAAACCTCGCCTTATAGTCATGCAGCCCCAGGGCTGTTTCCTCGCGTTGCCCGGTGTATTTGTAGTTCGTCGGCAGGCTCCCGCTGGTATAGCGTGGCTCTCCCTCGCGCAGCGCAGCGGAGCACCCCCGAGCACCTCCGGCGACCCCTCCCCAGCCCTCCCCCTTTTTCCGAGAAAAATGGGGAGGGTGGCCGCAGGCCGGGTGGGGTTTGCCCGTCCATTCGAAGGTTTCGCCAAGGGTCACTGTTGTTACGCTCGCGACCAGGCTTTTATCCCTGTTCCCCCTCTCACCGCTGCGCGAGCGGGCCCTTATACAAGGTCGTGATTGGGCTAGCCCCATTGGCATCCGTCACCACCGATGTCGAGCCTAAATGGTCGCCCAGCAGCCAGTTGAGCGTGCTGCTGCCGGTGCGCACAGCAACCTTGCACCTCCGGCGACCCCTCCCCAGCCCTCCCCATTTTTCTGAGAAAAATGCACCGGAGGTGGGCAAAGCCACGAGGGTGGCCGCAGGCCGGGCGGGGTTTGCTAGGGTTCTCACCGCTGCACGGCTTTGGGACGCACAAACCGCGACTGTTTTCATCGTGGGATCACCTACTTCAACCACCCGTACGGAATGACGTTCTCGCCGATCACGCTGGCCTGTAAGGTTACCAAATCTACCAACATCGCCTGCACCGTCTTTTCCTCCTTATCCTCACTGTAGATGGCAAGGAAGCGGCTATCGGGTGACCACACCAACGATGAGAACTGCGCTGGCGAAAGGCAATAATCCGCAACCGAGAAATCCGCCGTATCCAGCACCATCAGGTGATTGACGAATCCATCCCTTCCAGGTAAGTCGCTGGCTTCCAGGACGAAAGCCAGGTAGCGGCCATCTGTGGACCATTCGAACCCTGGGATATCGGATTGCGTGTACACCGATGGGAAATCGGTCTGGTAAAGGATGTTCCCTTTTCTATCGGCCAATACCAGGTCCGCCTGGAATAAGGAATCCGGTGAAGGACTTTTAATTTTCAATCCATTAACATAGGCAAACCTTTCCCCATCCGGCGACCAGCGGACGAATCGTAATGAATACCCAAATAACGGCAGCTCGGCCACTTTCTGTTCGTTCACCATATCCCACAAGACCAGTTTCATGACATAGCTTTCGTACTTGCCGACGACGTCAGCGCCCAGGTAAGCCGCAAGGATAAAGCTGGGATCGAAGCTGACGATCCGCTCCCAGGCCCAATCCTCAGGGTACAGTTCGGGAAAATCCCTGTATTCAACCGGTTTTTGCTGCCCGGTAAAAGGATTTAGGAGGATAAAACTATCGTAGGGTTGATCGTATTTTTGTAACACCAACCATTCATTGTCCAGCCAATAGTTAGCCCAATTCCATTTTTGGTAATCTACCGGATAAACAAATCTTTGACTTCCATTTGCGGATTGTACAATTATTGCATCATTCCCCACTTTACTGCCGGTTAAAAATGCAAACCAGTTCCGATCTGGCGAAACAATAAAGTGTCCTGGCGCGAAATATGGGTCAGGCGGAAATAATTGCTCTGAGTCTGTTTCCAAATTCTTCAAAAGGGCTTTATCCGACAATTCATATTTTTGATATTCTATAATTAATTTTCCGGTCAATCCTTCCGGCGGTAGCGATGCGACCATATCCACGCATTTCATTTGGATCGGCATGACCGGCGCAGGTGTTTCGGTGACTGTCACGGTCATGGATGGTTCCAGGGTTATCGTCGAAGTTAGGTTTACCGGGGTATGTGTTATTGTCGGCGTTAAAACAAGCGGAGGGGTTGTTATAGTGTAGGTGGGAACAATTTGGCCGCTATCGAATGCTCCATTACAGCCGCTGATTAGTAACCCCAAAAAACAACATAGTGTAAAGATTTTCCTCTTCTTCATGGCTATATCCTGGTAGTTCTCTTCATATCATCTTTCCCGATATGGCGCGATCATCCGCACCTGGTCGGCATTGAAGATGTACCAGGTGGTATCATCATATTGGCCGAATTTATAAATATTATTCGACTCGGCTATTATTTTCCCGGGTTTTGTATACAAAGAAGCGTTCGCCCAGCTCCACATCCCATCGCCGCAGGCCCAATCCGGGTTGGTGGGATTGAGCACAGCATGGGCAATGCCGATAAAATATGCTGACTGAGCATTGAAGTATCCTTCAAGCAGCCCCATATTTAAATCCCTTGCCGACTGCATTCCATATAGTCGCCGATTGTTACCATAGTGGAACCGCCCACTACACTTTTCACCCTGTTCCCCCTCCCCCGCTGCGCGGCTCGGGGATGCAAAGACCGCGACCATCCCGATCAAAGATGAAACTCGCTGTAACCGCCCCGCTGGTACCAACCAGCCGGTTATCGGCGTCGTAGATCAGGGTAGTGCTCTGATAGTCGCTCACTTTGGTCAAGGAAATGTCGTCGAAGGCGATCCATGCATTGGTTATGTTACCCATTTTCTCAATATACAATAAAAATTCACGGCACTAATTGCCAAAAATTAGCCGGAGTATGAATACACAACTGGGCTCCATCCTCACTATACTGCGCATAAAAACTATCCATCGTAAGATCCGTCGCTTCCTCAAGTGACCTGAGACTTCCAAATGCAACTTCCAGACTTGCTTTTTCGACGATTTTCTCCATCGGTAAGTTGCCCTTCGGATCCCAGGTTGAAATATTGATGTGTGATTTATATGGGCAGCCAATGTAATCTTGCCCTTCACTCTCTCGGAGGGATTGATACTCAATCATAAATCCTCGTTGGAGATATATGAGAACCAGACTGAAAGGTCTGTACGTGACTCTACCATAATAATCCGGTTCTTCTAGCCAGGTGCCGACAAGCACTTGATCAGGAGGCCCATAGCGGTTCAAAATGGCAGAAAGAAGATACCCGCTCATTTCCTGGTTGAACTCCTCTGTTCCCCAAATTGGCGCTAACTGGGTTACGCCTGTCGCGGGATCCGGTCCATAATCATTCAAAGCATAGGAAAACATACGCAACAAGTCGACAGATTCGCTACTTTGGACTTTGTAATAGCTAAAATTTACGACTACATGGATACTATTTATGGTATAAGCCAAGCTTGCTCCACCGACATCCCCATAATCGTGCGAACTGACCTCGATATTTTTAGTAACCGTGTTTCCGAATTGGCTAACGAATTGTTGAGCGGTTTTAAGACTGGTTTTTCCAGGGATAAGGCCCCAAAAACACGGAAATCGGCAACCTCCGGGTTGTTGTATAAGCTCGAGCAAAAAATTTTTCGCCTGGTCAGTAGAAAATGTAGGGCGAGGAGTTGATCTTGGTTGAGGTGAATTTAATAAAGAGTTATTTGAAGTTTGCACAATTATGGTTGGAGTATGAGTTGGGGTTGATCTCATAGGTGAAGGTTGGAGCGTGTGAGTAGGCGTTGATAGAGGGAACTGGGGTTCACTTGTTGATCTTTTCCAGGAACATCCACTTAAAAAGAAGATCATCAGGATCAGCAGCGCTTTTTGAATGAGATTGTTTTTCATAGTTATTCCCCTATAATCAACGTCGCCTCGCTTCATCTACCCAAATCGCCATATTGTCAGTCATAAATTCTTTTCGCTGAACCCCAATATCATTAGTAGCAAATTTATTAAAAGTCCAGCCGAGGAACATATCTGCAAGAACTTCATGTGAGCAACCAAAATCTGAGGCGGTGCAAGGATGCTACCTCCAGGTTAGTCGAGCAGCAGGAGGTTCGGGATATAAATAAAAGCCATCATTGTTCATAAGACCCTGGGGAATAGACTTTCCATAAGGGCCACCTGGCTCATATTTTCCATTTTTGTACCACAAGCTCGCAAAAGCATGCCCCAATTCGTGGATCACATTATTACGGGCTTCCGCAGCCGCCATTTGAGGTGTACGATAACCCATAGGTTTTGATAGGCTGGCAAATTCTATCCTGCTTGAGCTGATAGTTATCGCACCACTGGTGTATATTTCACCTTGTGGGTCTTTGTAATTGGATACCCAGGCAAAAGTAATACCATTTTTATATACATGGGAAAAAGCGATGGCTGGATTCTTTAGGCCAAGTAGCAATGCAAATTTATACGCAACAGTCTCAACAGCGATTTGAACAATCGCAGTATTTCGCTTAGTCCATTTCCCCAAAAAAGAGATGCCGTACGCCTCATTGAAATTATCGGAGCACCAGATTCCATCTGGACCGCATTCAGGGTTCTGCCCGCTCGGATCCGTATACCGCACCGGGTTGTTGAGCGTATACGCAAACCTGTCCCACGCCAGCGGGTTGCCCACGCCAGGCACGATGCTGTCCGCCTGGATGAAGCGGCCCAGCGCGCTGTCGTACCCCCTACGCTTCGCTCCGGGGGCGCTGCGCAGCCATCTAGCCTTGTAGTCATCCAGTCCCAATGCCGCTTCCTCACGCTGACCGGTGAAACCGAAGCCGGGCTGCATGCCACCGGGATAGCGCGGTTCGCCCTCGCGGAGCGCAGCGGAGCACCCCCGAGCACCTACTAAGCTCAGTTGCCAGAGCAGAGGGTCTTACATTGAATAATGCGAGTCTGCTATTTGCTTTTTTTCCCTGGCTTTGGCTGAAAGCGATAAACTCTCCTTTTTTAATATCCTCGGTTATATCGCTCCTATTGAGAGACATCATAGACCCCGTAGCCACTCCATTTTTGAAGGTTTTTGCTGTATAGATTTGCATCTAATCCTCTCAAGCAACCTATTTTTGTTTGGCCGTTTTCAATAGATGGGTCTATGTAAAATAGTTCTCCTATTGAAGTTGTATCACGCACAGGATATTCTTTAGGATCTTGAAAGGGAAGGAGACTCGGTTGATGGGAAAGGCAAATACCTTCCTCTTCGTAAATAAATTTTACAGTTAGAAAAGCGCCAGGCCCTTTAGAAAGGAAGATGTATACATAATCTGGGTCTCCATTCTTCTTAAAAAAGTCTCTCAAGGCAATTTTCTCCTTGAAATTAAAACTTATCATAACCACTTTATCATCATGAGATGAGAAATCGCCATTGAGCTCTTTTACTCCTTGAAATTTCCAATAAACCATTTCTTCAATCATGGGCAGGAATGTTTGTTGTTCTTTGATCGATTCTTGTTGTATGAACCCCATTTGTTTAACTATATTTAACGCAACTCTTTTATTTGTTTCTCCAGGACTGATATTGCTCCAACAAGGCGCAATACAGGTACCATCATCCAGAACTACAGAGGGTTTTCCCGAACAAGAAACAAGGATCATAAGAGCAACCACGGAGGAGAAAATAAAAAGGGATCTATTCATTATCTACTCCAGATTTTACTTAGATAAGTCGATTACGGCAGAAATCCACATTTTTGCTAATTGAGGAACAGCGTTGGATCCTACAATTGTTCCAACAACTGTATGGGCAAAATAATCTGCCGAACTATTATTTCCATAATTAGGTCCTACATCTGATGCAAATCGATTTGGCCCTGGTACATTTACACCTCCCGTCCAGCGAAGGCCTATTGGATTTCCGCCCATAAATTTTACGAGTGCATCACCGTAGCCCTTACCAAAAAATGTTGCATCGCCTAATCCTTTTCGTGAGTTATTGTCCCAAACATGACCTAATTCATGGATTAGCATACTTTCTACTGTATGATCAATTGAATTGCCCCAAGAATCCGTCGGAAATGTAGCAGGTATAATGACTGTTGTTCCTAAAACAAAGGAGCCCATACTACTAGAAACGCCATTGAGAGTAAACGACGCACCCTTTAAGTTTTTCAGGATCCAGTCCTTCCCTTCTCCATTAGTAAGATTATCCAGCCCTTTTTCCATAAATACCAAAGCACGAAAGACAGTAGTAACTTGGGCATTATCCCAATTTTGGTTCTTCCCTAGAGAACCAAGCGTAATATTGTAATCATCCTTGATAATACTTATATAGTCCTCAACCGTTAATTTCCTATTGTAATGACAATCATCACCTGGAGCGCATGCTTCTGCATGGCCGGTGGGATCAATAAAATTAATCGGGTTGTAGCGGACATATGAATATCTGTTCCAGCTTAACGGATTATAGGGATCGGGTATAATGGAATCGGGTTGGGCCCACTGTGTAATATAACTGTCGTACCAGCGGGCGTTGTAAAAATACAATCCCAGGGCCGGCTCGCTGCGCTGACCGGTGAACCCGAAGGGGCTGGGTAAACTTCCATTGGGGCGTGGCTCTCCCCAGGCCTTGTACAGGTTCACTTGAGAATTGCCCCCATTAGCATCGGTTTGTACGGTTGCGGAACCTAAATGGTCGCCCAGCAGCCAGTTGAGCGTGCTGCTGCCGGTGCGCACAGCCACCCGCTGGGCTCCGGCGTAGTAGTACTTCTTCATCGTCGCGGTGCTGCCGGTCCACTCGAAGTAGTTGCCGATATACACGGTCGTTATACTGTCCACCACGCCCTTGACCCTGTTTCCGTCGCCATCATAGGTGAATGTGGCGATGGGAGTTGTATCCTGCTTTACCTCGACCAGCCGGTTTTCGGCGTCGTAATTCAGGGTGGTGCTCTGGTAGTCGCTCACTTTGGTTAATGAAATGTCATCAAAGGCGATCCAGCCGCTGTTCTGGAAGGTGTATAAACGGATGCGCAGGCTGGCAGCGTTGGCTGGCGTGCTGATCCGCCCGCCTTTGTACCCCCAGGTCGTCGTCAGGGATTCTACTGTCCCGATGAACGCATCCTGGTAGCTGATGTACGTCCCGCCCGCGTCGTAGTAGTTCACCCGCAGCCGCCAACCGCCGTGGCTGTCGTGCGGGTCGTGCTCGCCGCGCACGAAGGCGTACAGGTCGTATTCCTCGCCGCCTGCCACCGGAAGCGGGTCGCTGCGCAGTTCACCAGAGACGTGGTTGCTGATCGCGTAGGCGTAAGCACCCGATTTCGGCGCTGCCGTGCCCCAGGTGGAGCGGTAGAAAGCCGTGCCAGGGCAGGTCGAAAGCCGTACTTCGCTCCAGTTGCCGCTGCTCTCGAAACCCGGGTTGACAACCAGGTTGCTGCTGCTGCCGACCTGTTTCAGTTCCACGTCGTCGTAAGCCACCCAACCTGAGCTCAGGTAAAGGTATAACTGCACCCGCAGGTATACCGCGCCAGCAGGTATAGTGACCCGCCCGCCTTTGGACTGCCAGGTGGTGGTCAGGCTGCCCGGCCCCCCCGAGGCGACGTCGTTGTAGGTGCTTCCCGCCAGGGCATTCCCGCTGCTGTCGTAATAATGCGCGCGGATGATCCACCCGCCGCCCTCGCTGTCGTCCGGGTCAATCTCGCCCCGTATCCAGGCGTACAGGTCATACTGGAGCCCGGCGGTTACGTTGATCGCGTCGCTCTGCAGGTAACCGTATGCGTGGTTGCTGATGGCATAGGCATACGAACCGGCGTAAGGACTTGAGGTCCCCCAAGTGGAGCGCCGGAAGGAGGTCGCCGGATAGGCGCTGGTGGGGATCTCACTCCAATAGCCGCTGCTCTCGAAGCCCGGGTTGGTCACCAAATTGGTGCTGCTGCCGACCTGTTTCAATTCCACGTTATCGAAAGCTGCCCAACCGGAGCTCATATATAAGTAAAGCTGGATGCGCATTTTTGCTGCTCCGGCTGGCGTCGTTATCCGCCCGCCTTTGGACTGCCAGGTGGTGGTCAGGCTGCCTGGGGCGCCGGAGGCTGCATTGACGTAGGTATTAGCAGGCAGCGCGTTGCCATTGCTGTCATAGAAGTATGCCCGGATGATCCAGCCGCCGCCTTCGCTGTCCTGTGGGTCGATCTCGCCCCGCACCCAGGCGTTCAAATCATACTGGGTATTGGCGCTAACCGTGATGAAATCGCTCTGCAGGTATCCATAAGCATGGTTGCTGACGGCATAGCCATAACTGCCCGAGTTAGGCGCAGCGGTCCCCCAGGTAGTGCGGTAGAAGGAGGTGCCCGGGTAGCTTGCGTCGGGGATGCCGTTCCAGTTCTGACTTGTCTCAAAACCCGGGTTGACGGCCAAGTTCGCGCCGGCAACCGTCCGGCTGGTCATGTTGCCGTTTGCGTCGTAACTGTAACTGTTCGCCCCGGCCTGCACCACGGCGTGCGTGCTTCCATACGCCAGCCCGATTTCTCCTTTGTTAACCAGGTTCCCTTTAACCGCATCATAACGGTAGTTTTCCAGTCCATAGTTCCCGTAGTTCCCTCCGCTGGCTTTTGCCGAGGTCAGGCGGTCGATGGAATCATAGGTGAAAGTCTGCGTCTGCGGGCTGCCCATCACAAAATCCTCGATCCTGGTGATGTTGCCGTTCACATCATAAGTATATCCCAGGTTCATCAACAAAGCGCCGCTGCTGTTAGTCACCGCGCTCAGACTCTTCAGCCGCCCGCACTGCCCGGCGTTCGGGCAGGAATTCTCCGAAGAATCCACTTTCCAGCTGAAGTAGTCGTAATTCTGCCGGACCATTGGCGCCACTGCCGTTCCGCCCAGCCTGCGCTCCACCATCCGCCCGGCGGCGTCATAACGGGTTTGTGCCACATAGGTGCTGTTCCCGCCGGCCGTGTTCGGGGTAAGCTGGGAATAATAGCTGTAAGTGACCGTCTCGCCCACCGTTCCAGTATTGCCACCGGGATATTTCAACTGCTTGACCAGGTCAGCCGAGTTATAGACCCATTCGGTCTTGAAAGTGCCCGATCCGCTGACATTTTTGGTTTCAGAAGTCATCCTCCCGCGCTGGTCATAGCTCCAGCTCGTGCTGCCCGAGGCGTCTGTCATCGAGGTGCGCCGCCCTATTGGGTAGGTGCCTGTACCGGATTGATCATAATAGTATTTTAGCGTGTACCCCGGGTAACCCGGGTCGCTTGCCGGGCAATTGATACCCGTGAGGTAGGTCTTACCCTTCAAGCGGTCGATCAGATCGTAATACAGGCAGGTGGTCTGGTTCTTCGCATCTGTCTGGCGGGTCAGGTTGCCGCGCGCATCGTAGGCGTAGCTCCAGTTGCCCATATCGGGGTCACTCATCGCCGTCTTGCGCCCGCCGGGGTCGTAGGTGATCGTCGTCGTGGCGAAAGACGTCGACCCATTGCGGTCTATCTGCCTGGCTTCCGTCAGCCGGTCGAGCCGGTCGTAGCTGTACTGTGTCTTCGGGCCAGTGGGCGGCTTGACCTCGATGATCCGTCCCCAGACGTCAGTGGTCTGGGTGGTGGCCTGGTTCTTGGCGTCGCGCAGGGTGGTCGTCAATCCATCGTAGGTCATGCTGCGCTGCACCAGCCCGTCCGTCCCGATAACCTGCAAGGGACGCCCGAGCACATCATAGCTGGTGGTTATAACCGGTTGGAAATTGAGCGATTGCCCTTTGTAATCCTCGTTTATAACATCTGTATCGTAGGGCACCGTTTGCTTGGTCACCCGCCCGTAGGCGTCGTATTCGTAATCCACCACCAGGTCGCGTTGTTCCACCCCACTGCCGTCCGGTTTGGCCAGGGTCGCGTTGGCCGTATGGGTCTGCACCAACCGGCCCAGCCCGTCGTAGTAATAACGGATTTTATTCTCGGGGTTACTGCTGCCAGCTTCGATGCGTTGGATCCTGGTCACCCGGTAGGGCAGGTAGCTATCAAAGTAGCTGAATTTCACAGTTGGGTAACCAGCGGTGTCGCCCGGCCTGACCAGCGACAGCATGCGCCCAAAGACGTCGTAGCTGGCAGTCGTCTCCGCGCCGTTCGGGTCGACTTCTTTTGTCATTACCCCCAGGCGCTTGTCGTAATACCAAACGGTTGCTGGATGGTCAAGCGCGTTCTTTTCCCAGGCTTGGTAGGTGCCGTAACCGTCGTCGCTGCACGTTGGGTTGCTTTGTGTTCCCCCGTACGCACCGAAACAATAGCGGGTTTCCATCGCTATTCCGCCGCTACCGTAATTCGTCGGGCCGGTGTAATTGGGATAAACCAGTACCTTAGTGCGATTGCCCCAACCGTCGTACTCGTACTTGACATCACCGTATTGCCCGGTGGTCGGGTTTTGCCAATATAACAGCGTTCGGGTACCTGTCAAGCGGCCTTCAGTCGGTGCTGTGTAGTAGGTGCTGTTATTATCATACATGTAGATTAAAGAAGATAGAACGTCTGTCGCCGGGGGGGCGGATTGGCTCAAGGTATAACAACTTCCGTTGGTCTTTCCAACGCAGGTGTAAGTATTATAATAAGCTGGCAGCCCGGTCAGGTACACGCTGCCGTTGTTGTTGGGATAGAACATCCAGTAATGCAGGCGGTAGTCCTGCCAGGTGCTGCCCGTCCAGTATGATTCGACCACATTGGTCAGATTGCCGTACTGGCTGTCGTTCTGCCGTACAGGATCATAATAAAAGTACTTTTTCGTCCCGCCAACGTAATTCCCAGCGGCATTGTAGATTTTGTTTTCCTCGCTCGCCATGCGATTCCAATGGATGCGCAGATCAACCTTGTTCGAGGGGGAATATGATAACCAGGACTCGTAGCCGTAATCGTAGGCCGTTTCGCTTTGTTTATTCCCGCTCGCTCCGTCGGTGATCGTCACCAGTTTGGGCGTGCCGGTCAGGTAGAGCTGCGCGTAGGTCGCCTGGTCCTTGTTGAGCTGGTAGTACTCCGTTATGCGCTTGCGCTGGTCCGGGCCGGTCTCGGTTACTTTTTTGTGCCCGCGGTACACAGTGAAAGGATGATCATAGAATTTGTATAGAGGCTGGTTGAAGTCGCCAAAGCCGATCTCGTTGTTCATCGAGGCGCCTTCATACGTGTAGCTAAAGGTATAGTTCTTGCCGGTGATTTGGTCGCTCAGCTTCTTTGTGCTCACCCGGTAGTAGGTCGGCAGGCGACGGAATTGGATTGTAGTAATCCTGCAATTTGAGCTTCCGTATCGACAACGAATCCTAAATTTTGGGATATTAAGATCATTATGGTTGGCTCGGGTTGGCGTGGAAACAACCGGTAATCGGTAAGATAATTTAAGGGTTTTCGAGGAATTATTTGGCTTACTGAGCGTGTATGTGTCGAATCCAATCTGCTCGTTACTGTTGTAGGTATTGCCATTCCCGTCGTCAAGCCCCACGCTCAACTGCATCGAGGAGGGGTTTGGCGCAGAGGACGGCATTTGAATGGTGAAGTACAACTCATATTGGCTGCCCAGGTAATTATTTTCATACTTTTTGTATGGGTAACGTAATAGCAAAAGAATGTCGAAATTGGCGTCTAAATCCAATTCATCAGGAGCGCTCACCACTTGTTTCCAGGCATCAGGATAGTTGGGATTGTTGTAATCATTGCCGTTATCAAACTCGCTGCCGGGATTTGACCACGAATACCAGCGGTTATACGTAAACTCGTAGATTCCGCCATAACCATTATCCACCTTGGTCAAGTGCATCCGGTCACCGTAGTAGAACTTCATCAGAGGCTGGTAAGAGGGCTGGTTGTTGGTATCGAAGGCGATTTTGCGCATCCCGTTCAGCGTCAGCGTCTTCCCACCGGCGTCCCAGGTGTAATTGGGGAACAACGGGGTGTTGTCCAGCACAGACTGGTTGTCTTTGGTATAGAAGAAGGAATACTGGTAGACTGTCTTGAAGTCCGGCGGGTTTGGGCTGGCAACTGCATTGTGCTGGATCGCCAGCGTGGTCAGCCGCCGCCGTTCGTAGAAGAAGTCGCGCCCAAGCCCGTCCCACCACGGGCGGTAATCGTCGCGGTCACTCAGGTAACCGAAAAAGACCCGGTAACGGTTGTTCGGGTAGATAATCGATTCGGGGTAAACCGCGCGGTCGAAATAATCATCTGCATACCCGTTGCAGTCTCTGTCGGTTTGTTTCTGATCTTCCGCGTATGTGAAGAGCATTTCTTTACCGTACTTGTTGACGACCTTCTGCAGCGACCAGCGGTAGATCTCGAATTCACCGACGGTAGGTGTGCACTCACGCAAGTACTTACTGATATAGCGGCTGTTGCCCGCATCCCTGAAGAACAGATAGCGCTCGCCAAAGATGTATTTGTTGCCCTCCTTGTCCCACACCTCCCACCAGGGTTCGTAACTGGTCAATACGTTGTAGCTGATCTTCAGGAAGGTCTCGTCTTCAGTGTGATAGACCCCGTTTGCGTCTTTCAGCAGCCGGTGCGAAACGCCATCCAGAATCAGGCTGAAAGTATCGTCGCCGGTGTCGCTGACCGTGCCGTGCATATCCCTTAATATGTGGGGGGTGTCCAGCGTCCAGCCCATCCCAATCCAGTTGGCCTGGGTGTAGATATTGGCCCCGTCCACGATCTGGCTATTGTAGCGCAAGGTCAGTGAGGGTTGGAACCCCGCCGGGCCGGGCGGCAGGTCGATCGGGAAGGTGTAGGTTCCCGCACCGGTAAATTCTGCCACCTGGAAGCCGTCCGGGCGGGCCATCATCGGTGACTGCCAGCTCTCGCTGTTCAGGTTCATCAAGGTGAAGTGATCCGTGTAGGCGGTCAGTGTCTGGGTGGCCGCGTCGGCCCGGCCGGGCAGGTCAATCCATTCTAGCTTTTCCTCGTCGAAGTAATACAGGAAGGTCGCAACCTCGTTGCCGCCGAAGACGGCCGGGTCGTAGGCCACTTCGATCTTCACCGTTTCGTCGAATTGGCGCACCGAGCTTCCGTCCTTGGTGAAGGCCAGCAGTTCGAACCCGCTCTCATTTGCTCCTGTCATCCGCCGCGTCTCATCGGTCATCGGCAGGATCAAGATATCAAGGTCTTCTTTGCTTGCCCGTTCCGGAAAAGTGACCGCGATCTTCCCATCCACCCGACTGGCTTTCGAGACAGTCTCAGTCGCCACTTCTATCGGTTTTGCCAGGTACAGGCTGTCGGTCAGGTAGCTCTCTCCCTGCACCATTAACTCCGCTTTGATCAGGTATAACTCTTCCGCTTCAATCGGGATGATAAGCTCGACTTCTCCTTCTGCCTGGCCTGGCTTGATCGTCAACGCCTCCTTATCCCACGCGCTATCGCTGACCGCCGCCGGTTGGATTCCCCCAGGCAGGGTAAATTTCAACGCCAGGTCAAATTCGCGCAGCAGGTCGTAGTCACGGATGCACCATTCCAAAGTAACCGCTTTTCCTTCTCGGATGATTGGCGGGGTTACGGAAATAACCAGCCCACGGTCAAAGACATCCATCTCTCCAGCGCTCTCATCCGCCACTGTCGCAGGTTCGAGAACCAGCGTCATTTCAGTTTCAGGTGTTTCTGTTGGCGCTGTTTCTTCACCAGGCGCAGGCGTTCCAACAGCCGGGTCTGTGGTAGGGCTTTCTTCGGGCGCGGAGGTCGACCCCACCTCCTGGAAGACGGATTCCCAATTGCTACCCTCTGCCAATACGCCGTTGATCCTCGTCGGAAAGATGGCTGAAAAGGTGAAAGCAAGGATGAGAAGGAGGTTGAGGAAGGTTTTCATGGCTGCCCCCCGTGGATAGCCTATTCGGTTGTATGCTTATTTATGATTTTATTTCGATAACCGTAAATACCCCACTCATCACACACAATAATTAATTACAATATAATCATACCCAGGCTTCAAAGGTGGCTGCAATAAAACAATTTATAACACCTTTTGACAGGTTGTATTGCACCCCCAAAATCCCTATCATCGAAGTAAATATCTTGTCAGCTCAAAAACATGTTTTCTGGTGCTCGAATCATACCATCTCGATACCCACCCTACCACGCCCCGGCTACTTGGCCCCTACAATCAAATCGAAAATCGGACTGTCTCCTTAATAATGCAAGTCTTCCCGCCTCACTCTCATGGTTCGACTGGCTCGCCAATCGGATACCAGCTATTTTCGCCTGCACCCCAACGAACGGGCGATGAAGCCGGTTCCGACGCCATTCTTTACGGGTTCTTCCACGACCTGGCTGCTTCGCCCTACGAATCACGAGTAAACGATTCTCGATTGATCGCTTCCCACCCCTTCGACCTCATGGACGGCTCACTCACCCAGCGCATCGCAACGCATGAATTGATCCGAACTGTATTTTTGCGAGACAATTCAATCAACTCCCCTGCCATCCGTTACAATTGACGCATGCGCCGCCTGCTCCCCATTACCCTGGCCCTCCCCGCGCTGGGTTTTATCCTGTTTGCACTGAGCGGTTACACCCAGGCACGCCCGGTTTTAGACCGGCTGGCAGCCGACGGCTCTTTCGAGGCGCTCATCCCTGCACTGTACGCCTTCCTGCGCGTGCCGCTGCTGCTCGACGGACTGGCGCTGACCGGGCTGGCGGTCTGGATCTGGCGGCGGCCTGCTCAGGCTCAGGCTGCCTGGCGCAGCCTGTGGAGCAGTTTTCCCGAGCTGCTCGGCAGCCTGAGGTTGGAACGCAGCCAACTGCTGGCGCTGCTGGCCCTGACCACCCTGGCGCTGGTCGTGCGCCTGCCGTTCCTGGAGCGCCCCTTCGGGCACGATGAAGCCTACACCTACGTCGCCTTCGCGCGCCGTTCAGTGTGGGCCTTGTTGAGTGATTATCACCTGCCCAACAACCACATCCTGCACACCTTGCTGGTGCACCTCTCCACGCGCCTGCTGGGGGACGCGCCCTGGGCAGTGCGCCTGCCGGCTTTGCTGGCAGGCGCAGCCAGCGTGCCGGCAGCTTATGCGCTGGGGCGCGCCTGGTTCAATACCCGCGCCGGTCTGCTGGCAGGCGGGCTGCTGGCTTTCACCCCCCTGCTGATCAGTGCCTCGACGGATGCGCGCGGCTACACGCTGTTGATCCTGTTTTCGCTGCTGTGCTGGTCGCTGGCGACCCGCCTGATTCGCCAGCCCAACCCGGCCGGCTGGCTGCTGCTGGTCCTCTTCGGCGCGCTGGGCTTTTTCAGCGTGCCTGTTATGCTCTACCCGCTCGGCAGCATTTACGCCTGGATGTTCCTCTCTGCGCTGGTCAATCGTCACACCCGCCAGGCCTGCGGCGGCTGGCTGCCCTTCACCCTGACGCTGGCTGGCTGCGGATTTTTATCGGGAATGCTGGCGCTGGGGTTGTACTTCCCGGCCCTGCTGGTCTCCGGCCCGCAGGCGCTCTTCGCCAACCCTTTCGTCCAGCCGCTGCCCTGGGCGGATTTTCCGGCCACGCTGGCAGCGCGCCTGTCTGAGACCTGGCAGGAGTGGCAGCTGGATGTGGCCCCATTCCTGACTGCCCTCGCAGCGGCAGGGGTGGCCATGGAGTTGTTTTTCAACCTGCGCAGCAACCGCGGCAGGCTGCCCCCATTGGGCGGCGTGCTGGTCTGGATGATCCCGCTGCTGCTGATCCAGCGCCCCAACGCCTGGCGCAAAACCTGGTACTGGCTGCTGGCACTGCTGCTGGTTCTGGCGGCCGCCGGCTGGGCTGCCTTATTCGAGCGCATCCGCGGCCTGAAGCGCCTCCGGCTGAGAAGCGCCAGCCTGCTGACCGCCTTGCTGCTGGCTGCGATGGCGGCTGCCAGCCTGGTGTATGCCCTGCGTGAAGGCCCGCGCCTGGCGCAGCCCTGGGCTTCCGAGCTGGTGGCAAAGTCGCTGTCTGCCCGCCTGGGCGGGGATGAAATCGTGGCAGTGGACCCCGACCATGCGCCCCAGGTTTGGTACTACCTGCTGCGCGCCGGCCAGCCGCCCAGCACATTCGAGCGCATCGACCAAAGGGCAGACTACAGCGGGGTATATGTTGTCACGGCGGGCAATGACCCGCGAAGCAGCCTGCCTGCTGTGCTGGCAAAGGCGGGGCCGCAGGCGCAGCCGCCGGATGTGGACAGCTGCGAATTGATTGAGCAGATCCCGCCTTATCTGGTGCACCGCTGCCAACCAGGCCCCTGACACACAAAGAACGCGGCGGCGGAGCCTGACAGGCTAGAAGAAAATTTTCAAACCGGCAGCAATGGCACCCGGCTGCCCGGCGCAGGCCAGCGAAATTTCGGTATGGGGTGAAAAACCACAGCGCGCGCAGTCGATGTCATCGCGCCCTTTCAAGTAGCAGCCCTGGCGAAAGGAACCGTCCGGGTCGGCGTTATCGATCAACCAGTCGCGGCAGGTCCAGGTGTTGGCTTTCAGCGCCTTCAGGCCCGCGAATGAATTCAGTATAGGATAACCGGAACGCTTCAATCTCGCGATCTCATCCAGGAGCGCCGCCCGCCGCTCGAAGTCCAGAAAGAGCGCATCCCGCCGGTAGTAGGGGTAGTAAAACTGCACCGTGATCCCACGCACCAGGCCGCGCAGGAAGCGGATCAGGTCCGGTATCTCATCCGCGTTGACGGCGTTGACGGTCAGGTGCGCGTACAGCCGCGGGTGCCTGGATGCGCGCAGATGATCGATCACCTGGGCGAAAACCGGCGCGCCGCGCAGGCGGTTGTGGGTCTCCTCCAGGCCGTCCAGGCTGACCCAGAGCACATCCGTATCGACATCCAGCGGGAAGGTGCCGTTGGTGGTCATGCCGACCGAGAAGAACTTGCGCCGCGCCAGCAGGACCAGGTCGTGGACCGTGTATTGCCCGTCGCGCCACAGCATGGGCTCGCCGCCTTCGAAGATGACCATGCGGCTGCCGCGCGCGTAGAGCTGGTCCAGGATTGCGGCTGCCTGGTCGTACGTCAATTCCGGCGCGCGCATGTCGCAGAACGGGCATTGGGCGCAGCGCAGGTTGCAGCGGTAGGTCAACTTGAAACTGGCCAGGAAAGGCCGCCCGCGCGCCAGAACGTAATTCCGCAGGATGTATGCCAGCTTCCCGACCAGGTGCGGGCGGCGGTCGATTGCCGCGATGCTCATAGAGCCATTTTACCAGCAACCCGCAGGCTGGCTTTTCGTCAACCCATCAGTAAAAAGGCGTGCTGGCCATCTGGGGTTCGAGACGCAGGCGGATTTGCTGTTCCAGCTCGTCATATATTTCCATTTTCCGGTCAGCGATGTAGCGGCTCAGCCAGGTTTCCTGTGTGGGTGTGGGATGCAGACGTAAACCAATCATCAACAGCACCTTACCAACCGTCCGGCGCTGGCTGACGCTCGCGGAGAGGGTCATTTGCATCCCCGAACCGAGGTTAAGATACAGTTCCACGGGCGTATTGATGCACACGTCAAGTTCCTTGCCGGGCGTCTGGTCAATGAACAGTCCGGCCCCATGCACCGACAGGTCCTTCAGGGTGGCGCTGTAGCGCTGACCGTTCAGGATCAGTTCAGCCAATGGAGGGGATTCGGGCTGGATGCGCTGCTCGCCGCGCTCGAACCACAGGCTGCCAGTGTATGAAAAATCACTCAACCGCAGCTCGTGCGTGTTGCAGTTGAGCAGGTGTGGGCGCGCCCGCACCGTTTCGGGGAGCATGCGCGAATACAGGTAAACCGGATCACGCAACGTCAGGCAGACCTGCAGGCAGGGTGCGCGGAAGATGACATAATCCTGCCCGACCTTCAAAGGCTGAATCCGTTCGCTGAAGATCATGCCTTTATAGCTGCCAACAATAGTTACTGGCGTTTGTTGAAACGCAAGAGTCTTTACTGCCTGTAAGGCATCGAAGGTTGGAGCTAACATCACTTACACCTCCTTCCTTATCCGATTTGGTGACAAAAACGACCTTCTGCTGTAGAAGGTCGCCTATTGTCCTCGGGAATATTTGTGGCTAACAGCCGGCAACCCTGCGAAGAAGCGCAGCCAAATCTTTGATTTTATAAACCATCGTCTGCGGTCTATACAACCCGACTTTCATATTAAGAGTATAGCAAAATGGCTTGACGATTTCCATAGAACAAGCCAAATTTTAAGATAAATAATCCAGTTTTAATCTGCTGCGCGGAAGATTGGAAACCATAATTTAGTGGTCGCCCGGTGTTTCTACAATCGCAGACAGGCCTCCAGCGCTAGCTGAAACATCAGCCAGCGGTCGTCCGCGCGTTTATGCCATTCGCGCCCATCCCAGCCCTCGGGAACAACCAGGTCGCCGCCGTAAACCAATTGACCCAGCACAACCTGCCGGAAGTCTGCCACAGCAAAAAATGCCGCCGCCTCCATTTCGACCACCTGACAGCCTTCGGCCTGGCGGCGTGCGCGTCTGGCTTCGGTCTCGCGGTAGATTGCGTCGGTGGTCCAGCTCTTGCCAGCCAGGTAATCCATCCTGTGAGCGCGCAGCACATCCTCCAGGGCCGCCACCGCCAAGGGATGCGCCTGCGCCTCTCGCCCTGGCGGTAAATAATGGTAGGAGGTGCCCTCATCCCGCACCGCTGATGTCAGCACCACCGGGTGACCGGCGGCGATCTGCTTGTCGATCACCCCGCAGCCCCCGCAGACGATGAATTTAGTCACCCCCAGGGCGATGATTTCTTCCAGGAATCCGGCTGAAAGCGGGGCTCCGACCCCCGGGTGAGCCACCAGCACGGGCTGGTTGTTTCCTTCCAGAACATAAAGCGGGTTCTCGCCAATCTCCGATTTGAGCCGCCCGATTCGCCGCAAGCGCTGGTCATCAACAAGACGGGTGATCACATCCTGGAAGAAGCACAGCACCGCCCGATCCGGAGCCGGTTCGCTCAGCCGGGCGGGCCCGGGTTCCAGGATGGCTTTGCGGGTGGGGTCGAATTCGAGAATCGGCGCTGTGTTCATCAGGTTGTGTGCTCCATTATTTTTTCGGTTTGATCGTGCGGGTCTCGAGCTCGCGCAAGGCGTCCGCAGCCACCCAGCGGGCTGCGCTGCTGCTGGCAGTCGACCGAATGCGCCGAGCGCTCTGGATAGCGGCCTGCTGCAAAGCCGGATTGCGTTTTCCAATCTGGCGCAGCGCCCAGTTGACGGCTTTTTTGACAAAATTGCGCCCATCGCCGGCTTCGCGCTCGATGAGCGGCAAAAATGCCAGAAACACATCATCCGGCATTTTTTTGGCGTGCACCGCCAGCGAAGCCATCAGGGCAAAGCCGGCGCGCTTGACGAACTCCTCCTCGCGCGCGGCCCAGGCGTGGGCTTTCTCGACCGCATATGGGGTGCGGTCGAACAGGTTCATGACGACCTGGTCGCACACATCCCACGAGTCGAACCCGGCCGCCCAGGCCTCCATTTGTTCATCGGTAACCTGGCGCGGGTCATCTACCAGCGCGGCCAGGATGCGCGCTTCATGGATGCCGCTGGCCCACAATTCCTGCGCCAGGTCGTGATCGCGCAAGCCGCGCGCCAGCGAGCGCACCTTGGGCATGGAGACGCCCAGCGTGCTGCTCGGGTTGATGCCGAAGCGCGCCATGCCCGCCACGTTTTCAGGGTTGGCCATGGCCCGCAGCTGCGCAATCAGGGCGGCGGCCTCCGCCTGGGGTGTTTTATTGGACATCGATCCACTCGATTCCGTTCAACCCGCTGAAGCGCCGGCGCATGACCTCGATCGCTTCCGGGTTGTTGTCGATCAGAATAAAATGCCGGTCGAGCTCCAGGCAGGCCACCCCGGTCGTGCCACTGCCGGCGAAAAAGTCCAGCACCGTATCCCCCGGGCGGGAAGAAGCCTGCAGGATGCGCCGCAGGATGCCGAGCGGTTTCTGCGTCGGGTAGCCGGTCTTCTCCTTGCCGTTGGTGGGCACGATGGTGTGCCACCAGGTGTCGGTGGGCAGCTTGCCGCGCGCCGCCTTCTCGGGGCCAACCAGGCCGGGCGCCATGTAGGGGATGCGCTCAACGGCCTCCTGATTAAAGATATAATTTCGCGGATCCTTGGCGTACCACAGGATGTTGTCGTGTTTGGGCGGCCATTTCTTGCGCGTGCGCCCGCCGTAATCGTAAGCCCAGATGATTTCGTTGAGGAAAGAATCGCGCCCGAAGATCACGTCCAGCAGCAGCTTGCAGTAGTGCACCTCGCGGTAATCGATGTGAAAATACAGGCTTCCGTGCGGTTTAAGCACGCGGCGCGCCTCCAGCAGGCGAGGCTCGAGGAAGGCCAGGTAGTCGTCGAAAATATCGGTGTAAGCCTTCGAACCGATCCTGATCGTCTCGTAGCGCCGCCCGGCAAAACCGGTGCGGTCGCCGGACTGGCTTTGCGCCGTGCGAATCTGCGTGCGCGCCTGGGTCTTGCCGGTGTTGAAAGGCGGGTCGATATAGATCAAATCAACGCTCTCGCTGGCAAGCGACTGCAGAACCGGCAGGTTGTCGCTAAAGTAGATGCGGTGGCCCATGAAGTAATTTTATCAGGGTTAAGGGGACGAGGAGTAGCGCAGCAGTTGATGGTTGTTCTGCCTTCTTCCCACCACACCAGCCGTAACCGGTATGGTTGCAGGCGGCACACACAGTAGGGGCGGGTCTGAGACCCCCCTACCAATTTTTTAACATGCCGGTCGGTCAGGCACCTCTGATCCTATTGACACCCATATCATCGCGGATCCGGCGGACCCTACTCGTCCATCCAGACGGTCTTCTCCTCGAACGAGGGGCGCTCAACCGGCGGCGGCGCTTCCAGCGGATAACCAAGATACACAAAGGCGATCAGATGCTGGTCGGGCGCCAGGCCCAGGAACGCCTTGACATCCGCGTCATAAGCCGCTGGTCCTGTGCGCCACATGGCCGCCAGGCCGAGGTCATGCGCTGCCAGCAGCAGGTTTTGCACGGCTGCCGCCCCGGCGCACACATTCTCGATCTCGATCACCTTTGGCTGCGCCGGTTTTTCGATCCCCACCGCGATCAGCAGCGGCGCGCGCAGCGGCCGGCGGCGCTCAACATCCAACTGTTCCGGCGAGGCCAGCGGGTTGCGCTTGAGCAGCGCGCCCGCCAGGACATCCCCCAGGCGCTCTCGGGCGGCCCCGCTCAGGACGATGAAGCGCCAGGGGTACACGCGGTGGTGATTGGGCGCCTGTACGGCCGCCTCCAGCAAGCGCTCGACCAGCGCGCGCGGCAGCGGGTCAGGCTTGACTGCGCCAATAGAACGGCGTGAAAATATGGCATCCAGCAGTTCCATGGGTTGCTCCTTCAATAATTACCTGGTGGTTTTATGGCTGCCGGCAGTGCAGCTCGAGATTTCTGCCGCTCCATTTTACCTGCAATATTATCGGCTCTTCAATTTAATTTCCAGCCTTTCGGGAAAACGGACCACCCGGTGATGCCCGGCGCTCCTGCCGAAGGCAATAATATGGTATTCTTTTTAAGGCGACAAATATTGTCACAATTTCACAACTCAGGCGGGCAGGGCATGAAAATAGAAAAATCTTACGATGCCGTCATTGTCGGGGCCGGTCACAATGGGCTGGTGGCCGCCTGCTATCTGGCGCTGGCCGGTTTGAAGGTTATGATGCTCGAGAAGAATCCTTACCCCGGTGGGGCAACCCTTTCGCGGCGAGTCTTCGCGGGCGTCGACGCGCGCCTGTCGGTCTACTCCTACCTGGTCAGCCTGCTGCCCGATAAGATCCTGAGCGACCTGGGGGTTAAATTTGCGACCCGCCGCCGCGCGATCGCCTCGTACACGCCGGTGAAACGGGACGGGCATCATACCGGGCTGCTGCTCAGCAACGACTCGGTGGATGCCACGCGCCAGTCCTTCATCGATTTTTACGGCAGCGAGCGGGAATTCCTGCGCTACCAGGTACTGCAGGAAAAAATCGCGGTTTTCGCCCGCAAGGTCTGGCCGACCCTGCTAGAGCCGTTGCTTTCCAGACGGGCGCTGCGCGCCCGCTTCACGGGCCCAGAAGAGCGGGCCGTTTGGGATTACCTGGTGGAAAAACCTCTTTCCGCCCTGATCGAAGACCACCTCAGCGACGACACGCTGCGCGGACTGGTCTTCACGGACGCCAAAATTGGCCTGCCGACCCACGCGCACGACCCCAGCCTGCTGCAAAACCGCACCTTTATCTACCATACCATCGGGCGCGGCAGCGGCGAATGGTCGGTGCCGGTGGGCGGCATGGGCGCCCTGGTGGAGTCCTTGCTCGCCAGGGCCCAATCGCTGGGCGTACAGATGCTGACCGGCGCCGAAGTGGCGCGCGTCGAGCCAGAAACCCCGGCCTGCCGTGTGGATTTCATCCACGAGGACCTCGAAAAACGACTCGACGCCAGCTATGTGCTCTTCAACACATCCTCAGACATCGCCAACCGCTGCCTGCCCGGGCTGTACCAGGAAGAGCAGGTCGAAGGCTCGGTCTTCAAAATCAACATGCTGCTGCGCAAACTGCCCACCCCGCGCGACGCGCGCGTCTCGCCAATCGAGGCCTTTACCGGTACCTATCACCTCTTTGAAGGTTACCAACAGTTGGAAGCCTCCTTCCGCAGCGCGCAGGCGGGTGCGCCCCAGCCGCATCTGCCGGGCGAGATGTACTGCCACAGCCTGACTGACCCCTCCATCCTGGCGGAGAGCCTGCAGCGCCAGGGCTGGCATACCCTGACGCTGTTTGGATTGGATGTGCCCTACAACTGGTTCCTGCGGGACAACCAAGCTGTCAAGGCCGAAGTCACACGCAATTACCTGGATTCAATCAACGAGTTTATTCAGGAAGATATCCGCGACTGTCTGGCGCTGGATGCCAACGGGCAGCCCTGCCTGCAGGCCAAATCACCGCTCGACCTGGAAGAGTCGCTTGGCCTGCCCAAAGGCAACATCTTTCACGGCAGGTTGAGCTGGCCGTTTGCAGAAAACGAGGAAGAAGCCGGCACCTGGGGCGTGGAGACGCGTTATGACAATATCCTGATATGCGGATCCAGCGCCAGGCGCGGCGGCGCGGTCAGCGGTATCCCCGGGCACAACGCCGCCATGCGGGTGTTAGAAATAAGATAATCCGGCGGCATCCCCCGCAGCGGGTTTTATTGAAATCCATCCGCGCTGCAGCCATTAAGGAAGCAGTGCATCCTGTCCTCTTGTCCAGTGACGTCCTGTCCGCCTACCTGAGTAAATTAATCTCAAAGTCGATTAAGATTCAAGCACCCATGTTTGCCTGAAAGGACCTCTTTATGGATGCAGACGTTCACCCTATGGCGGGAAAAACTTCCCGCTGGCAGCGTTTCAGGAATTCACTCAAATCCGTGGCTCCCGGGCCCGTCGCCTGGCGCGGCGCGGCTATTGCCGTTATCGTCACTTTTTTTCTGCTGCTGGCAATCACCCACGCCTTCTTCGGTGCTTACGGCGGGTTGGGTATCGTCCTGGGGCTCGTGCTGGCAAGCGGAGTGTTGGTCTTTCTGCTCAGCCGCCTGCTGTATGATCTGGGAAGGCTGCTGGGCAAGCTTCCCCTGATCTACCGCTATGCCCTGCTGGTGATGCTGCTGGTCAGTGCGGCCTTTGGGCTTTTTGCCGCTTCGATCCTGTATGGCATGATCGCGGTTATGCTGGCCATCCTGGCTGGGGTATCGCTGTTGGGGGCCGGGCTGGCGGTGATCTTCAAAACCAAAGTGCAGCGCCTGGCGAAAGGCCAGCGGCGCATTTTCCTGGCCGGGTTTACGGTTGGGCTGGTTCTGCTGGCAGCAACCGCGGTCTTCCTGGCCTGGGACGGCGCGCCCGCCCGCCCGCCGCTCAACGCCGCCGCCCAGAACGCCAGCCAGATTCCCGTGCTGGATCAGGCGGATCCATCCATGCCCGGGCCATTTACAGTCGCCGAGCTGACCTACGGCAGCGGGGACGACAAACGCCGCCCTGAGTTTGGCGCCCAGGCCAGCCTGGTCACCCCCCGGGTGGACGGCTCGCGGCTGGTGGAGAAATGGTCGCCGCTGCGCACCAGCTTCTGGGGGTTTGGCCCGGATGCGATGCCGCTCAACGGGCGCGTCTGGTACCCGCAGGGTGAGGGACCCTTCCCGCTGGTCATCGCCGTGCACGGCAACCACCCCATGGAACATTCCTCCGACCTGGGCTACGCCTACCTGGGTAAACTGCTGGCCTCGCGTGGATATATTTTCGTCTCCGTGGACCAGAATTTCCTCAACCTTTCCGGCTGGGGGGATATGCTCTTCTTCAGCCAACTGACCAAAGAATCGGACGCGCGCGGCTGGCTGCTGCTGGAACACCTGCGTGAATGGCGCGCCTGGAACACGCAGCCGGGCAACCCATTTTTCGGTCAGGTCGATATGGACAACATCGCCTTAATCGGCCATTCCCGCGGCGGCGAGGCGGTGGTCATCGCGGCGGCCTTCAACCGGCTGGCGCACTACCCGGATGACGCCGCGCTGGCCTTCGACTTCGATTTTAATATCCGCTCGCTGGTCGCCATCGCGCCGGCTGACGGGCAGTACCGCCCGACGGGAGTGCGCACGCCTTTCACGGACGTTAACTACCTGCTGCTGCACGGCGCGCATGATATGGATGTGCTGACGATGATGGGCAGCAACGCCTACGAACGGCTGCAATTCAGCGGGGAAGATTTCTTTTTCAAGAGCGCTTTTTACATCTACGGCGCCAATCACGGCCAGTTTAACAGCGATTGGGGGCGCAAAGATATCATCGAACCCATCCCGCGCCTTTTCAACCTGCGCCAGTTGCTCGACCCGCAACAGCAGGAAAAGATCGCTGAGGTGCTGATCAGCGCCTTCCTCGAGACCAGCCTGCGCGGGGATCAGGCCTACCTGCCCCTTTTCCAGGACCAGCGCGCCGGACGGGACTGGTTGCCCGATACGATCTACCTTACCCAGTATCAAGACAGCCGCACGCAGGTGATCAGCGATTTCAACGAGGATATCGACCTGACCAGCACAACCCTACCCGGCGGTCGGCTTGACGGAGTGGATCTGACGCGCTGGCGCGAGGAGATCGTCAAGGGCAAGTGGGGTGAATTCGGCTTCAAAGGCGTTTTCCTCGGCTGGGACCGGGATATCTACCCGTCGCCGTCCTACGCCATTCACCTGCCTGCCGATGGGCTGGCGGTCGGGGCGGACAGCGTCCTTAGCCTGTCGCTGGCGGATGCCAATGAAAATCCGCTGCCTGCCTACCTGCGCACGGGCCAGTCCGGGCAGCCAAAACAGGGTGAGCGCGAGCCAATCGACCTGACCATCGCGGTTCTCGACCGGCACGGCAGCAGTGCGGCTGTCCCGCTCAGCCGCTACGCGCTGCTTCAGCCGCAGATCGAAGGCACCTTTGCTAAGGCAGCCTTCATGCACGCCACGCCGCGCTCGGAGCCGATCTTTCAGACCTTTGATTTTCCGCTTGCCTGGTTCATCCAGGAAAACCCGCGGTTGGACCCGGCAGCTCTGGAAAGCATCCAGCTTGTTTTTAACCGTTCCTCGCAAGGGGTGATCATCGTCAAGGACGTGGGGCTGCGCTAAGGATATCCTTCTTGAATATGATGGCTGGCGGTCTGATCGCCAGCCATCATATTACATCCCCACTTTTTCTTCGAGGCGCGCCACCCGCTCCGCCAGGGTCGCCTGGCGGGTAAGCAATTTACCGGCGGTGAAAAGCAGCGCGGCGATCGCCGCCATCAGTACGAACAACAGGATGCCCAGGTTGATCAGCGCCGAGCGAAGCGGATTCAAGATCAGTCCGGCGATTTGTCCCAGCCCGGCCATGACGAAGAACATCTCAAAACTCGGCACAACCCCGGCTGCCCCGCTGATCATGGCGATCAGCAGCAGTATGCCCAACGCCGCCGCCAGCCCTGAGAAAACATACAGGATCACAGCCAGGGTATTAGCAGGTTTCTTCTTGTGGATGGTTTCACTCATGATAAAAACCTCTGATGAATGGTATATCGAAAGAATTGTGGATTGCGTCAAACCTGTAAGCAGGGAGATCTTGTGAAATACTCCGCCGGTTACTTGCAAATATGGGCGATGATGCCCCGGTTGGCGCGGCGCAGCTCGTGCGGGCTGGCCCGGATCAAGGAATTTTCACTACCGCCGCCGGTATAGACCATCGTCTTTTCGAAAATCCTTTCGTCCATAATGAAGAGCGCCTCAAAGCCAAAGGAGGGTGTGCCGCCGCAAGGGTAACCGCTCAACGCCAGAATCTCGTCAGGCGTTGCCAGGCGCATTTTACCCTCCACCCCCAGGGCCTCGGCAACACGGGACAGGCTGGCGCGGTCCTCGCCTTTCACAATGGCTACCACCAACCGGCCGTCAGGGGTGAGCATGCAGATATTCTTGACAAAATCCTGCGGGTCCGCCCCGGCCGCCTCGGCGGCTTCCGCGACCGAATGGCACGAGCGCTCAAAACGCAGATGTTCAGCCTGAACCTGGTTGGCGGCGATATAGGTGCGGATGCGCTGCTCGTATGGATCGTTCATCATCCACTCAATCTGCCGTCTCTCCCCGCAGCGCCGCCAGGCGGCGGCGATTCTCGTAGGGGCGGATGAAGCGCTGGAAATCCTCCGGCGGGATCTTGTTCCCCAGCCTGTGCTCGACCTCCTCACGCGTGACCAGGCGTTCGGTCAGCCGCTCGCAGATATAGTCCTCGCACTGGGCGCAGTTATCCAGCCGTTTCTCCAGTACACAGGGGCGCACCGGGCAGCCGCTGTCGATCAGCTTTGGGTCATCGGCCAGGCAGCCGTCGCAGCAGATTTCCTCCGGCCGCAGGCGGAAACCGAAGTACTGGTACCAGCCGTCGCTCAGGATCTGGCGGTTGGCAGGGTTCTGTTCCACGTTGGGCCTGTACGCCAGACACAGGTCACAGCGGTAACCACAGCGGGTCAGAATTTCTGGCATGATGCTATTCCTCGGGGGGAGAAGCAAAGACCTGGGTGAACACCCGACCTTCTTCGTCGGCGCGCGCCTCTTCGCTGTACCGGCCGCGGGTGTACTCACGGATGATTGTACGCCAGAATGCCTGCGCCGGCAGGTTGTTTTCCAACTGCGCAACCCGCCAGTTCCCGGGGAATCGCGCGAAGATATCGCGCGCAGCCAGCCGCCCGACGCCCAGGCGCCGGTATTTGCGCAGGACAAAAAACTCGGCCACCGAATAATACCTGCCCAGGTCATCATCCATTACCTCGCGCACCAGGACAAACCCGGCCAAACGCCCATCCACGCGGATCAAAAAGGGGTGGCGCACCGGTTCCTGCCAGTAGAGGGGCAGGTGTTCATCGCGGAAGTGGCCGTCCTCGTCCGCATCCGCCTGGTCGAATTCGCTGAAATCGTACAGGTACAGGTGCATGAGGTTTTCCATGCGCTGGATGTCCTCCTGCCCGGCGCGGACAACTTCAACCTTCATGAACACGCCCCCTGCAAATCCTGCCCGTTTTGCGCGCACAGCCAGGGGAATATCTTCTCCAGCGGCTGGCTGGTGTGGGTGCTGAAGAGTTCCTGCAGATCAGCCACAGCCTGAAGGGCTTTCTCGCGCTGCTGATCGCTGATATTGAGCTCGGCAAATTCATCCTCGTCCAGCAGCAGGCTGCGCCCGTCCGGGTAGACCAGCAGGTCCAGCGCCAGGTCGGTGTATTCGATCTGCCGGTCGGAAAAGACTGCCGGGCAGGTGACATTGCAGTAATAGCCTTTAATGCGGTCATCCTCGCGGTCGCGCATTTCGAAGATGTTGAACCAGCGCTGGCTGAAGTAAGCCTCGACGAAACGATCGCCCTTGCCCAGCAGGATGCCGTGAAAGTGGATATCCTCGCGGTCGAAAAAGGCATCCAGCAGGATGCCGCCGTCGCAGCGCTGCAGGATGCGCCCGTTGTAGCGCCAGGTTTCTACGCCGGCCGTATTCTTTTTAATCACCGTAATCTCATGCATGGCTCACTCCAGGCACAGCACAGCCTGCGGGTCAATCTGGTATGTGACCGTGTCGCCCTCAACCGGCGTCTGCTGCAGGTGAAAAATGAAATGCATATCTTCTGCGCAGCGCAGGTGCACCCCGAATCCCTCGCCGCGGAAGACCACATCCTCCACCCACCCGGAAATAAGGTTACTGCTCGCCTGGGGATCCGGAACGCGCAGCCCGCCCGGGCGCAGCAGCAGGGTGACCGCCTGCCCAACCTGTAGGGCATGATCGCCAGCACAGGCGGACTCGAAATCGCCCAGAGCGGTGGACACGCGCAAGGGCGCCAGCGACTGAACGCGGCCGTCCAGCAGGTTGGTCAGGCCCAGGAATCGGGCCGCCCAGGCGCTGGCCGGGCGGTTGTAGACCTGTTCGGGCGGGGCATCCTGCTCCACGCGCCCGTCCCGCAGCAACACCAGGCGGTCCGCGATGGCGAAGGCTTCCTCCTGATCGTGGGTGACATAGATGGCCGGGATGGCGCTGTGGTGCAGCACCTCGCGCAGGAACTGCCCGAGTTGCTCGCGCAGGGTGCGGTCGAGCGCCCCCAAGGGCTCATCCAGCATGAGCAGGCGCGGGCGGGGGGCCAGCGCGCGCGCCAGGGCCACGCGCTGCTGCTCACCGCCGGAAAGGTCGGTCACCCGCCGGCTGGCGAAGGCGCTCATGCTGACCCGCTCGAGAGCCTCTTTGACCTGCCGGTCGATTTCAGTTTTAGGCAGCCCCTGCATGCGCAGGCCGAAGGCGACGTTCTGCGCTACCGTGCGGTGCGGGAAGAGGGCGTAATCCTGGAACATCAACCCGAACTGGCGCCGATGCACGGCTGTCCCGCTCAGGTCCGCGCCGTCCCACAGAACGCGTCCGGATTCAGCCTGCTCCAGTCCGGCGATAATGCGCAGCAGGGTGCTCTTGCCTGAGCCTGACGGCCCCAGCAGGCAGACCGTTTCACCCGTGCCAACACTGAAGGAGACCCCGCGCAGCAGCGGTTTGCCCTCATACATCTTGTGGATATCTTCGATGGTCAGCATGACGGATTGTCCCTCGCAACCTTATTATCCTACCATAATTTGGCGGCGTAGCGCCGGTAGCGGTCGGCCAGTCGTGAACGGGCATCAGGCCTCATGCCGCCAAATAATGAGTGTTTGTGCGGCCCCCTTGCCAGGCTTATAAAAAGGCTTATGATTGAACTATTATGATGAAAAAGATCTATAAACTGATAATCGTTGTCATCCTAATTTTTCTGCTGCCCATTAGGTTACCCGCGGCGGCGCAGGAGCCAGTTGACCATTTGATCTACCTGCCGCTGATCACCAATGGTATCGCCCTACCGCCCGCGGACGAAGCCGCCGTTCGCATCAGTGTCCCGCCCAGTTTCCACATCCGCATCTTCGCCAGCGGCCTGCCCAACCGTCCGCGTTTTATGGCTGTCGGACCAGATGGACACCTGTACCTCAGCCTGATGAACAGCGGGTTGGTGGCGCGCCTGCCGGACCGCAATCACGACGGTCTGTCCGACGGTGTCGAGATCATCGCCAGCGGCATCAGCCTGCCGCACGGCCTGGCCTTTTTCAACGGCTACCTGTACATCGCCTCCGCCGACCGGGTCGAGCGCATGGCTGGACCGGATGCCAGCGGAGCCTTTACCGCGCGCGAGCTGGTGACCGATAACATCCCCGGCCCTGTCGGTCACTCGTCCCGCACGGTGCGCTTTGGTCCGGACGGAAAGATGTACGTCAGCGCCGGCTCGAGCTGCAATGTGTGCATCGAAGATGACCCGCGCAGGGCGGCCATCCTGCGCTTCAACCCGGATGGCAGCATCCCTTCCGACAACCCCTTTGCGAACGACCCGGACACGCGCAAGCGCCCGCTGTACGCCTGGGGGCTGCGCAACAGCGTCGATTTCCTCTGGTCGCCGGATGGGGCTTTATGGGCCAACCACAACGGCAGCGACGGCCTGGGGGATGACCTGCCGCCCGAGGAGATCGTCATCCCGGTGCAGGCCAACCGCTCGCACGGCTGGCCGTACTGCTACACGCCCAGCGTGGGGGTGGTCAGCAGCAGCGAAGTGCGCGACACGCGCATCGCTCTGCCGCCCGGCTTCACCTGCGCCGACGCTGTTCCGGCCATCTTCACCGCGCCGGCGCACTCTGCTCCCTTGGGCATGACCCTGAGGGCGGGCTGGAACTTCCCGCCCGAGTTCCGGGACGATCTATATGTGGCCTATCACGGCTCGTGGAACACCAGCGCGGCTGCCAATTACCGCGACTGCAAGGTCGAGCGCGTGCTGCTCGAGAACGGCCTGCCGGTTGGCAGCCAGGTCTTCGCCTCCGGCTGGCGCGCCCCGAATGCCAAATGCGGAGATGCCGCCACCTGGGGCCGCCCGGCGGATGTGGTCTTCGGACCGCAGGGTGAGATGTTCATCTCGGATGACAAGGGCATGCGCGTGTACCGCGTCGTCTACGCGCCCTGATTAAATCATTTTTGCGCGTATGGGAGGGTTGAAAAATGACCCACAAAGGACTCACCAGGATCATATTTTCATTTTCGACAGACTGCGCTATTGTATAATTACACTATGGAGTACGTATTGTGACGCGCAATAAAAATATTTTTCCGGTAGTACGGGTCGTCCGCCAAGAGGAACCGAGAAAGGATCTCGCCTACTGGCGCAGCCGGTCCTATAGTGAAAGGCTGGCCGCGCTCGAGGAAATCCGCCAAGAATATCACCAATGGAAGGGCGATGCTCAACCCGGACTTCAGAGAGTTTATCAGATCATTAAACGATAATCAGGTCCGCTATCTGGTCGTAGGCGGTCATGCGGTTGCTTTTCACGGGCACCCACGCTATACCAAAGATCTGGATATCTGGATCGAGCCCGAGGAAGAAAATGCACTTCGACTGGTCAGCGCACTTGACCAGTTCGGTTTTGGTTCGCTCGGTTTGAGTGCCCGTGATTTTCTGGATACGGACCAAATCATCCAGTTTGGCTATCCGCCCAACCGGATCGTTGTGGTCTTGAAATTGTCCGGTCTTGATTTCGCCGACGCATACTCCAGGCGTATATCGGTTGACCTGGATGATCTGAACGTGAATTTTATCGATCTGGACAGTTTGATCACCAATAAAAAGGCTTCGGGCAGGCTGCAAGACCTGGCTGATGTTGAAAATCTTAGCGATATGTAAGGGGAAATTTGCTGGACGACAAGAGTATACGCCTGAGACAATCCATAGTATTGGTATGGGCGGTGCACTGCCCATACCAATACTATTATTACCATTCCTCGCGCAGGCCGCGCAAGCGCGCCCGTTCGATGATAAAGATACCCGCGGCGCAAAGCAGCATCAGCAGCGTGGACATGGCCAGCGCCTGCCCGTAGTTCAACGCTCCCGGCTGGCCAATAAAACGGAAAATCGCCACCGGCATGGTGGGGTTCTCCGGGCGCGCCAGGAAGGTGGTCGCGCCAAACTCACCCAGCGAGATGGTGAAGGAGAAGACCGCCCCAACCAGCGCCGCGCGCGCAACGATGGGCAGGTCGACCTCCAGCCAGACGCGCAGGGGTGAGGCGCCCAGGACGGCGGCCGCCTGGCGCAGGTTGGCGGGGATCGCCAGCAGGGCTGGCTGCAGGGTGCGCACCACGAACGGCAGCGCCACCAGGCTATGGGCGATGGGGATTAGCAGCGGGAAGGAGCGCGCGTCCAGAGGGGGCCGGTTGAAGACCACGATAAAGCCCAGCCCAAGCGTGACCGCCGATGCCCCCAGCGGCAGCATGACCAGCGGGTCGATGAAGCGGTTGATGCGCGATCGGCGCGTAAGGGCGGTGGCGGCTAGCAGCCCCAGGCCGAGGGAGATGGCGACCGTGGCGCCGGCGTAGAGGAGCGAATTACGCGCCGCCTGGATGGGCGGGACGTAAAACAAAGAGCCGCGGCGGTTAATGAACAGCTCGCGGTAATAATCCAGCGTCAGGCCGGTTTGCACCTCGCCGCGCTGGCCGCGCTCGGCTTCCAGGCGCATGAGCGAGCGGCTCGCCAGGGCTGCCAGCGGCGCAACCAAAAGCGCCAGCAGGACCAGCACGGTGCCGGTGACCAAAAGTTTTTCACGCCAGGTGCGCGGCGGGTTGACCCCTTCACCCTGCAGGCGCGGCGCGAGGGGTGTATTCAAGCGGCTGGACAGGCGCGAATACAGGATGGTCATGCCCAGTGTGCAGGCCAGCTGCAGGGCCGACAGCAGGGAGGCCAGCGGCAGGTTGAGCAGTTGCAGCGCCTGGATGTAGATCTCCACCTCCAGGGTGGCAAAGCGCGGACCACCCAGCAGCAGCACCACGCCGAAACTGGTGAAATCGAAGATGAACACCAGCAGGGCGGCCGCCAGGATGGCCGGGCGCAGCAGCGGCAGGGTGACCTGCAAGAATGTGCGCCGGGGAGAAGCGCCGAGCACGCGGGCAGCCTGACTCAGGCGCGGGTCAAGCTGGCTCCAGGCGCTGCCGACCACACGCACGATGATGGTGGTGTTATAGAAAACGTGCGCGAGGACGATCGCCCCCAGCGAGTTGAGGATGGTTACCGGCGGTGCGCTCAGGTTGAACCAGTCCATCAGCAGCAGGTTCACCCAGCCGCGCGGGCCGATCAGGGCGTTGAAGGCAGCCGCAACCACCACGGTCGGGAGGATGAAAGGCAGCGTGGTCAGCACGCGCAGCAGCTGCTTGCCTGGGAAGGTGAAGCGCGCAAATACGTAGGCAGCCGGCAGGCCGATGAGCAGGGTGAAGAAGGTGGAAAGCGAAGCCTGCCAGAAGGTAAAGCCGAGTGCCCGCCAGACGCGGCTCCAGGCGGTCTGATCGAAGCCGTATTCCAGGAACCCGGCACCCGCCAGGCGAAAAATGGAGAGCAGCGGGTTGAAGAAAAACAGCCCCAGGAAGAGCAATGGGACCAGCCACAGCCAGAGCACCTGGTGGGCAGGTGCTCTGGCATCAGCGGTCTTCCCGGGGATGGCGCTCACCGCAGCACAGCGTCCATCCAGGCTTCAATCCAGGCCTGGCGCTTTTCGGCGATGAGCTGCGGGTCGAGCGAGGCTGGCTGCGCGGGGATTTGCGCAAACTTCACGAATGCCTCGGGCAGAGCTGCGCTGCGGTTGACCGGGAAGACGAACATCTGCAGCGGCATGTCCTCCTGGAAGGGCACGCTCAGCATGAAATCAATGAACTTTTCGGCCAGTTCGCGCTGCTGCGTCCCCGCCAGGATGCCCACAAATTCAATCTGGCGGAAGCAGGTCCCGGGGGCAGTTATGGACGCTGTGGGTGACTCATCCAGGGGGACCTCGGCAAAAATCACCTCGGCCGGCGGGCTGGAGCCGTAGGAGACGACCATCGGCTGCGGGCCGCGCCCCGAAGAGGCGCTGAAATTGGTGTAATAGGCGGTCTCCCAGTCGTTGACTACCACGACCTGATTTTCGCGCAGGCGCTGCCAGTAATCAATATAGCCCTCTTCCCCGTACTGGGCGATGGTCGCGAGCAGGAAGGCCAGCCCGGGGGAAGAGGTGGCAGGGTTCTGCACCACCAGCAGCCCGCGGTACTGCGGCAGGGTCAGGTCCTCCAGCGAGCCTGGCACAGCCAGGTTGTGTTCCGCGAAATAGGCTTTGTCGTAGTTGATGCACACATCGCCGTAATCGACCGGCAGAGCGCGGTTCTGCGGGTCAAGCTGGAACTCGGCAGGGATATCTGCCAGCAGCGGCGACTCATAGGGCTCGAAGATGCCTTCCTCCAGCGCGCGTGAGAGGAAGGTGTTGTCGACGCCGTAGAACACGTCTGCCAGCGGGGCATTCTTGGTCAGGATTGCCTGGTTGAGGGCTGAACCGGTATCCCCGGCCGGGAAGAAGACCAGACGGGCATTGTTTTCTAATTCAAAGGCGCGTACCAGGTCTTCGCTGACGGCGAAGGAGCCGTGTGTCATCACGCGCAATTCGCGCGCAGCGCCATTCTCACCAGCTTGTGTCGGGGTCTCAGCCGCGGGCTGGGCTGCGCCGGCGCAGCCCGCCAGCAGCAGCCCGATCAGGACCGCCAGAAATAGTTTGGAACTCTTTTTTTCCATATTCCGCTCCTTTCAGGTATCACGCGGGGAGCGCCGGGTATGGATGCACAGCAGCCGCCCGGAGGCGACGGTTACAGAGGCTTCTTCAGACAGCATTTCATTGCTCACGCCGCGCGTGCGGTTTGGGCACAGCGTCTCGCGGTTGAGAGGATATTTCAACCCCTGGGTGGTGACGCCGTTGGTGCAGCCGTCCCGCGCCAGCAGCGAGACCGTGTCGCCGGGTTTTCCATGCAGGGTGGCGGCCTCGTGGATGATGAGGATCTCTTCACGCCCGTCATCCAGGCGCACATCGATGCCTTCAAGCCCATCCATTTCCAGCAAAAACAGATTCGCCAGTGTCTGGTCCAGGCGACCGCCCAAGGCGGCTACCACACGGATATGTTTACACCCCTTTTTGGCTGCCGCCAGCAATGCCAGTTCCAGGTCAGTCTCGTCCTTATCGCGCGGATGGCGCTCGACCGCTACCCCTTCGGATTCGAGCTGCGCGCGCTGACCATCTTCCAGAGAATCCAGGTCGCCGATCAGCAGGTGCGGCTTTAGGCCGAGGGCTTGCATGTGGCGCAGCCCGCCGTCCGCCGCAATCAGATAATCGTCCGGCTGGAGCATCTCGCGCACCGCCTGGGGGTCGGCTAAGTCGCCGTTGGCGAAAATGATCGCTCGTGTTGCACTCATAAAAAAACCTCCTCGTTTCGGAGGGGGTTTTGTGGGCTGTTGTGGTTCCCTCCGCCGGCATTACCCGGATCAGGTTTTGCGGGTCGAGGACTTGCTGCGTCCTCCTCTCAGCCCGGTATACCAGGCTCCCCGTTTGATTGGTTACAAGTGAGAGTATATTGGGTTTGACAGCGTTTGTCAAGTTGACGTAATGGCGCGGGACATGAGTCGAGATTCGATGATTTGATATGATATAAATAATCGTTATCTGTCGCGGCATTGCCTGGCAGTCTGCGCGGGTCAATATTATTTTTTCACTGGCTCTTGTACCATTAGAATTTGCCTGCAGGGGGGTCACTGCTGATTGTTACAGGGAGATGTGAATGCATTTACAAGTTCAAGATGTTAGCAAACAATACCGGTCAGATTTTTGGGGTTTGCGTGAATTCAACCTGGATCTGGGCCGCGGCGTCATCGGGCTGTTGGGGCCGAACGGTGCTGGTAAATCAACGCTGATGCGCATGCTGGCGACCATCAGCCAGCCGACCACCGGTACGATTCTGTGGAACGGCGTCAACATCCAAAAATCACCGGATACGCTGCGCGCGGTGCTGGGGTACCTGCCGCAGGATTTTGGCGTCTACCCAAACCTGACAGGTTTCGAATTTCTCGAGTACATGGCGGCGATCAAGGGGTTGAACGGGAAACCCGCCCGCCAGCGGATCGATGAATTGGTCGCTGTGCTCAACCTTGTCCAGGTGGCAAAACGCCCGCTGGCCAGTTACTCTGGCGGCATGAAGCAGCGCATTGGGATCGCCCAGGCGCTGCTGAACGATCCGCAGCTTTTAATCGTGGATGAGCCCACGGTCGGGTTAGATCCCGAAGAGCGGGCGCGCTTTCGCAGCCTGCTGGCTGACCTGGCTGGCGAGCGCATCATCCTGCTTTCCACGCATATCGTTTCGGATGTCGAGGCCACCGCCACCGAAATCGTGATTATCAATAAGGGCCGCATGGTGCGGCACGCCGCGCCCGAAATGCTTATAGCGCAGATGGAAGCCAGGGTCTGGCAGTGGATCGCGCCGTCGGAGATGGTCAACGAACTCAAGCAGCAGTACCCGGTCAGCGGCACGCTTCGGCGCGAGGACGGCGTGCAGGTCAGGGTGGTCAGCGCGGCGCCGCCTGTCAAAGAAGCTCTGGCGGTCGCGCCGACTCTGGAGGATGTCTACCTGACGATGGTTTCACAAGGCGGGAATTCAGCGTGAACCGTGCGCGGGTAATCTTCCTTATCGCTAAAGCCGACTTCCTCGAACGGGTGCGGCGTTACCGTTTTCTTGCCATGCTTGGGCTGGTCCTGTGGATCGGGTACCTCTCTGCCAGCGGCACGATTCGCATGCGCGTCGCTCCGGACCATATCGGTGTCATCAACTCTGCCTGGGTGGGCGGCACCATGGCGGTTACAGTCTCGTTTCTGCTCGGTTGGGTGGGTTTTTACATCGTCAGGGGGTCGATAGAGCGTGATTACACCACCGGCGTGGGGCAGATCATGGCGACCACCCCGCTCAGCCGCGCGCATTACCTGCTGGGTAAATGGCTGAGCAATTTCGCCGTCCTGGGCATCACCATCGTGATCCTGTTTGTTGAGGGTATCCTGATGAATAGCCTTCTGGGCGTGGAGGGGTTTTCGCTCTCAGCCCTGGCTGCGCCCCTGGTGGTGATCGCCCTGCCAGCGGTGGCGTTGACGGCTGCCTTCGCGGTTTTATTCGAGTCCATCCGCTGGCTGCGCGGGGGAGCCGGCAATATCGTCTACTTCTTTGCGTTCCTGGCGCTGATGATCACCAGCACAGAGGCAGCCGCGCGCGGCGGCAGTAACCCCTACCTGGATTTTTCCGGCTGGCAGATCATCGGCGATAGCGTCACCCGGGCTGCGGCGGCGGCTTACCCTCAGACCGCAGGCGGATTCACCTTTTCATTTACCGCCTTGGAAGCGCCAAAATTTTTTATCTGGAACGGTGTCGCCTGGACAGGAGATATCCTCCTTTCGAGGATCTTGTTTTTGGGTGTGGCTGCCGGCATCGTGCTGCTCTCGACTTTATTTTTTGACCGTTTTAAGGCTGGCGGGGCGCGCGCCATGAAGCGCGGGCAAAAATCCGCCCGAATCACTTGGTATGACGCGGCCGAACCGGTTGAACCCGGCGAACTGCGCCTGTCGCGGCTGGGGCAGGAGCAACTGCGGGTCTCTTTTTGGAGGCTGTTGCAAGTCGAGCTCAACTACCTGCTCAAAGGCCGCGCCTGGTGGTGGTACGGCGCGGCGGCCGGGCTGGTCCTTTTTCAGCTTCTTTCGTCGATTGAAATGACGCGCACGTGGCTGATCGCCGCCTGGGTGTGGCCGGTTCTGGTCATCAGCAAAACGGGCTGCCGCGAAAACCTTCACAACACGGGGCAGTTGGCCTTCTGCGCGCCGTATCCAGTTCGAAACCAATTGCCCGCCGCCTGGCTTTCCGTCGTTTTTCTGCTCGCGCTGCTGGGAAGCGGCGCGCTGCTGCGCTTTCTCCTGGCGGGGGAGATTTACAGCGGCATCGGCTGGCTGACTGGCGCGTTCTTCATCTCATCGCTGGCGCTGCTCAGCGGCGTTCTGACGGGTTCCAGCAAGACCTTCGAGGTCGTCCACATCGTCTGGATGTACCTGCTGCTGCAGCGGATTGAAGCCCTGGATTTCCTGGGCTTCACACCCGGTAGCCCGCTGCCTGTCTATGCCGGGCTAGCGGTCGGTCTGGCTGCCCTGGCTTTCCTCGCCCGTACCCGACAGCAAAAACAGGGATAAAGGCGAGAAGGCCTTATAAGCTCTGGTGGAGTGTATCGGGGCCGATAAGCAGGGTAGAAATGGGAGCAATAACCTCGCTGTTTTTTTGAGGGGAGCAGGATTCGCCCGTCAAGTAAGGATTCCGGGCTCTTAAGGAAACTCAGCCCAATGGACACCCGTCTGGCCCTGGGCAGAGCGAGGGCTGATCATAAAAACAAGGCCGCAGCGAGGGGTGAGTGGGCGATAGTTTGGTTGAAGGCTGTCTGCCCCGCTGAACAAAATGACTTAACATTTTTGTAATTGACAATTTATCTTTCCTGCTATAAAGTTAATTGACGTTCCCGTTATCCAGTAATGCTTCACCATTGTGTACATAAATTATCTGTGTGAACAGCATAGGCCCGCACGCGCCTGGCTGTATTTTATTGCCTGAGCTCTGCTGCAACTTCTTACCTGTACCTCCGCACTGCCGCCGACAATAAACTTAAAGGAGGTGCTTTTGCATTCCTGACTCCCCCTTTGAATCTGGCTATCCATTACCCCACAGGAGTGTATCCATGAAACTGGTAAGAAGTGCGCATCTGGTTGTGTGTTTGTTCATCGCCTTATCGTTGGCCTTCAGTGCTTTCGCGCCTGCCCTGCGGGTAAATGCGCAAGTTGGCAGCGGCGATGATATCCCGCCGCAAAGGCCGGATGTTCCGATTGAGCCGCTTCCAGAAACGGCCGTCTCAGTTGAGGCGCTGCAGGCGCGCCTGGAACGGGCATCAGGGCTGATGCATGTCATGGTAGAACTGGTCGATGAACCCGCTCTCCAAACCTTTGAGCGTGTGCAGGATGGCGCTGGCGAGCTGTATGCTTCCCGCGCAGCCGCCGTGCAGATCGCGCGCGTTGAGTCCGCTCAGGAAACCGCCGTTCAGGCGGTTCAGCGGGCAGTGCCAGAGGCCAGGGTGCTGTACACCACCCAGCGGGTCTACAATGGCGTTGCCATGCTGGTGGATGCAAAAGATGTGCCCACCCTGGCGAAACTGCGCGGCGTCAAGGCTGTTCATCCCTTGCCGCTCCACCAGATCGATAACAGTTCCAGCGTGGACCTGATCAAAAGCCGGGAATTCTGGACAACCTGGCAGCACTACGGTGAAAACGTCAAAGTTGGCATCATCGATACCGGCATCGATTACCTGCACAAAACCTTTGGCGGGGAGGCATTCCCGAATGCCAAGGTGGCTGGCGGTTATGACTTTGCCGGTGACAATTACGACGCCAGCGGCAGATCGGGCTCACCGGATCCGCAGCCGGACGAGGACCCAATGGACTGCTACGGGCACGGTACGCACGTGGCAGCCACAGCAGCCGGGTTTGGGGTCACCACCAGCGGCGAGACGTACAGCGGAGATTACCGCACACTGACTGACCTCGACGACTTCCGTATTGGTCCGGGCGTGGCACCCGAAGCCGAGTTGTACGCGCTGAAGGTATTTGGCTGCGCCGGCTCGACCGCGCTGACCACCCTGGCAATCGAGTGGGCGGTCGACCCCAACGGAGATGGGGATTTTTCTGACCGGCTGGACGTGATCAACCTGTCGCTGGGCTCTCCTTTTGGCAGCGATTATGACCCCTCGGCAGAAGCTGCCAATAACGCGGCCAAAGCCGGGGTAGTGGTGGTGGCTTCGGCCGGCAACAGCGGTGACACTTATTACGTCACCGGCGCGCCTGGCGCTGCCACCTGGGCTATTTCGGTAGCCTCGTCGGTGGATAAGCGCGCGGTGCTGGACGGCCTGCGCATCGATGAGCCTTCGTCGATTGCCGGGGTTTACCTGGCAGCCGAGGCGGGCTTTGGACCGGACCTGGCGATCTACGGCGATGTCAACGCGGAGGTGGCGTTGGCCGGAGCTGCCGGTCAAAACCTGGCCTGTGAGCCGCTGGCGGTCAATCTGAGCGGCAAGATCGCCCTGATCGACCGCGGGGTTTGTAATTTTACAGTCAAAGTTTATTACGCTCAGCTGGCCGGCGCTGTGGGGGTGATCATCGCCAATCATGACAGCAGCGAGCCCTTTAGCATGGGCGGCGTTAATTCAGCCATCACGATCCCCTCCGTGATGGTCAGCCAGGGCACCGGCAGCCTGATCAAAGCGGCCCTGGCTGAAGGCACGGTCAGCGCGACCCTGAGCGCGGATTTCCGCCGCACAGGCGTCAGTGATGTCGAAGAACGAGTGGATACCCTTTCTTCCTTCACCTCGCGCGGCCCGCGGCGGGTGGACAGCTTCCTCAAACCTGACCTGACCGCGCCGGGGGAAACGATCTTCTCGGCGGATATGGGCACGCTTGACCAGGGGGTGAGCCTGAGCGGTACCTCGATGGCGGCCCCGCATGTGGCCGGGCTGGCGGCGCTGCTGCGCTCGCACGAGTTATTCCAGGATTGGACGGTCGAGGAATTGAAAGCCGCGCTGATCAACACGGCTGGACATGACCTTTACACAGGAATAAACCAGACTGGCAGCAAGTACGGTCCTGGACGGGTTGGCGCGGGCCGGGTGGACGGCATGAGCGCCAGTTTTGCCGAGGCGGTCATGCTCAACGCCGAGGATGAAGGCGCGGTGAGCGTCTCCTTCGGTAATGTGGAAGTGGTCGGTACTTACTGGGCAGAAAAGCTGGTCAAGGTCGTCAACACTTCGGGTATTGGGCTTTGGTTTGAAGCCTCGTTCGTGCCTACGGTGAGCATCCCCGGTGTGGCGTTTTCCCTGGTTGCCCTGGACGATTTACCAATCGACTACGTTTATGTCCTGCCGCACGATGTTGAGCTTTTCAAGGTGGTCCTGACCGCGGATGCATCTGCCATGCTGCACACCCGCGACAGCACTGTATCAGCCACGCAAACAGCTTATCGCAACTGGTTAAGCGAAGCCGGTGGTTATATCCAGTTGGAAACCCTCGACCTTCCTGATCACCCCGTACTGCGCCTGCCAGTGTACGCGGCAGCCAGCCCGGCGGCTGACATGCAGGCTGCGGCAGATACGTTGACCCTGTATAACCAAAGCGGGTCAATAAATGTGGGACTTAGCGGAACGGCTGTCAATACCGGTGGTTTAACGCTTCCCCACCAGACCTCGCTGGTCACTCCGCTGGAGCTCATCGGCGTCAGCCCGGATGAGCCGGATGGGATCGACCCGCCAAGCGTCAATGCGGCTGACCTTAAGTATATCGGCCTGATGAGTGACTGGAATAACATGCCCTTCTCCAGCAGCGTACTGACCTTTGGCCTGGCGGCCCATGCGCCCTGGAGCACGCCAAATGAGGTGGAGTTCTATATATACATCGATACGGACCGCGACGGCTGGTTTGATTACATCCTCCTGAACTGGAATCATGGGGCAGCCATGGGCGGCAGCGACAATGATGTCTTCGTTTCTGTGCTGTACAACATATCCACGGGTCAAACCATAATTCGGAATTACCTCAACTGGTTTGCGCCAAATGACATTAATCTGGTCCCGTTCAACAACAATGTCATGTCTCTAACCGTCTATGCCCAAGACCTGGGTCTGGACCCGGCGAATCCGGCATTCGATTTTTATGTGGTTAGTTATCACCGCGACAGCGCGGTCGATCTGCCTGTGGATGTCAGCGATCTGTACACCTACAACCCGGCGGCAGCCAGCCTGGACACAACCGGAGGATATGCCGGCATGCCGCTGTGGTATGACTTGAACGGGGCAGCGGTTCCGCTCGCATACAACCTGGCGAATGGAGACGAAACCCCGCAAGGCTTACTTCTGTTGCACTACCACAACGCCGGTGACAGCGCTGAAGTCCTGGGGATCGAAAATTTTGCGCCCACGATGTATTCACCTGACCTGGCCGGGCCATATAAAACCGGGGTCACCCAGGAATTCCAGGTGACCGCCGAGAACCCCGCCGACGGGCTGGCCTACGAGAAGGTTCTGTTCCAGTACCGGATAAT